>Ga0066192_1000088_pt1 | contig 14228 bp, 11 predicted proteins | sample WorMetvacBELIZE1_FD_58707 | JGI IMG/M metagenome (GOLD analysis project Ga0066192, IMG submission 58707) | Marine gutless worms symbiont microbial communities from Max Planck institute for Marine Microbiology, Germany - Olavius vacuus BELIZE.1... | ecosystem: Host-associated > Annelida >... | reverse complement strand
CCCCTAGCTGGATTTAAGGGGCCTACTTCTAAAGGAAGGAATGATAGGAAGAAAGGGCAAGGGAGTGGAGAGAGGAATGGAGAAGAGAGTAAGGGAGGGAAGAGAGCGGAAAGGAGGAAAGGGGAAGGGGGGGGAAGGGTTGCGTCATGGCTAGAGATGCACTGATAATCGCTATTGGCAGATTAGTACGGTGATATTGGCCGATTGTCGTTTACACAATTGGTAATTACCGATTTTTATTTTTATTACCAAAAGTAAACAAACATGAGAGTGGCTACAATATTCTGTAAAAGTGGGTGTGTTTTGTAACTTAGCTTTTGGGTGCGTTTTTGTTTTGTCTGCACTCTGCAGTCCTTTAAGTAAGTAAAAGTACTCGGATAACAATAGGAGCCTAAATAAATAACTTAAATAAGACAGCACAATAAGTTTTTTGTATTAATCGGTATAGGCCGATTGTTAGGTGGCGATTATCAGCCGACTGATAATAGGCCATCAATGCATCTCTAGTCATGGCTGTTGGGGGGATGACGCCCTTGCATCGAAGACACAGACAGTGACACTGCATCAAAATGAAACTAAAATAAAATAAACTGTACATGCTGAAATCAGTAATGATGCGTTCTCACACGCCACTGACATAACTGTTTTGCAAGTGCCGTGAGTATTAACAGTGCACATGAGCTAAGCAGCTAAGCACCGATGAACTCGTTCTAAATATATCTAAATTCTGCTCAATGCTATGAGTGAAGAAAACATCTTGAAAAAAGCTATTTGTTGCATCCAGATGAACTGGTCACAGCCAGAAAAATGTTGTTTTCTTTGCAATGTTTGGACAAAAGAAACAATTAATTATAACTAATTATACTATATTGCCAAACATTTCATTTAACACCGCAACAAAGTAAGCAACAAATGTAGATTGTTACTGAAAGGCATCCATGGACTGAGATTTGAAATAATGAATAGTTCTGCATATGACATTAAGCAGGCATATACTGTCATCATCTGAATCATCACCAAATATGTCTGCTTGAATGGTCTATTAATATTGTATTTATTAACAAACCAACAAGTGATTAAACGCCACTACTGTCAGCTTAAATTAAATTCTCACTAGGACTGTTAACAATTTAAAAAGTCATAATAGTTAACTTGACAAAAATTAATGATTAATGTACTGCTGATTTTGATTAAAAATCAAGCATTACAAACTGGCTGAGAAAACTAATGCAATCAGTCGTCAGCTCTTACAATGAGACTCAGTTAGTGAGCATTTCTCATGCAGTCTCTGAAACTAAACTTTTTACGATCTCCCTAGAAACAGATAATTGTTGTCTTTTGATGCTATCAAGCTCAGATGAGGAGTCATTCACTTTACATTTTCTTAGTGATATGACGTTAATTGATAGTAAATGAGTAATTTTCTAATAGTTAAATATTTTTTAATGACTAATCACACAATTAATTGCTAATTTGCCCACCCTTAATTCTCACTAATTTAAAATCTAGGGTGCAATACTGTTGAAAGTTTCATCAGTCAGTTTTTGTCCAATAAATATTCTATCTATATGCATGTGATTTTTATTTTTTGCTTTAAACAAACTATTTCTGTTCAAGCTCTACTTTTCTCCATTAACTGAAATCTATTTACCTACACCTTGATTTAGATTTGAAAAAATTGATTGTTGTTAAATGACTGTTATGGATGGGTGACTGTGTCCAGTTCAATTCCCAGTGCGGGACATATATCTTGGTATGTAACCAGCCACTCAGGCCAACTCAACCTGGCCATCCCTTACTGGGTAGGTGCAATGACTCCAGCCAAAGGACAGTGACGCCTTGCGGCTGGGGAGTAAAGGCAGGTATGATTCATGTGTGGGTGGCAGATAAAACTGTGTGATCCCCTTGTTACACATGGGCCATATCTGAGCACTTTTGATGTGTAGCCTACTACATAACAAACTGCTATACAAATTCACATTACTTTACTTTACTTTATTACTCAATTAATAATTTCTACAACTGGTAACATTAACAATAACAGCCCCTATCTGTTAGTTTATAAACACGCGCGTATTAAATGCATACATGCTACTGTCATCTACAGTTCCATCACACAAGTTTCCTTATATACAGATTACCTCTACCACTGCACAATGCACAGTTGTGTGCATAACACTAGTGCAGGTAAAGTTGTGTTAACTCTGTTAGTGCCACTTCTTACCTGTCTGCACGAAGAATGACTAACGATATACACCTGGCATTAACGATGCTGTTACAAACGAGAGAAATCGGTCTAACATCATACGTAACGGCCGCTATGCCGAGGATATCGTTGCGAATGTGTCGACTCAGAACCTGAGCAGTACTCATTGTAGATCAGTTTGAACAGGAAGAGATGGAACACGGTAATCAGCAGTCCAATTGTGCCCCAGAACAGCATCGGCAGACCGCCGAAGTGGTGTCCGTGCTTGTGTAGCACCATGACGTGATGTTCATGAGCAGGAGCTACAGCAAGCATACCAGTCCACAGTCACATCTATTAAGCCATTGTGCCTTCAGTGTTTGACACTGTTGGTTAAGCATTGGGAAGTGCATCCAGCCTGTAACAAATACCGGATGTTTGCACTGACACTCACGTGACATCCACCATTGCTAAGTCCCCATTAACCACTTTTCTCAACGTCATTCTTGTCAAATGATTCAACAGTATGCAAACTAGCCACAATGTGCAAACTAAAAAAACCTCAGAGGACATCTTAAATACAATTACTATTCTGTTGTCTCTCTCCCGTATTTCGTGTAACTGGTCGGTTTATCAGGTGCTACAAAGGTTAGACCACATCCCACAAAGGCAATACCATGATGCTGGATGCTTGCAGGGAGATGAGACGCAACAGGACGATCAATCATCCATGTCAAAAACTGCATGCCATTAGTATACCACAGTAATTGAGTATTAAAAACACTTTGTTAATATCAAAACAGTGGAATTACAGCTGCACAAAGTGACGAGAAGACATCTACAACCAAAATGAATTCTGCAAAATAAAATACAAAAAACAGTGGAATGCAAACTTTGAATATATATAATTATTTTGCCTCATAGCACAGTACAACAAAAGACAACAGATACTACACAAACTACCAAGCACAGACACAACCGAAAGACACGACAAACTACACACAAATATCTGAATATTATATGTCAAGTTAATTATGACCATTTTGGCTATAAATTTGCAGATACTGGGATATTAGGCAGTAAGAACATACTAACATATAACAGACAGACATTTTGCAATAAGAGCAGTCACAATGAACATAAATTAAGTAAAACCTTAAACCAACCTTCATCGATGCTTTTAACATGGATGGCATGCTTCAGTTCTTCCATGTGTTGTTTGTCGGCCGTGATGTACAGTATCGGTGTTACAGGATCTGTCAGCTTCACTGGCAACTTGCGTACTTCACGGCTTCACAAACAAAGTAATATCGATGCAGACCCTCTTATTGCAAAATATGGAATGCAAATTTAACTATCAAAAAAATCAGCTTCTGTTATTCAGTGATGCTACAACATCCAGAGAAATAAGCAACAGTGCTTCACTAATGTGGTTATTGGTTTCATTAACTGCAACGGAAAAATAAGTAAATTTCACGGTTTGTCACAATTCTCTGTAAGCTCCATACCTGAGTGGCTCGGGTGGATCAAGACATCCAGCATCACACGCGTAGTAAGGCCGATTGTTGCGGTCGAGAGACACATAAAGAACGGCTTTGTTGTCGTCGCCGACCTGTACTGAGATGTTGACGTGTGTATCGTTGCCGTAATTTATTCGTCGAAAGAAGTAATCGCGGTGGAGGTCTCGCGGATGTGTGCCAAACTCAAGATGATGGTTGGAAAATTTCAGTGCACCATAGCTCAGTGTCATGGCTTGTAGAACACCATCGGCACCTGATGTACACACGTTTACCTTTCAATACACAGCTCACCTGGATGGTAACAGCCCACTTATAACACCTCTTCATCACACCGTTCAGTTTATTATATAACTGTACACAAAACTGGTTTATGATTATAATTATAATAAAACATTTGGCAGACAATGAATAATAACACTAAATGACGCCAGCAGACTTAATGTAATGAATGGAGAATGGCACATTAAAGCTCCAGAAATAGTCCTTTTACTGGACAACTTTTTGTAAGTAAACAATTTTGATTTCACATTTACCCATCATTATTCTCACTACCTTAACATTTCTATGAGAATAAATAGCACTCTAAGTGCTGATGTGCCTTTGAGACATTACTGATTTACATCTACTGAAAATTTTAATGGTGCTAGCAAGGAAGTGCTGCCATGTGTTGTAACTAAGCAGAGGCATTACAAATTACATAGAACAATGCACAGCAGGACACTGAAAGACAAATAGCGGAACTATCATGGCATTTGTTTCCAACAACTACAACAATTACCAGCAAGCAATGACACATGCGCACCAATAAGTACTAACATAACAGCAAGTAAATGAAACAGATGCAAAAATATACCAGCTTTCAGCATCGTACTACAGCCCTGTTTCTCCAACGTCAACAACCAAACTGACGCCACATCTATGACATCATTGATCTTGTTGAAATCTCGCCACATCTCCGTGTTCTGACTATAAACACAAAAGAGAGAATGACATACAGAATGACACAGAAGAGAAAACAACAATCAACAACAAACGGTGACAAATGCAAATACCACAGAGAATGTGAAACATTACTGACACATCAGTGATACGCTGATATCCTTTCCAGCTCGTTTTTGAGATCGTTAGACAACTGCAACCTAGGTGTGCCAAGATGATGAACATCAATTTGCTATGCTTACAAAAACAAACTGGAAGATTGGTGACAAAGTATTCTTTGTTGCTACACCCTCTATTTGGAATCAGCTGTCAACTTAATTGAAACTCATGCATTTAACTACTTCGTTCAAAAGACGTCTGGAGTGATTTTCTTCCACTCTGAAGATAACCAAAGCACCGAGTTACTGACTATAGAATACGACCTTATTCCTACTGCTGACAAACAATGCAACTCAGGGCCGGATTAACCATTCGGGGGCCCCATACCAATGTAAGGCGGGAGCCCTTTTCTTGTACGCATAGCCAGGATTTTCTCTGATGCAGTGCAGTTGACTACCTTTTTGTTAGTCATCGTTACATTTAAGTCTACACTGAACGTTCAAACGTAAAAACAGAGTATTAAAAAATTTGGCAGCTGATCGGGGGCCCCATGGCGGCAGGGGGCTCCCTCCCATGGTACAACCGGCACAATGGATAATCCGGCACTGATGCAACTTACTGTTACTGAGATTCTATGAGACAAACACAATACACATTTGGTTCACGTTCTTCGGTGCTTAGTGACACTTTCACTTCTAAGAGCAGTGTATCAATTCCCTTGCTTACTTGCTTACCATGTTTACCGATAGTGCAATCACCAAACACGTAAAGCAGCATCACATATCAACTTGACATACAGCGTATGATGTCCATCGTAGCATCTGTCCGGAAAGTACAGCGAGTTTTCCAGCTCGGTTTTCTCCCAGCTCGGCCGGCCGAGCTCGTGAATAAGAGTTGGCACGTGACTCAAAACGTAGTACATCGTCATGTTGATTTTGTCACCGTTCAAGGCACCAGATGCCTTCGACAGACTAATACCAAACCCCGAGCTCCATAGCTAGCAGATAAGTACAAACACCGACCACAATATTCATTTCACCAGTGGTACAGCCACTGAGAAAAAAGGCAAATCCAATCAAATAGCTGTGACGAAGCTTGTCAAAATTTATGCAAATTTTGACTTCAGAATTCGTCGGATGCGAATGCGAATAGTGGCATTTATTTTATAAGTGGAAAGTCGGAAGTGGTGCATTGGCTTACGTCAATTAAAATAAATGATTGTTACAATATGTTATTTCATAAAGTCAATAAAATCAGTGTTCACATTAGTACAGTGTAACACATCATTGAGCAAAAACTATGTTGCACATTCATATGTTATTGCAGTTTGTGTGATAGGTTGAAGTTGAGAAAAGAAACTGGTTTGTCTGCGCTCTCTGGCTCTCTGTGCACATGAAATCAGTCATAGAACAAGGATTTTTCCATGAATTGATACTCGACAACGGAGCGATTAAAACATCTGTCGAATTTCGAATCTGTTGAAAACGTTTGAAGTTCGAATGTTGTCGAATTTGAATTCGAACTTTGTCACATTCCTATAAATAGCCTCCAACTGTGTTTGTTGCCATGCAACAAAACAAACCCCCTTTCGGTGTAACTGTCAGTATGTAATCAACTGTGTTGTCATACGGTAGAGAAAACAATGTTTACAGACATCATATTTCAGAAAGCAAAAGTCGAACTCATGTTTTTATTTAAAACCATTAACAATTTAACAACGTCACTCTTCACAAATGTAACCAATACACTTTTTCTAAAATATTTCATAAGCCAAGACAACATATGACAAACACAGAATAGACAGAAAATACATGTTTCTTACTGTATGCCAAACAGAACTGTGGTTCTGGCGCAAAACTTTGGCTTCAATGCTCAGAACATCTTTGAATTCCTGCATTCAAGCACATATCACTCACAACATGGTTTAAGGCTGCATAGTTAGAGTAGCTCAAGAGAAAATACTTGTGTAAATGGCACCAAAAATTTTAAATAACAATAATGTTCGAGCATAGTATTGTGCAAATTCACATTATTCGCTGGCAGAAAATAAAATACAACTGCACTCAATCATAAGTGTTTTGGTCATTAGTTTAATTTTATGTTTTTTTTTAAATTTATGACTGAATCAACTAGAATTTCTGAATTTTGGTTTTAGTTGTAGTCACAGTTGTCACTGTTGATGGTCTTTCAAGAAAAGTCGACAAAAATACTTGAATTTCATCACTGTCACCATCTCTCTGACAAAGGACTGCAAGTTTTCATCAACACCAGCATTTGTTACCATATTACGAGAATATTAAAACCAGCAGTTGCAATAACAACGGTATCTAACTAAATGTGGGTACAACTCAAGCAAAAATCTAACAGCTTTATCGTCGATACGACAGAACTGGATTATACAAGGAAATATTCACGACACACGCAAAAATGGGTGGACTTCAGTCACAATTCATCATCATACTCATCACAGATTTATTTTAAAACTCTGTCATCATCATTCTCATAAAAATACACGAGTGTTAGTCTATGCCAATTTTCATCTCATGATTATCAAGAGCAAGATGCTGCTATCAGTCTTTATCAAAAGCCGAAATGCAATATCATTGTAACTGTGCATAACAAAGCATACCTGCTGTACAAGACGGCTTAACTCAGAGACCCTGTCTTGCACTTGAGACTGCAGCACAAGTTCGTAACGCACAGCGGTTACTATCGTCATTGTCCACGTTCTGAAATACACACAAGAAGAATGAGCACAGTAAAAACAAAATTTGAAAAATTTAATGTTCCATCTTAAAAGTTAACATCTATGCAACAGCATACTTATATGAAGATTTTCTGCATAATATCAGTGATTACCATCACTACTGCAATTCGACAACTCAATACACAAAGAGAAAAAATGCATCAATTTGAAAACAAACTAAACAGATGACTGTACTTTTAGTATATTTCACACAAATGCTCACATGCTGGCTTTAACGTTAATGCCAGCAGGCAGCTTCAAGCTAGCAATCACAATAGCGTAGGACCACAACTTGTCCACTGAAGCAGTGCCAGTTGTTAGCGTGTATTCGATGTCAGATGCCCTCGCCGTGCTGATGCTGAAACAAAAGCAGTAAAAACTGAAGCTTTATCTTTCTCAAGACTGCAATTCTCACATGCAACGACAGCAGTTCATAAACTCTATAACACTGTACAGATACAATCGCCAATAAACACAGAAGGAAAATATGGGATAATGACTGCTGAATTACAAGAACCTGTGGCCAAACAAGGTTCAAGGTTGGTTAACACTACCTATAGTAAGTTAAGACTCACCAGTTTTCCTTGACATTCATGAAATAAAATGAAATCACAATAATTATGATAATAATAATTATTATTACTATTAATGCAAAAAAACAACTCTCTAATAAATAAATAAATATCAAAGTCTGGATACAGAACATTGTGTATATATTATGAACTATTAATAGTTACATGTAATGCGATATATAAAAGCCAATAAATAATGTCTGACCTAGACTGATATAGACATAAATATAATATGTGACACTGCATAGACAGTAACTAATATTAACCGTTTGTTGCGTGTTGTGACACCAGACCAATCAGACACTCCGATCTGCCGCAGGTCTACTGCCAGTGAATAGTCCTACACATTGCACAAAACAGCACTGCACAGTCAATGTCTAGAAATACAGTTCATTGTGCATAATGGTGCACCTTATGTAGATAACTTTAGTCGTTGATCAAACAGTAGAAAAGCAACCATGAACATTGTGCATTAGGTCTGCTATGTCAATTTATTACAGAAAATATGAGAAAGTTGAAACTATATCCAGACTATTTTCACATTTACCATTACTAGAGAATACAGAAAACGTTTCAAGTCTGCACTTCGGTTCAGATGTGGTCATAAGCTGTCTAATTTCTGACAGATAACATATTCAGTGCTTAAATCATTAGGCACTATAGCCTATTATGTGCTGATGTGCCGTTAAGAAACTACTCACTCACTCACATGTAACTGTGGCCAAGGTTGCTTACTGCTATGTTCAGAATATATTTTGCTACCATCCCCAACTAACAATCAAATATGATACGTCAATTTTTACAAAAGAAAAAAGTCAGCAACATTTATATGTCAGCAGACATTGAAGTATAGCATTGTTTATCATACATACATGCTGTACATAGCACACACATCCTAACAATCAGTACACTTCATACACTGTAGCAAGAATATAACAGTGTGCTGTACTATCATGAACACCAATTAGTACTTCTGCCAGAGCAAATTGTCAGCACGTAATACAATATTACATACCATGTAATCATGAAGACAACTGACAAACAACATAACACTTCAATCAAATATCAAGACTTTCCTGGCATGAAATGAGAAATATCGACTTCACAGTCACACGGTAAACCACTCAGCACGCCATAAAATGTTATGTGACATTTGCTACAGAATAGAGTCAGCAGCTGACAGTATTCATACAAAGAAACTCTGTAGCAGACTTTCTTCAAGTGAAGTACAATCTTACACAGAAATGGCCATTTTGCGTTTCTGAGCCCGCCTTTATCTGGTATTTGCTACCGAATATAGTCAACAGCACAGCAGCTGAAATTAACAGAAACAAGATTGTTCAGAGAACCAGCAAATGACAGTGCATTTAATAATGCAATGCTGTAGGATCTGGGTTACTGATAATGCAACCACACAACATACCGTTGGGTTGTGAATACGAAGTTCCTGAATCAGTACCGAAGAATGTTTGCGGTGTACATAATAAATACTGCTTGCAGTTGCACATACATCATTCTGTCAACAAACACACATAACAAATACGTGGGTATGTATTAACTATGCTATGCTTAGTGCTTATGCTCATTCCAATATCCATCTGTTACAACCACTGCCAGCACAAGAGTCAATAGCCTGAGATTTTAATTAATTTTTACTTTAACAGCACTTGCTCACTGCTGAATTCTAAGTCATCTACTCATTGGAGATTGTGAAAAATACTTGGCAGTACTTTGTATTACTGAATTTTTCCCACGATATTATATTAATGCTAACTGATATCATTTTGTGGCATACACTAATGTAAATAAACGACATCTAATTCGCGGAGAGAATAAAATGAACACTGACCACCAAGAAACACTGTACACGATGCACGAGACCATCAACAATGTGAATGACGTGAGCTTCTAAAACAACAATGACAATGAACTCAGATCATCATTTCACCATCTGACTCATGAAAACACAATAACACACTCTACCAGAGTCCTGACTGCTACCAAGCCATCATGCAATGTACTGATGCATCACGTTTGCTCTGTCAATGAGTTACAGACAATGTCAATGGTGAACACTGAAAGTATCTCTGATTCTACATTAACTGTGAACACCGATTATAGAAATAACAGTTAAAAGCCTGCACTTTGGTTCACATGTTGTAACAACTTGTCTGTAACTTCCGTAGACTAATGAATAAGTAGACTGCATAATGACTGTGCATAACATCTACCCAATAATCAGGTTTGAACTTCTACATATTACAGTAAACCACATGTTATTCTTGAAATGTTAAATAACATGTATGAAAATGCAAGCACAGTTTCCCACATTTTACAAACAAATACACGTTATTTACATGTTTAAATTCATGCAACCAACATACTGGTGGTATCACATCTAAGCAATTCTGATATGATGCAAGTTCTACAATTATATCAGTATACATGTCGTATGCTGTAATGCTTCTGGTATCAGTTAATAGTGCCACCAGATCACTGCAGCTAATACAAAAACTACAGAAATCAGCACTGTTGTGGTTACAGATTACCAAACTGTGTACCACTGCCTTGAACGTTCTGAGCTATCAGTCTACCATGACAGCTACAAGTTTACTGGCTGGTGGTTAGACTTAGCAGACATTCAGCAGGCATAATAACTGACAACGACTGAAGCCAGGTATGTCAGCATCATATATGTACAACTAAGGCTACAGTCTGCTTGCATCCACTTGGACTGCATCTTCATTGATCAGTTCCCGACAAGAGCTGAAAACTTTCTTACACACATCGAGATTCGATAACCACAGAGTCGCCTGCATTCCCATCTTAACACTAACATCTCAAGACGCATATTAATTCCGAATTTGAAAAGCAATGCTGGAGCATTTTTGCAACAGTTTCACTGTAATATGTACATTTCTTCTGCATCTTCTAACAACAACAACAAAATACTACTGATACCTGACATACGATAGCCCTCAAGGCTTATTTCCACGATTGGGTAAAATCTAACAGGGAATGATAATGTACGACCATTCTTTATGTACAACTGACTTGCTGGCGTCACTTCCACTCCAATATAACCGTTTCCTGCAAACATTAATTCATCGCTCACGTAACTCGCAGTGATAATAAATGCCCGGTACACGTCGAGACTGAAAGATGCTAGTTAACATGATGCACACTCCCATTCAAGAGCCTATTTGGTGGGATTTTTCTAGGGCGACAATAAACTTTGGGCTTAATGCTGTTCCTGATGCTATCAATAACTTATACTGATCTCAGCAGCAACTAAGATGAGTCAACACTGTAAGAATCCACAACTCGACGCTCAGCCACAGCTGCTCTCCCACAACATTTCAGGTTACAGCATGCAAACTTCAGCTATTATACCGACCCTGAATGTTAAATTATTAAAACCCACCACATTACATTTGCATGTATGAAAATAATATCAATAAATCACTCTTAACAATATAGTTTTAACAATAACTGGTACATTGGACAATCATGCTTAATACAAATTTATATAGCATGACATTTATAAGTGGAAATCTACTGCATAATATCACATAACATTTCGAACAATTACTATTGGCATTCTGCCATTTACTATAACTGCACAGTACCGTATGATCTTACAAAGCAACTTAGTGTGTAACACAATTACATACCAACATAAGGTAGATAGTATTTTTCAAGAGGAAAAACTGGGGAATGGTTAATAATAACGTCAAACGTTTCAATGCCATGACCAAATTGTTCCAGTTTGGCTTCTAAGCACAAATCAGCTTCATCTACAATTATCACAGATATATATCAATCAATGTTTATGAATATGTATACAACCGATGTAATGGTATATTCAGTAACTTATAAGTATAGCTGTGATATACCAGAACAAAATGTACAACAGAAGTAAATATCCCTAGATTATGGGTTAATTGAGCAGTCCCAATCTGCCAGCTGCTCTACTGATCTTGACATGCAGTGTCCTTTCAACCTTTCTGATCTTGACATGCAGCGTCCTTTCAACCTTAAAATATGGTAATATAAATAGTTTACAATTCCTACAGATAACCTGTTATCTCTTAACTTCATTCTTGCAAAGTAAGTCCTGATGTCACACAGAAATGGACAATACAATGTTTACTACTTACAGCGCTAGGTAAGCTCCATACTCCTACCAAGTCTGAAGTCTGATGGCCTTCATTTACAGTTTATGTTTTCTTATCTACTGTATTTATATCTACTTTTACTTTTCTGTTTGCTCTCATGCAACTGACTAAGCTGGCTATACATTAGCATTCCATGCATACAGTAACATTCTGTATCAAGCTGTAATCAATATTGCATTTCAAACCGAGAGGATGAGATGTAGCAGAAAGCCATTTGTGAGGCATCAGGAACTGCTGGCCACTGCTCCTGCTGAACATTAACCTCGACGGCCATAGATACAGCAAAATAAAAAGCACTATCAGAGCAATAATTATACATTTCCGTGTTCTACAAAGCAAACAAAACATGTGGAAGAAAAACAAATTCATGCATATAACGACATTTAGCAAACTAACAGTAAGTAAAATCAATTCATTATGATGATAAGTACAAAAATCAGGACTGTTAATGTCTAAAAAAATTTTAACAGCAAACATGACAAAAATTAACGATTATTTAGTAATAAATTTACACTAATAACCAAAAACTACAAAATGGCCACAAAAAACTTTTTTTCTGTTAATCTCTTAACAGCTCTTGCAATAAGACATAATTAGTGAGTGTTTTTTCTTTCCAGTCTCTTACCAAACTCAAATGTTGACAGTTGTTGTTTGGGTAAATGTTTCCAATAGGTCCGGTGGTCTGTTCTGCCGTACCTCCACTATCGCGGAAGTATGGCAGAACAGGCCGAATGGTAGTCAAGTAGTTCACATTTGACGGCTGTTCGGCCATGTAAGTGTGGCAACCTTAGTTGCAAAATTGACATCCACGCCTAACAGGCTAGTGGTAATGCAACAAACATGCTTGGCCATCGAGTTGACGGGTTATGTGGTACTGGTAATTGTCAACGAAATACTGGTATGTGAACATGTGACAGAATGTAATGTGGTGCCACCTGGTGTACATAAACTGAATAAGCAAGCAGTGGATTTTGGATATGTAGTCATTGTGAAACTGAATAGTGGTGTACAGATTCAAAGGCACTAGATGTAGGCACTACCTAGTGAATTGTGTGGTAATGCTATTGTTGATCAAGTTCAAGTTTTATTCTGTATTGAAGTTTAACTTTGTACAGTATTAAACAACGTTATGGTAGCGAAATAGTCCATACGAAATAAGGATAAAATCATTTAACAGTGCACATTGTCGACTTTCCAGTAAGAAATTAAGTCTTTTCTGCCTTTTTAACATCGTTTGCTGTCCATTGTAAGTGGCAAAAATGGTGGTTTCTACCACCGGATGTGACGGTAACAATTAGCCTACAGTTGTTTGTGTCAATATACTCAGCTGAGATTACGAATCATTCACAATATTCTCTTAGTGATGTAATTCTACTTGAAATTTTATGATTAAATTTTTTAACTGTTAAATTTCTTAATGACAAATTGCGAGAATAATCAATAATCTGCCAATGCCTGATGTAAATTGTTACTAGCATAAAATTATGAATAAATTGTTAACAATATATTAAAGCTAGTGTGCTTCTTTTATCTTCTACAGACTTCTGCAGTCAAACTGAAGTTTGGCACCATAATCAACTAGAAGATAAGCTGCCATCAATCGATTAATACAAAATGACTGACTCGTACAATGGAAAATGTCACTGGCAGCAGTAAGATCAAATGTTTTCCTGACTAACAGCAGTTGCTACATCAGTTAAGTTCCTGTACATAAAAGCAGTGGTGTCATTAGGGTTGGTGTCAGCCGGGGCGGCAACTCATGGTGACGACCATTTTTTGCTCATCGCTGTCACTTTTATTGCTTTCACTCAGGTGTCACCCCTGAAGGGTATCACCCCACACCTTTTTTACCTGTCCGACCTCGTTTGTGCACTGTTCTTTGTAAATTCAGCCACAAAATAATTTTTCCTTCGGGTGTCACCCCCCCTGAATGGTGATTTACCTTGTGATTTACCTTGTGTAGCCCCACCAGCAGATCAACCAACCAGT
>Ga0066192_1000086_pt1 | contig 14413 bp, 9 predicted proteins | sample WorMetvacBELIZE1_FD_58707 | JGI IMG/M metagenome (GOLD analysis project Ga0066192, IMG submission 58707) | Marine gutless worms symbiont microbial communities from Max Planck institute for Marine Microbiology, Germany - Olavius vacuus BELIZE.1... | ecosystem: Host-associated > Annelida >... | reverse complement strand
CGGACAGACAGACGGACAGACAGAATTCCCATCGCTATACCGCGACTGCATTCCATGCTGTGCGGTAAAAATGCTAGAAAAAAATCGATATTTTTGTTGCACACTTTCGCGGGAAGAAAGGTGTCTGAAAAAACGTACGATTACGTCTTTTACATTGTACGGTGGCGCTTTGGAAACCGTTGAGAGTATCTAAGTTCTATTTATAACCTCCTTTGCCCCATTTTCGCCAATTTTGTGCATAAAGTCATGACTGTATAAACAAGCGGTATGTAATTTTAACAAGACAAAAAAACTTTATGCTGCATTAAAAATCGCAGTGCATGTTTATTACGCGCAGTCGAGTGCCATAGCCGTTTGCGAGCGACGTGAAGTTGATCGGATGAAAACAGCGTGAACCAGCTAGTCAGTGGCGTTACTAGTCTGTGGGGTACTGCGGGGGGCACCTGCCGTCCCTCGAGTTTCCCGCATTTATTTTTCCAGGACTTTCACACCTCTTTAAAGCTGTTCATGCAGCACTGTCATTCGCAATTTAATTCCTGTTCTATGAACAAAAATCTTTGAAAGTTTAGAGCGTTCCCACAGATCCCTTAAACTGCATGTGTGGGTCGCTTGGGTAATGAATAAGCTCTAAAAGAACGAGGACGAGGGAGAGGAATGAAGGTCGACAATGAGAGACAGGAGAAGTGGTACCGTAACCGTATCCATCACCTCAGCTCCTGGCGACGCCACTATACAATGAGCAGTAGCGTAGCCAATGGGAGTGGAGGCCTGCACGTGCTCCCTTAACACAAATCCGTCCGAGTCATGGGAACTGTGGAGATCTAAAGAACAAGAAGGAGAAAGCCTACAGGCCAGGGAGGTTCAGTGACAGATGCAGCAGATGTTACTCTGACTGAATCCGCAAAATTGTGCAAAGTTCAGACGAGATTTGCAGTGAGATAAAGAGGAAACTGTTTGGACCTTTTACGGGAGGGTCTTCCTAAACCCGCAGGGGACTTCTCTCTGACCAGCTTTGTCGCAACTTTTGAATCTTGGATGCGCCAGTAGCGCCACTGAGTAGTAACACATAGAGCGGTCCAAGTCTAGTTGACATATTCAGACTCTGCAGGCGTTCTCCATCGGTAGATCGCGTGTGGACGACGACAGCGATGTCCGACTGGACGGCGAGTCTGCGTCACCGACCAACGGACTCGAGTCGATGTAGGAGTCTTCACGTTCGCGACACTCCTCGTCGTCGTCATCGTAGACCAGCTGGACGGACGTTGGCAGCGGCGAAGTGGTCCCGTCGCAGATCATCGCCGGCGACATGTCCAGGTTGTCGAGGTCGAGATAGTTGCGGTGATGGCCGAGAAGGACGTCGAGTTGATGTCGAATGAGGCCGAACGACGGACGATGAGCTGGGTTCTCGTACCAACACTGAGACATTACGTCGTACCTGCCCATCAACAAGTGTTCCGAACTACACCGCGTCCACAATACAAAAAGGCTCCATTAATTTTTTTGCTGTAGCTTTCACGAACATAGACAGATCTTCATCATTTTCGGTGCACAGCTTCGCAAGAAAATGCCAAAGTACTTGGTGTAAGAATTTACTGCCATACATAATACATTCGTTCTGTTGCTATCGTACCGCGTATATTTCTCGACACAAAAAGTAACATTTTTCCACGCAATATTAGCGCATCGATCCAGCCTGGCTTACTTGTTGGCGACGGTCAGTTCTAGAGCAACTTTCTTCTTCAGACATTTTAATCGTAAATCCTGCTTAATAATGTTATGAACGGATGAACATCATACACCAGTTTCACGACCGATCTGTCGCACACTGTGGTGAGTCTGCGGTCTGTCCACCTGACTCTGTACCAGATCGGCGACAGTGTCGATGTTGTCGTCGTGACGTGCAGTCCGCGGTCATGCCACCTTCTGACTTTCGCGCAGTCGAATCAGATTCGTCAACCTGCTTTATCGAGTGGTCTAAACCACGGCGATTACAGTTTTTTTTTGTTCAGAAATTCACGAATAAATTTACGGGAGCTGTAAAGTTAACGCAAAAGTTTAATGAATTGTTTATCTTCGGCATGATTTCGTAGACGTCAACATACGTCACCGTGTACGCGACACGCAACGTCGTAAATTTACCGGTATAATTACTATGTGTAAAGTTACATACAAAAGTCATAAAAATCCGTGCACATTAGTAAAAGTTATTGTGTAAAAAATGAGTTGCACCTTTTTTTATTTGGACACGGTGTATTTTCCAGTCGAAGTTAACTTTTTAGCTCAATCGCAATGTTCAAACAGTCAATAATTAACGCAGATCTTACTACTTTTTTAAAACGCTTTTGAACACTGTGTTCACCGAGTTTGCTAAAAAACAATGTTATAATACGTAATATTAATACGTAGCTTACAGCTCGTCGGAGCAGGTCTTTGGTTGTTCGAGCCGATACCCGTTACTCAGCAGTCGATACAAATCCACCAGAGCGATGCTGGCGTACGGCGAGGCACCTGCGAGCACAGGTAACCGGTCAGTGTTGCGAATTATTTAAAATCATCTAATTTAAATTACAGTCGTAAATTAAAATCACTTTTGGTGATTTTTGACGTGGATTTGAAACTGCTTTCAAACTAGTGATTTTTGAGACGGATTTTGTATTGTTTGACGATTGTTTTTGATTTTAAGTGCTTTTAAAACAAAATCTATTTTGTGTTTTCGTGTCACAACGTGTTACAAACTTGTCAGCTGCTGTATTCGAAAAGCTGTTAATTCTTAAGACAAAGGGATTCGTCTTTAACATTTAAGACAATAATAATTCACATTTTACTTCTTTGCAGTGCTAGATTAACTAATCAGACTGGACTTTTGAAACGGACTGGTTGCCTATGGCTATTTTACACTAAAATGCAATCAATTTATTCCAGGCATGATGGCCCATGCAAAAAAACGACATGACATAACATTTGCAGCTGTGAATATTTAGGTTCCACGTCTCTGCTGTATTATAAATCACTGCCGTTATAGATGTACCTGTATTTCATCTGCTTGTAAACAAAGCTCAATTCTGCAATTTATTTATTTATTCATCAATCCATCAAAAATTAAAACATTTAACGTACACAATTCAGCAGTGTGGACTAAATGGCCAACACAAGGTCAAACCACTTATGCGCAGCCATAAAACTGTAATAAACAATGCAAAATTCAAAAGTACAAAATAGCACACGACGGCAATAGTACATAATAGTTTAACACCTTCATCTGTATTCGCAAGGCGGCAGCACATTGTTAACCGTTTTGATGACACAAGCTGGCAGCGTTTATGCACATTTTCATGTGCCTTTCGAATGCACCTGTTATTATTTATTACTGTATTAAAGACATACAGTGCTTTATATCGGTAAATAGTGATACCGTAATATTTTTCAAGCACTGGAGAACCTTTATCTTGTAAAACAGAAGTATGAAATCGCACTAAAGCAACGCCGTTGATCGATCGAGCACGAATATTCAGCCGCGTTCAGCCGCAGACGCTTTAGATCAGTTGCGTTCCCACGTAGTTTTGTAACGTCATTAAATATGCAACAGGGCCAGGTCTCTCAAATGATTTAGCGTATCATTATGTCGAAGTGTCACGCGATTGCTCATTCACACTGCCAACTGAGACGTAAGCTGAAGCTGAATGCGTTATCCATCCAAGTAAACACCATCTTACACCGAACCGAACACTGTGCCGTTCAGCAAATTAAACACTAACTTCTTTGCAAAGAAATGTCAGTATTTGCTCGACAGAAAAGCTTGAAAACAAGATGAGATTTCTGTAAATTTGTTTCATTCATAGATGTATAAACGTTTGTTATGTCTTTTACTATGGACAAAACGTGTTTTATACGTTTTCGTATTTCGTCCAATGTTTTCATTAATACAAAACTTTGATACGAGTTTACGTGAGAAGTTAATGAAAAAACTTACTCAAACAACAATAACTGTTGTTTTAAATTTTGAATACTAACGGTTTTATGGTTGAATATTAGACTGTTATTATTGCCATAAACACCTGTTTACATATGTTTCTTTATCTTGACGTTCTTTACGACTATGTCTTCAACGTCAGTACTCAGTAGTCACATCGCGATTCGATGCAAGTTGAGTTGATTTGATACTGTAACGATTCTATTCGACTGTCAGCGATTGCAAAGTTTATTCGATGTACAGCGGTAGACGGTTCCATACGGACCGAATAACTTTAACATCAAATTGCGCAATGTAAATATTTCAGTAGGCCCTATGCCTGGACACCTGGTGACCCGAGCTAGACGCAGCAGTATACCGGCGACTGTGGAATCGTTGCCGCTGTGCGAGGATGTGTTAAAAGTAGACATTTTAAACGGATTTTTTTGTAAGATTTTAAGAAAAAAATAGAGATTTGAAGTTGAAATTTTGGGCATTCGACTTGATGTGCCTTTGTAGGATTTAAGATTGGGATTTTCCTGATGCGATCCAAAATTTAACACGTTAGAGATACTTAAGATTTTGTAACCCGGATTTGATGCGAGATTTTCCCACCCTGATATATGGCGCAAGAGGTCTGGCGTATTACTGCTCAGTTTTGTGGTGTTTTTCTTGCTGTAAATAGAACAACAGCGCGTAGAGTATACCGAGAGTGGCTATTTCCCATAACAGTACTCCGAATGACCAGACGTCGCTTTGAGCGGTGAAGACGCGGTCGCGTATCGACTCGAGCGCCATCCACTTGAGCGGCAGGCGCCCGTTCGTCAGCTTGCAGTACTGGTCACCGGCGTCGACCAGCCGAGCGAGGCCGAAGTCACACAACTTCACCACCTTGTCGGCGCCGACGAGCACGTTCCGGGCGGCCAGGTCGCGGTGTACGTACTTCCGGTCCGTCAGGTACTCCTGTGTCGCCACCACACCGTCGCGCCATTACCAGGCAGCCGCAGGGGAGGGGTAGCTGATCTAGAATTTTAAACACCGGGGTTAAATCGTAAGCTCCTATCTCTGGCAACTGGGAGCCCACGTTGCCTAACTTATGTTATTTTTTCGTCAAAATCAGGAGTTTGTCTATTTTCATTCAAAAATGAAGAGGTACATAGTTTGCAAGTAAGTAAGTAAGTAAGTAAGCAAATGCCGATTTGTACAGCGCGATTACATAACACCTCTGATGCGCTAACGTTTCGAATGTCCGGATCGTAATAAACGTATCAAGGATGTTAACATGTGATGGCAATACGAAGACAGAGAGATAAAATATTTCATTTAGTTGTCGCTGCGGGAAGCTTGAGCTGCATAAGAATGTCTTCGGCTCTCGACGGAAAGTGGTCAGTGAGGGTTCATTGATTTATAATAACATGATGATAAACACCTTTATCACACTTCTACACGCTTTCCTAGCCCATAAATTCAACCAATATTTAAATATTATACACGTAACTTCATAAACATAGCGACGGACCGTAATTCCCGGAAAATATTTTAAAACGTTTTTTGGTATGTAAGTACCCGCTCAAGCCTGTGGGTAACCCTAACCCTAACCCGCCTAAACCTATGATTGACTGTAACCCTAACCTATCTGAACTTATAATGTATCCTAACCATACCTCTAACACCAGCCACCGTTTAGAATTTCTGATTACCTACCATAGCGAGTGCAATCTGACGCGCGAAGGACAGCATATCGGCCGACGTGAGAGTCCACGTGTTATCTCCAGCGCCGGTCAGCTGGTCAAGCGGACAATACTGGACGACCGACGAGCCAGCTTCGACACCGCGTACCATCGAACCTTCCATTCGACACCGTCTGAACGCCAGCAGTAAGCGCACGTTATCGTCTCACGTTAAACAAGAATCTGTATTAATTTTGAAACACGCGACGATTCAAAAAAGTTCCAGTTTAAAGTCGTAGTTAGACCGCCCGATCAAAGCCGAGAATGACTGGTGGGACCGTAGGACGCACGCCCTCAAGTGACAATGCACCGATAATTGCCACCTTTCTAGTTAATTTCTAGTTCACTAATTTAGCCAGAGTTTCATGTCTTCAATTCGCAGTTTATATACGGGTAGCTTTAAAAGTTTAACTGCGCACGATATTTGATTAATGCAAATTAATTTGGTTAGTCTTGGAGGTCATACATAGTTCATACAATTTATGCTTTATATAAACTAGATTCCACAAACCTAACTCTAAGCTGTGTTGACAATTTGGACAGTAGGCAATATGGCAGAAAACGTGTTCTTATGTATTCTAAGAATTACAGGCATTAGTGTTTTCATGGAATTCGGTGAATAAATTAGTCTTATATTGTGTTTTGGGCCATAACTAACATGGCTTCAGCGCAGTATGGCTGACGTCGCTCTCTCTTTGAAGAATAAGAAAGATTCTTAGTAGTTAAAATCGATTAATGTAATAAATAAATTAACTAGGTAACTAATTGAAATGTGATGTCGAGTATACGCACTGGAGAAAGGCCTGCAGGTTTCCATACGGCATGTATTCCATGATGAGTGCGATCGGATCGCAGACGGTACAGGCGCCGACCAGCGCGACGATGTTGGCATGGTAACCAATCAGCTTCATCAGCTTGACCTCGCGTAGCAGCTCGTCGCGGTGTGATGGCAGAGCATCAACTGCAGCGCATCACAGAACGCTGCGACCACGCCGAACGGCGACAAACGAGATCAACCACAGCTTATCTCTCAAACAGACTTTGTGGAAAAAAAGAATTACTATGATACGACATAGGAGATGCATGACGTCGACGGCAGCCAGCTTTAGCCAGTAGCCACACTTACTACTACTACTACTACTATACTACTACTTTGGATTTTGTTTATTCTGCCTGTTTTTCCTGGAGTGGCTTCAAGTTAGATATAGCCTCCGCTCCTCAGTTTTCCCAGAGAAAACTGCCAAAATTTTTTGAAGCATGATCTTCAGAGGCCAAATGCCTTTCTTGTCGTCCAATAACAGTGTCAAAGTGCTGATGCTATTTTAATTAATATGACTTAATAAATAAATAACGGCGACATATCGGACAAATTCGAACTGCCAACTATCCAAAAAAACTGAAATTAAAAGAGTAACTAGAATGTGAGAAAAACATACATACTTCTTCAACCATCTCGGTGCCGTCTACTGTAAGTAATCACACGGTTGAAAATTACCTTACAAAATGACGCATGCTGCACTATGCATGTTTCATAGGTTAACAAGTCCTGCAACAAGTTCTGGACTTGTATACGATCTGCGGAGGCACGCTGAACAAGTCGAGAAAACTCGAAGATACTTTCGACTTATTCCCGACTTTGCCAATAAGGTGAGTATGTTCTGACTTATTCAGTTCAGTCGTCCCGAGAATGTCGAACCGCATTATGTCTCGTCGAGTCGTGCTAATGGACTATAACCCTTAGCCAGCTCTACACCAAACAGCAGCTGTCTGGAGAAAAATCGTCGCTAACCTTTCAGAACCTTGATGGCGACTTGTTCGTTTTGATAGTAGCCGGTCATGACGAGACCGAACGCGCCTTGTCCGAGCTCAGCACCAAGGATGACGTCGTGAGCGTCAATCTCCCAGTCGTCTTTGGCGTGCAACGTCATCTGAATCTGCTCGTCCTTGCGCATGCACGGAGACCCTGACCACAAACGAGTCGAGTAAGCAAGCAAGTAAATAAGCAGAACATTTTTATAGCGCATTACGCAATGTCTCTAATACGCTACGTACTCTGATACAACGCAAACAAGTCCGTCTTTAACGATCGCCTAAAAGTGTCTTCGCTGAGCGAAGCTACATTCGCTACACGAGCTACATTCACTGCTTCTGTCTCATAAACCTATGATGAAAAATTCATATTTCCCAGCGCGATGGGTGTCCCATAAAGACAGACAGTGACTACATACGACCTGCAGAATTATTTAACAACCGTAAACCATCATCCAAAAAGTACTACTTCCGTAATATGCAGAACTGTATATATTAGCACGCTCGCAGTCATGCACATAAAAATAGACAAGATAATAAAATAACGCACATTATAATGCATTATGCCAGCCGTCTGGTGCCGTCCTGCGTTCATCAGTTGACTTACGATTATTATATTATTATTATTATGATTATTATTAGTTTTTTTACCCTCGGTAGGAGTTCCCGAGGGAGTTTATTAGTAGTATACTGGATAATCAATAATTAAGGAAATGGAGCTTGGTAGTACCGCTGGGACTAGACTTGTAGCTGTTGCTCTTCGTAAGACTTCTCGCCGTCTTGTCTTCGAGGTTCGACTGTCTGGCGGCGGCGGCTGCGCGACACCGGCTGACGACGATCCACGTCGCTACGGTGGCGACGACCAGTGACAGGCCGCCGACGGCCAACACTATCGGCTTCACTGACAGACGGCCGCCCGCCCACAGCTCGGATCTCACGGCTACATTAGACCACACAAGACGAATGACAGATTGCCGGCCAGCAGCGACACCGTAGAAACGCAACTGCGCAAGTAGACCTATATGTCTCTCAAGCTCGCCAAGAATGTTCAAAAGACACAGAACGAATGAATTAAACAACAACAACGACTACTACTACTACTACTTGTTCTATACTACTATTACTACACCTACAACCACAACTCGTACTACTACTACTACACTTCAAGGTCGCCAAGAACGTTTGAAAGACACAGAACGGATGTGAATGATCGATTTACAAGAATGAGACAACAACAACAACGATGAGAATGATGATGATGATGATGATGACGACGATAATGATTAACAATGTATCTAAAATAACGCTATTGGTGCAATAACGTATAGTATATTAAGTTAAATACGCTAAAAAGAATACAGTCAGGCCTTTCGGTCAGATAGATAGACAAATAGGTGTTAAGACACAGAAACTGCGGAGTGCAACGCTGTCTGTGCGAATGAATGTTACATGCAGCCGTATAAAATTTTCTACATCACCTTACACGCGTGTACGCAATACTCGGTAAAAATAGAAAAAAACACTTTTGGCTGTATTACATAAAAGAAGCAGTCTCTATTGGACAGTAACTCTGTCAAATCTAGACAGATTTAAATAATTCTCGCACTGCTGTAACTGAAAATGAATGTGGAAAATATCTCATTACTTTAACAGTGTCTCGTGAATGACGTCATCAAATCGTCATTTTTGTAGCGACGGTGTAGGTGTTGTTTTTCCATGTTATCAGGCAGCGTCAGCACGCACTGAAGGTGATGAGAGAATTTCGATACGAATGCTTGCAACGATTATTCACGAACAAAATCATACAAAAGTATAGAACTCGGTTGAGATTTGCCAGAGCTACAGTCAAATAGAGACGGGCAGGTTGTTATCCACCAGAATATATTGCTGTTGCATTGCAAATGTTCTGCTTCTCGCTCGTTTCTGATAAGATTAATGGCCGACACCGATGTCTCGTCGTTTGTACTTACCACTCGGTCCGTGGATTCTCTAGTCTAAACACAGCCAGCGATCCTATACGCATCTAAATCCAGCTCAGCGCGTTCTGCGACTACTCAGCAAGCGGCGATTATAGCTGAGAGTAAATCCCGTCAGTAGCATCAGCAGCAACAACAGCATCGGCGGCGAATGGCGCTGACCCGTTCCGCGAATAATTTACACTGCCTCCCAGCATCACGGTTGCATTACTTACTTAAATGCTGTCGGCGTCAAGTACGCCAGCGGTAGGCTGTCGACGGACGACGCCACTCGAGTTAAGTCCACTTACAACGCCACTCACCGGAAGGAAGAGCAGACGGAACGATATCACAGCCGGCGTCGACCGCCGCTCTCGACATGTTAACGTAACGTGTGTTGTAGATCACCTCGGCCGTCGCATTTCTCGCTTTCACCTGCATTGTGTCCATGCAAACGTCGAACAGAACGTCGACAGTATACAGCATAATCATCACACTTATTCACAGGCGACAATCTAAGGGGCATATGCTTGCCCCAAGCGCCGTTTATCCCCCAAATTGCCACAACTGCATTTTACATACCAAGTTGTTGATAATATAGGCTAAAATGGCCTTAGATTGCATTATGTTATGTGTAAATTTTAAATATTTTTTCGGGGGATTTTTGTAAAAAGGCGAAGCTCCTCTCTTGCCCCCTCTTTCGTTGTCAGCGCCTCAGCCGTGCCCCAATTTGCTTCGAATTTTTCTGCCTCTGAATTTTCTCCACTGGGCTGTACAGTGTACACTCGACCTGGTTGACGGTACTTGTATACGTGTCGACGAAGAATCAATTAACTGTAACAGCGTGCAGCGAACGCGTCAAAACTCTTGCCCATGGACCACTCAATCCCGTTAACTTTCCAGCAAAGAGTAGTTCTAAAACCGTCTGTATTGATTTCGTCGATTTTTCATCATTTTATGGAGTATGTCGCGAGCTGGTACACCTTTACTCTACAACAGGTTGTCTATAACGACATTATCGTGCTTACATAGCGACGATCAAATAAAAGGAAAAGCGGGTAACTCTCGCATTTAATGGCTTTGTTATGACGACAGAACCATGTCATAGTGCTGTTGTTAGTAGTGGTTATGGTAGGACTTAACAGCTGCAATGGCAAACAGCAGTCATAAGTAAAACTAACAATCTGATAATTATTTTTTTATTCTTAATCGTGTAAATTAACTAAAAAAAACTAAAATATGTAGCATGGCATAAAGTTACAGCGTCATTAAAGAAGTGGTATTTGTGAATGTGTAGCTACTTGTTAAAACTTAACGAGTCGTCAGGGCATATGGATTATCGTAGAAATGCTAGAACGACGAAGATGGTAAATGACATCAGCGACGCGATACCGTACCGTGATCTCGTATTCATAGTCGACGGCGAGAGGCAGTTGAATGTAATGTACGGCGGCGCGGTACGCGTTCAGGTGTGGCCCTTCAGGTGTCTGATACTGCACCAGTATCGTACTGTTCCATGTCGCTCGGCCGGTCTTGGTCGCCGTGTCGGTTGAGGAAGCTGGCAGTTGCCAGGTAACGAGGGTCGTGACGACGTCTGCCTGCGGGTCGTATGACACGCAGCTTGCGTTGATCGTCAGAGACTCTACATCTCGACCTACGACGTCAAAGTCACACGGCTCCAACATGCATCGGCATCCGGCGGTCATATGTGCTCGTTTTTGAGACGCAAAGTAACAAAAAACGCCATAATAACGACTATAGTTTATTTCCTCTTTATAACTTCACTGTACTCTGACAGAAATTAAATGCAAAGAGAAATTAGCATCTCCGTATAGTTCTATGGCTCTTTGCGTTAGTTTAGCATCCTCAGAATAAAGATTTATATTAAATTAACTCTCTCCTACGGCAGGAACAAACCCGCGCTGCCATCAATTCGAGCGTTCTACATCGAAGTTGAGGTCACATGTCACCGACACACCATCACACAGATTTCTGATCAGTTCGGAAATACATTCGTCTAAAATAATTAGCTAGTTGTCTAATTTATGCACGGGTACTCATAGAATATGTAACTTTTATTATGTGGGTGCATTCTTTCAGCAAGATGTTACCGTTCGTGAAATTCGCGGAAGATAAAGTGCTCATTTTCCTATTCTCCTTAAAAAAATGCTAAAATAGTGCAACTCTGAGTCTAACTCTAATCCTAACCTTTATTTCCAGAGCAGATTGATCAGATAAATCCTAGTGGTATTGTCGAACGGTACACTGTTTTCAAAAAAAATCTGGTTCAATAAAAGAAAGCACCCAAACAAGCACCGAAATGGGCATCAGCTGTCAACGAAATGGGCACTGACCAATCATCTGCCAGGTCGTGGCCTTGTGCAGCGGTAGGGCGGTGTGCAACTGGCTAATTTTCAAGGTCGAACGTCAAAGGTCAAGATCAAATTCACCAAAACGTCATCACTTTTGCGGTTTATCGTGAGACATATTCTTACCAGTTTCATCAATTTCTGATCAGTACGCTGACGCACACAGACAGACAGACAGACAGACAGACACACATACACTGACATAACGAAAACAATACCCGCTTAGCTCAGCACAGCTTGCGCGCAGGCAATAACATAACGGTGTAAATACCGCTGGATAGAGCCTTCTGGGTGAAGGCAGATCGAGGCGGCAGGGTCGGAGTAGCAGCGACCCTCGACTCAGACGGCGGGTAGCGACAACGACGAAACGCCCTGTCGACAAACACTGTGCAGCCTGGAGTCTGGAAGGTCAGTCTCGACGACGTCACCCCGCTGCGTTCCACCTCCACCCAGTACTTCGAATTGTACGTCACAGCGTGCAGGGTGTAGTTCGCCTGCGATCAACAACGATGAAACATCAATAGCATTGTGAAAAAAACAGTTATGCGCACGGTCAGGCGAATAATTTGTAAACTTTACATGATACAAAAATATTTCAACACAGAACGCGGGTATAACGATAAAAGGTATCGAAGACAGCGTGCTGTAAAATGTAAACGGGTAGTTTAAGTAAGTAAGCAAGTCATGACAGTGGTAGATAGGCGGTCCCGATTGTAGAAAGGCAGCAATGGCGCCGGCACCGATAATGTTCATCACCGTCCGAACACATGCTATTAATTAGCTCTATTGCCTAACTAATTCATCGGCACCTCTAGCGAACCTCTAGAATATGGAATTTTATTTATTTTGTTTATCTGCATATGGATGCGTTCGTTTACTGACTCAGATTTGTCTGACACTGACTACATTGTACCCTTCGAAAATACCACCTCGATTAATCTGATCAATCTGCTCTGCGTTCTTTTATTTTCTTTCTTTTTCATTTTGATTAATCGAGGTGGCATTTTCGAACGGAAGTTCCGATGAATTAATTAGGCAACTATAGCTAATTTTTAACGGCCGGCCGAACGTATTGAGTGGGAGGCCACTGCCGCGCAGAGCAGAGGCCGGCAGGCCGCTCCACACTGTATACAAACAGAATGCTGAAGTTGAAACTTCGCTGTCCGATTGGTGCCTCGTGGGAAAGTGGATACATCCAGTCGATGCACAGCGTTGCAGTAGTCCAGTCGACAATGTATGAGCGTTTGCACCGGTGACCGCAAAGAGTCCTTTCTCAGAGATCGTTGGACTAAGCGTAGCGGACGCATCTGGTAGAAGCACGATCGACAAACGCAAATTTGTTTAATTGTTTCTGCGCAGTAGACGCAAACATCTTGTTACTGCGGGGATGTTCAATTCTTTCTTTTTCTTCTTATTTCACTTTCCAGCTAAAATTTGTGCCCGCTACTAATCCCTGGAAACAAATGCGATCGACTTGAAACTTTAATAAAATCAAATCAAATCAAATTTATTAATGCAAAAGGGCCAGTTGGCCACTAACAATGTGCGGAATGGTCTCAATTTGCGCTGGATCATTTTCGTTCGAAAATCTTACCGAAGGTAAACAAAGTAAAGTAAAGGTAACGCGTGAATTCGTATAGCGCTATATCACGATGCATCAACTGCAGAACTCAGTGTTATTTTAGTTTAGTGGTCCTTAACCTTTATTGTTTCCTACACCCGTGCAACTGATCCATGAAGGAAACCGTCGCACCCTGTCTACCTGTCCACTAATGACTAATCATCAATTACATTTGCATACGTCGAGTGACTAACAGTGCTAACTGCAGTTAACTGGTAAATAACGCTGAAGGTAAAGAAATGCTCACATTTTCCATAAAATGCTTAGTAATACAGTAAGAAAAACGTTTCTCGATACGTGTATATCAAATTATTTTTAAAGTTTCATAAATTACCTAATCTTACCTCGCCCCTCCACTCTGAGCTTTCCTGCATTTTCTGGAAATGAAGGCCTGATTAATAAGAAACTTTGTTGTAGCTTATTTAATGCGTGATAATTAAAGTAACGATCTGCGTAACGTCTAAGTAAAATTAGCATCATTATCTGTACGAATAACGCGTGTCTTATTATTTCCGGTACCGATGCGCTGGCGCTTCATTCAGCAGGTACGCCGTGATGCACAAAAATAGCACATTGCGGGTTATCAGGTACGATACAGGCATGACTGGTCAATACAGAGAGAACTGCGGCCGTCTTTTCGCTCGACGCTGTTCGATGAATTATGAAAGACGCCGAGAAATTGACGAGAAGTCTAGACGACAGATTAGCGCACGTGCGTGCGGTCACAAAGCGCCATGCACGCCAGACGCTGAATACACGTATTGAACGCCAAACTGCGTGTGTTACAACCACGGCTGTATTTGACGGGTGGGGGTCAGGGGGTTTGAACCCCGCAAGAGGTAGCTAACCCCCTCAGAAAGTTCTGCAGAATCCCTTTGGGGGTCGACTCTAACCCCCCCCCCCTAAGAAACCCCGATTTTATTTTCTTGCTAAACCAGTATAATTATGTCACTATAACAGTGTTACTTTCTTCCGTGCGA
>Ga0066192_1000085_pt1 | contig 14698 bp, 18 predicted proteins | sample WorMetvacBELIZE1_FD_58707 | JGI IMG/M metagenome (GOLD analysis project Ga0066192, IMG submission 58707) | Marine gutless worms symbiont microbial communities from Max Planck institute for Marine Microbiology, Germany - Olavius vacuus BELIZE.1... | ecosystem: Host-associated > Annelida >... | reverse complement strand
CTTCTCACCTGCCAAATCTCGGTGATTAGCTCAGTAGTGTTAGAGCGCTGGCTTTGGGAGCCAGGGGTCGTCGGTTCGAGTCCGACATCACCGACCAATCAAATGTTGTTCGAACTTTTTATAGCTGATATGATATGAACCTCACTATAATATAAAGAATAATATAATCATGACCTACAACATTAACGAGCAAGAATTAAAAAAGAGCAACCCCAAGCTTTACTCATTTCTTTTTCATGGAGAACCCCGTGAGAAACTTGCACCAAAGAAATGTCTTATTGTCAAAAATCAACTTGATGAAGAAACAGCTAAAGAAGTACTGATAGCGCAACTTGGAAAAAAATATGATGGATTAACTCAGATGAGTAAAATCCACCAAAAAGCAGTCTTGTACCTTTTTGAACATATGAAAATCTATGGCTTTGACCGAAAAGTATTGCTTATGCGGCTTGCCAAAAAGCACGCTTATGATTGGACTATCCTTTACGCTCTGATTTATGAAGCTAGAAAAAAATATGCTTTACCCTTGTGTGAAAGCCTAGCAGATGCTTTTAGCTATGATAAAAAATTGATGGATCTTTACTTACAACACAGCACTCACTTTGTAAGGTTTTCTGTGATTGGTGTTGTTTCACACTATATGCTTGAACAATTTTCAGAAAAACGCCAGGCTGAACCGAATACAAAATTGGGAGTTGATGCCATTAAAGTCGCGTTAAAAAATCTGTCCAATCCAGAAACCTTAAATTAGCAATTAATCAGATAGTCATAGTGACAATTGATCAGCTCTAATATTATTTGATATTTTATCCAAAACACCAAGATTGAGAGCAGATATTCTCTTAAGCTTAGGTGTGCTGTAAGTTAGTGAGTTCTTTGCAAGACTTAACTCAATAGATGCCATATCCTCATCAATGAGTTCATCAATAACATCTTGTGATACGCCTTCGTAGTCAAAACTGTTGTAGTATTCTTGCAATGAACACCTAACACCCCTTGAAGATGCTTCATACAGATAATTAAAGCCTCCATTATCAACATTAAGAACTCCTGTTGCGTCAGTCGGAGCTACACACTTATTAAAAAAGTCAGCACTATTTTCAAATTCACCGATTGATACACCATCTCCACCATTAATCAGCGCTTGCTCGGCATTAAAAAGTTCGAAGTCTAATCCTTTATACCTCAAAAAACTCTCCATTTCAGTGTGTAAGATTTGAGCTGAGCGGCTAATTTTTGAATAGAAGTGATTCAATTCTTTATCATCTTGCCCTTTATATTGCTCTAACCCCATGAACCACACTAAGTCTTTCTTGTATTTCTGAATAAACTCTTTAGATACTGGCCCTTTCTTCAATTCATCTTGAAGTTTAATAACATGTTCAGAGAATGCTAATCCTGATGCGTGCATATCAGCATAAACTTTAGCAGTTCTTAATATACTATGTTTGATATCTGTAACCTGATCAAATACTGATTCTGAATCAGTTGCAGTAGCTGGCTTTACTAGCTTGTATCCAATTTGATGTATAGAATTTAGGTACTCGTTAATAAAACTAGGTACGTTGAGCATTTTGCTCTGGCTTTTGTTTAGTCTCTTCACAACATCCGCTTTAGACAAGTAAGCCTCAATTGGCTCCAAGCCTTCTATCTGATTAAGACACTTTTCCTTAAGCAACTTGGCTAAATCTGACTTACTATTAACTACATAGTTTGCAAGCTCTTCTGCACCCAAGAAAACCTTCTCAGAATCTACAAATACAAGATCTTCTCTAGTTACCAAGTCGCTGTACTTTTGTGTTGGATGCTCTCCAACAATGTGTTTATGCCTTGCTGACTTTGATAAGTTTTTCGTCAGCACTTCATATGCTGTCCTCGCTTGAGGATCAAGGTACTTTGATAGAGACTTGATAAAGTCTGAATTATCATGATTCAAGAAATATGAAATCTTATTTCCTTTGGCCGTATTGTAATGAGAGAGGTAGTTTACTACTCCTAATGCAGTCAAAGTAGTAGCTACAAAGACTGACTCAAGAGAAGAGTTCATAACAGAATCTGATATACCATTAAGTAAATCTGAAACTAGGTATCCAGAAAGAGAATCTAAGGTTTGCCCTGTATTTAAAAAGGCATTTACGTATGTTTCAACCTTGGTTAGCGTTTCAAGGTTTTGTGCTGACTCTATAATCACATTTGAACTAAAAGTACAAAACAAGATTGGCTTTAAAACTTTAGCCACCTTGGTTCTTTTGGCATTAAACTTTTGTGAAGCCTGATATTTTGATGCAATTAATTCGACCTCACTAGCGCCAGGATGTGTCTTATCACTTTTCATAAAAAAACCCATTATTTTGTATATTTTAACACATATAATACAAAGTTTCTGTAACGTATCTTTTGCGAAAAATTAAAAACCCCAGCAATGCTGGAGTTCAAGTTAACAAGGTTCTTCTACTACGTTTTCAGTGAACTGATCTTTTCGAATCAAGTAAGCTTTGTTTTGCAACTCACTAAAAAGGATCAAAAGCTCTCCTTGATCTATCGCCTTCTCAACAGCTCCTAGTTTGGACTCCATAGAACTATCATCGAAGTCATTCCCTACTTCAGTGAAGATAAATTCGCTCATGATTCCATTTAAAGCATCACGGCTTAGTAATGTTTTTTCGATTAGCAATGTTTTACCTCTATCGTCATAACAGGCCCTTCCCTGAAGGCTTTATTTCTAGATTTGTAGTATCCGTATGGATTGTTATCAACTAGTGTCTTACCAAGCATGTACAGTGCTGACTTATGTATATGTCCGTGACCCCAGAAATCTATTTCAGATTCATACACAGACTTCTCTAGATGTGAACAGTACATCTGTGTACCATCTTCAAATGGCACTCCTGAGAGCATACCAATCGCCTCTAAACCGAAGGTGGGCGCTACACCTAAACTGTTTTTCTTTTCAATGAATCCTTTAAGCCAGGTATCTCCATCGAAGTGGCTAGCTGAAAAGTAACTTGGAGAATGATGAGTAAGTGCAAACACTAACCTTCCTAGCTTTTTATGCTTCAATGCTTTTTCAAAAATAAACTTCTTTGAAACAGCAAACTTTGAAGCTAGGACTTCTGGAGTGATACGTGCATATCCTGAGCCTTTCTTATGTCGAATTGCTTTAAAGTCCGTATAAGCGTAATCATATGGGCCGTTATAGTAGCCTAAAGAAGACATGTTCTTGTTGATAAGCGTACCATCACCACTACTATCAAAGTCCATCCATAATGTAGCACCAATCACTGCAATTTCTTGTCGGCCAATCTTGAAGACTACATCTTCATTTTCAAGAATACTCAGATTATCAATATGACTTGTTTTTTCTTTCAGCTTTGAAAGAGGTCGATCCAAGTTGGTATTGTAAAATTCATGATTACCAAAAACATAAACTACATGGTCAAAAGTACTACAAACCTTTTCAAGCCATAAAACATTCATTGAATAGCTTTTGAATTTAAGCATGTCGCCCGAAAGAAGCAGTACATTTGTAGACCACGCTTTTGCCCCCTTCGGCTTTGGATAGTATGTCTCAGCAGAAATATGTGATTTTTCGTTTAATGTGTGCTCATTATGCGCGTCTGAACAATGGAAGACATTCAAAAATGGGGCACTCTTCAATGCAATTTTCATATTATTTTTCTTATTATAAGTTATAGAAAAAGAGTGCTATTTACAGCACTCTTAACTGGGTCTTTTACGCAAGAATCTTTGATTCAAGAAGCTTTGACAGTGGCTTACTAATCGACTGAGACACGACACTCTGGATGAAACCAGACGGATCTTTCGGCGGTTCATATGTAACCTCAAGCAATTCGAATGAGGCACTTTTCTCACTTAAGAAATCGTCACTTACCTGCACCTTATCGATAAGTCCCACCTCTAAAGCATCAGTGCCATTCCATACTTCACCTGTTGCAACCTTTTCCAAGTCTACATTAGGTCTAAATTTAGAAATGTGCTCTTTGAACAACTTGTGCATGCGCTCAAGGTCTTCTTTGAACTTTTCGCGGTCTTCATCAGTTGCTTCAGTCACGCTGGTTAAAGTGCGTTTATACTTACCTGCTGTATGCTGTTCAAAAGTGATTCCTTTTTCATTAAGAAGCTTATAGAAGTTGGGGATCTGTCCAACTACTCCAATACTACCTATGTAACTAAATGGAGCTGCAATTACGGTGTCTGCAACGACAGCACTCATGTAACCACCTGATGCAGCGATCCTATCAACTGACACAGTTACCTTTAATCCAGCAGACTTCAATCTTTCAATTTGCGCAGCAACCAGGCCATAACCATCTACCGTACCTCCACCTGAATTTACTTTAACCAACACCTCATCAGATTCTTTTGCAATAGTGAGAATAGCGGTAATCTCTTCGCGTAGAAGAACTACATCATCGGCTGTTACATTGCCATCAAAATCAAGAATATAGAGCTTATTAGGCTTTTCTACAGGCTTTGCGCCCTTCCATTTTTCTTTAAATTGCTCCGAGGACAACATGGCTTCATCAAAGCTTTTCGTGTATCCAAGCAATTTTGTAGATAAACGTTTAACTGATAGCTTTCCATCGTGAACAACCTTCTCTTTCGTTTGTTTTATAAGGAAAGCAATAACTACAACAATCGACAGAACGACGATACCTGACTTGATAGTGAACCCAATCACACCCAACAACGTTTCCATTATTATTCCTTTTTTATTACATGGATTTTGGAGATTTAATTATATCTCAAGAATCAAATCATACATAGACTTAATTTAGTTTATAATATTAATAATCAAATCGTAGATTTATCATATAAGTCTCATTACTTGATTTGAAATCGAACTTAAGCCCAGACAGCTCATTAAGTGCTATGCCAAGTCCACAGCCAACAATATTTGCTACCATATCCTGATTAGAATAAGCATCATAACGGTGGTGTTGATAAACCTCATACGAGAACCCTACCGCTACACATGCACCCAAACTACTGTATTGGGAATCAAATACTGCATTTGCAGCAAAACCAATACCAGTACTAACCAAAACATGATAGTTCTTGTCTTCCTCGAATGCATTCGCATGAAAAGAAAAAAAAGAAATCATTGACAGCAATATTAGTTTGCTCCTACTCATAACTTACTTTTATCTTTATTATTTTTTCATAAAAAAACCTTCAGATCTTACTGAAGGTTTTGATGTTATTTATACTGTGTTTTCCTGAATCGCTTCCAGTTTCGTTGTGTGTTCGTCCATGGGTAATCAGAGTACCAATCAGTTATGCATGATACGAAGTCTTTTTGCTTTGATCGGATCATACGAACTTTAAGTCCATCGTATTCAACAAATTCTTTATGCATACGATAGTGATTGTACTTAGGAACGCGATTACCTACACCACCTTTACGTCTACGCTTGCTACGTTTAAAGCCACAACCGTAAACATACCTGTCCCAGTAGTAAACTGAATCCAACAGCCTTTGAGTTTCTGTATTTTTTGGGAACGCCTCAACAAATTCAGCCACTGCCTGCTTGTAAGGGATTCTTTTACCATCTAAATTCAACAAGATGTAGCGACACTTACAAGCAAAGCCTTCGCTATCGTAGAATCTCCAAAACCTCGATTCATCATAAGGTGTATCAATTGAGATCACTCGCTTCTCAAAGTCATCACCAAACTGAGATAGAAACTTCCTCAATCCGAATTCCATCATAAATTGGGCCAGATCAGTTACAAGATCTTCATTTCCATCAATATCAACTACACAATATTTCTTATTCCACATTTTAATGCCTCGCTAGTTAAAATTAACTAACGAAAACCGTGATAAAGTGTCTTAAACATCATTTCTCCTGAGTCAATTGAATCCTAAGTTTTTTCAATGCCCTTTGCTCCACTTGTCTAATCGCTTCCGATGAGACACCGAACTCTGCGCCCAATTCGCGCAAATGCAATTTATCTTCAGAAAGCCAACGCATACTGATCACCCGTTGCTCTCTATCCGTCAATGTTGAGATCGCTTGCTCCAGCAGTTTTTCTTGATGTGATTGTTCAGATTCTTCCTCGAAATTATGAGCAAAGTTTGAATTCAAATCTTCATCATACTGTGTAAAATCTTCAGCATCAGGTCTTGTTACTACGTACTGCACATCTGGGGCACTTAATCGATACGACATCTCCATGACATCTGAAACCTTAACATCCAGGTCATTAGCGACTTTCTCAGCTTTTTCCTGATCTAAAGTTTCACCCTCATCTGTCTTTAGCAAACTTGAGTTAAAAAAGAGTTTCCTTTGAGCCTTGGAAGAAGCTCTTCGTACTGAATACTTATTTTTGATATAAAAATCAGCCATTTCGGCGCGAATATAGTGTTTAGCAAAAGTAACGAATCTTACAGGTGAAGATAGATCATACTTTTCCATAGCCCGAAAAAGACCAATCATTCCCTGCTGCACGAGATCTTTTGAATCTATTGAAGGTGCGTAAAACCTGCGTGCAAAACCACGCACATACAGTGTATGTGCATCTAGAACTCGCTTAGCTGCAAGATTACAGCCTTTATTCTGATAGTCACTTAACAATGACTTTTCTTCATCAGCAAGTAGACGAGTCTCAAGAGGTTTATTAGAAGAAAGCTCAACGTTAGCTTCTTCTTTGAGTGCAAGCATCTCCAATTCCTTTACAATAAAAATCAATATTTTCTTCAATATATCAACTTATCTTGAAATGTCAATATTATACTTGATATTAGATTAATTATTCTGGTCTAACTGCTTGTATTTTAGCCACATCATCCTGCTTATAGAAAGACTTCTTCATTTCGCAATTGCTCTTTGAAACTCAAAACCTATTGTTAATTGCCATTTTTTTTGGTTTTTTGTGAAAGGCACACTTGCATTTTCAGTTTTTATTTATACCAGCCTTTTATTGTTTACTTTTTTGAGTAATAATATTGCCATAACAATAATAATATTTTGAGGTAATTTCAATGAAATTTATGCGTATAGGCGCATTATCCATAGCAATCCTCTCAACATTCCCAGCATCAGTAATGGCAAACCAATCTGTCAAATACATGGGAAGCATTGAGGTTCAAGGAATGCGAGCTATGGCCCCTGCTCCGTCAACATTCACTGAATGGGAGGATGTCTCACAACCGTATGACCATACTCAATGGCTACCTACGACTGAATCGCAAGTGGCGATTTATGAGGGCGAACTTGGTGTTGTTTGGGAAGACAGTGCCGAAGATGTCCCTGTTCCCGACTTTACGCAAAGCCGTGACTATAAAGTAGATCAAGAAAGACTTGAGCAGCAACATCGTGTCGATGAGAATACAGGTGAAGTCATTCCTGTAGATCAGCCAATTCGACATACCCGTGTCGATGACAGAACGGAAGAGCGAATTGTTGAGGCCCTAAATGGTCAATGGACTAATCTCAATGCTGAGCCTACTTGTGCTGAGTGGGAACAGACACCAGGCTACAATAGTCCTCTTTTAACTCCTACAACTGAGTCATCAGAAGAACGACGTCATTGTATTATCCCACAAGAAAAACAAATTGCTTTTGACGAAGATGGAACGATGTATGAGTTTGAACAAACCCGTGAGTTCCATTATTACGAGACACGTAACTTCCAAGGCCAAATGACCAACCAGTCTTGTAAAGCTGTAAAGGATTACTATAACGCTAACCAAGCAGCGATAAACGCAGAGGATCCAAGCTTCCATTACAATGGTTACAATCAGATTAGCATAAATAGTTCGATTACCTACGAGGCTTATTGCTCTGATGGTTGGACAATGGTTACTGCACAGCGCCCAAACACTCCTGTCGCTTGGACTGGTGAAGGCCACCAGTATGACTTAGAGGCTAAGTGGGGAACGGGATATTCTTTGCCACAGAGTTGGATTCCTGCACATGGGCAGTGGGCTGTTGGTGAGAACCACAGCATTACGATTGCATTTGATAGCGGGTCATACTCGACAGGTAACATAGATACCACCCTATACTCAAACGGACATGGATATCGCGTTCACCGTAATACGGGGGCACACTTCCGCTGGCACAATCCATGGTCTGGAAGCAGTACAGAGGCTCAGTATAACAATACGCTAACTGTCGAAGATATCGGTGGTTGGTGGGACTCTAACTATCGATGGGCCTTTAGTCCTAATGCAGCCGCATCATGTACTCGTGGTTACGCTCTATCAGGCCCAAGATTTACAGATTATGGCAATAGCGCTTGGACTATTTGGGTTAGATAAGAACAAGCAACCAAAAAGCCAGCGATTAGCTGGCTTTTTTTATGCTTAAGACATCGATTGTGCTTCCCCGTTGATGCTTTTTAGTAACTTCCCTGAAGCGTTGAAAGTTGTAACTCGACGAGGCTCGATTATTTTTTCTTCCATAGTTTTAGGATTGCGGCCAGGTCTAGCTTTCTTATCCAGTAAGTTAAACTTTCCAAAACCAGAGATACTGATTTCCTCACCAACCTCTAGTGTTAGAGACAACTTTTCAAAAAAAGATTCTACAAAGTTTGTAGCCTGTTTCTTTGTTAAGTCATTCTTAATCATCAATTTTTCGATTAGATCTTTTTTTGTCAACGTCATTTGATTACCTATAGCCTATCTACACTGAATCCATCATATGTAATCCAAGCGGAAGAAGGCATTTTATTAAGTTCTTATTTTGAACCATTTTACGAAAACACAACAAGATTAACAGAAGAATTACGTCAACATTGTCCAAAAACCATACAACCAACATCAGACAAATCAAGACTGGTCATTTTTTAACCCAGATTCAGTGGGATTTTGGGCTTTGAGAAAAAAAATCGGTTTTTTTTGAAAAAAATTGAACTTTTATTATCTTTGTAATATTGCCTTTCTTATATTTTTATCTATAATAACTATTAAACAAGCAGTGGCTAGAAATAAAAAAATCTAAATAACAATTTATACAAAGAGGCACACACCTATGAACGAAGCATTATTATTGAGTTTAAAGAAGTTTTCTGGGGAGCAGGAAGCTCCTGTTGATAACACCTCCCGTGGCAAGCGTTCAAAGACGGGCCAGAGATTTAACAGTAAATCGGAACAGCAATCTAATGTTGAAAAAAGATTCAAGTCTGAGCTGGAAACCTTTGATATTCCAAAACCTAACTTGCCAGAAAAACAAGCGAATAAATCGGAATCTGGCGTAAGATACCATGGAGCTGGGTTTCTAGGCCGAAATCGAAAGAAGCGTCAAAGGCAAGCAATTGAGCTGTATGCATATGGAGATCAAGATTTGCAGCGAGAAGCTGAAGAAAGAATCGAAAGATTACATGGTTTTTGTTAGCAAATAAAAAGGGGAGCGAATGCTCCCCTTTGTGGTTCTTATTTCTTAATTGCTGATAACTGAAACATCGCCCAGGCGATACCATCAAGACAATCATAATCAAGATCCATTCGGACTCCTGTTTTCAGGTTCGCAATAGCGACAACATTGCTATTTCTCAGAGCAACAATCTCAAAACGAGGCGATAGGTCTGGGTTTGAAATGATTTTTCTGCTGTCATATCTCGGCTCATAAGAGTCATCACAAAATCGATTATCTATTGGTGTCTCATATTTATCAAAGCAATCACACTCGGCCTTGGCAATTGTGATTGTAGCCCCCATGAGTGCAGCATCCTTTAGCTTGAATTCAATTTGTTTTCCCCATGTTGACCTTACAAACAACTCCACCTTTCCATTTTTGTCAGTCAATCCAACTGCAAATTGGTTTCCAATTACAAAAACAGAACTGCCATCAACGACCTGAATACACTGCTTAATCTGATCCATTTTTTCGCTAGAAAACTTAATCTTTTCAGTATTTTTACCAAGAAATTTCAATGCCTTATCCTTAGTTTCTATAGTGTTTGTTTTGTTCAATAATACTCTGCAAGTCTAAGCCAATCATCTCTTCTATGCCTAAATCCCAAAACCATTCTTGAGCTAATTTACTTCGACTTTCTATTATATTTTGTGACTTAGCACACTGATGATTTAGAAACTCTGGCAAAGGGTAAATATTCACTCGATACAAGTCTAACCTATCACTATCGTAGCAGGCCGCTACGGTAGGGTTTAGTGACTTAATAGTATCAGTATGACTACTACAGGCCCTTATAAGAAGATTATATTGGTGGTCGCTAAGTCCAAGCCTCGACTTATACTGCTCAATGTACCTAGCTGCCCGTTCTCCATGACCAGGATCTTTATTTTCATTTTGTCTCTTACAGTCATGAAACATTGAGAACCAAAATGTCACTTCAATATCGATGTCATCGTTAGTTAGGCTATTAATGATTAAAGAGTTTCGAAAGACTCTTAACCAGTGATGTACTCCGTGATCACCATCCAATTGTTGGCTGTATTGCTTTAATATTTCTAATATTATTTCCTGCTTGTCTTTAGTCAAGAAATCCAACTGAAAATACTTCATCGAGAATATCCTTTAGTTCATAAAGCTCATTATTAGGCTTTAAGTCTTGCGTTAAAAATCCGCAACTTTTCAATTCATCAATCGCTTCTTTATCGATTTGAAACGTGAAAACCGATACACCACCAACACTTGAACCAAACAAATATCTACCAGAGAGCATAAGGCTTATCTCATCTAAGGGTGCATAGTCACAGTCAATTAGCGCACTTATTACCTGCTTAATCGATTTTGGAAGAGAAATATATCTAAGATAGATATCATTGGTTAATAACTCCATACTACTTATTATTCTTTTTATTAATAATGGATTTGAGTTATTTTACCAAAAACAAAAAAGGAAGCCAAAGCTTCCTTTTAAATATTAAAACCTTTTACGCGCCAGTCCAAACGCCCTGTTCTTTCCATTTGGCGATCATGTTATCTGAAACATCAGACCAATCACCTTCAACACCAAGGTCAATCAAAGTTGTAATCAATGCATTCTTAGTATGTGAAGCGAGAGAGTTTAGTACCGTCTCTTCAATTTCATCTTCTGGGCCTTGTGAACACTGGACAAGAACAATACCACCATTTGCACCTGAACTTACTAATGCGTTGATTAATGGCTCAATCCCTGCGCTTAGAGCCACACCTTTGATTGGCTCTTCTTTAGCTGACTCAACAGATTCCGTCATTTTTTCAAGAACCTTTGTGATTGCCGTAATTGAGCTATCCATAAAATCATGTACACGGTAAACTTCTTCGCCGTTATCTGCTCGATGAATTACAGCATCTTTGAAGACGCTACGGAAATCCGCACTGATCACCAAGTTACCAATTTGAATTGGCAGCTTGCCATTCGATTTCATAAACTTAGCTTCTACATTCGCATCCGTTTTTGATAACTCGTAAAGCTCATAAACTGTGTCTGAAATTTCTTCATCATTTAGAAGAAGATCTTCGTTTGGTGATGTGTGCCATTCAATGTGTTGTTCAAAGTAAACTTTTGTACGCTCACAGCTAAATTGGATTTTGATTTCATCAGCATTGATGTTTCCAATTTCAGTTTGCATTACTTCATATTCCTCAATGATATTGTCATCAGGGTCACGAGCAACAACTGCATGTGAGTTATAGCGGCCAATCTTTTTAGCTACAATTAGCGGCCATTCTTGTTTTGCATCATCATCTAGGTACGCGCCTTCCACCAGGATATCAACAACTTGTTTTGCTTGCTCACGGGTATCAATGAAAACAGTGCGTGTATCGATATTGAACATTACTTGATCCTTATTTGTTTTTTATTATATATAAGACACTTACCTGCACTGGTACTATCCAGTGCTCTGCCAGACTCATTTCCTGCTGACCTGTTTAATATAACAAATATTTCAAAAGGTGCAACCATTATTTTAGATAAAATAACTAAAATGAGTAAATTTGCAGTATTCGCTAGTAGCTGTTCCTGCAACCCAGCCCAACGGAGAAGGATGATTGCATACAACTCAGCGGCATTTCAAGATTATTTTTGATTTTTTTTGCAATTGAGTCAGAAGTTATTGATTATCTCTTAAATAATTTTTTTGTGAAGTTGGTTCAATTATTCGAACTGAGTGCATTGATTCAAAAACAATCATTAGAGTCGCATGTGACTGAAAATCATCAACTAAACTGAAGTCACATTTGAAATGCAATCGATAAAATGTCACTAGTTAAACGCAGGCCAAAGTCATATTTTAACTTAAATATCTACAAAAACTAATTGACTAATCGTTCGCTTCAAAATACTCGACTAGAGTATTTTGGTATTTTAATATCTTAAAGGTATTTAGTATTTATAAGTATTATAATTATTTGTGATCAATTTTAGAAGTCAAGGATTTTTAAAAAAATATTTAGTTCATTTTATGAACGATTGCTGGTTTCAGTTGTCCTGTTTACAAGTTGAACAATCAGCTAGTTTTTTTAAGAATAATATTGATTGTCCGTTTGAAGCATCTTACAATCTCCCTTGCTTACTGAATAATAAAAAGAATTTACCTATGGATAATAACGATTTTGACTTAGATCTGGACTTCGAAACTACTAGTCCGCAACTCTCTACACACAATGGATCTGACCCTCTTTTGGATTTGGATATTGAGAAAGGAATTGATGAATTGGCAGATGAACTTTGCGCGACAGAAACGTTATCTGTAGATTCAATTGATTGTGAACTCGATACCTTGACTGCTTTCGTCGATGACTCATTCACTGGAAATCCTTACGAGCTTGATAGTGATTTTGCTGGCATTGAAAACAATATTTTTTCTGACATTGATGAACTCGATCTTATAGATTCATCCGACCTTCTCTCATAGGAGCGGCAATGAACACAACCGAATACAAAAAGCTAAAAACCTCTCTAAAAAATCAATTGGCTGGAATGGCTGTTATAGAGCCTAATTACAACATTCCACTAAAAGCACTTAACTATGCTGAGAAAGTTCATGTAGGGTTTCGTAAGTGCGGTAAGGTTCCTACGTTCTACCATCAACTATCTTTACTTGGTCAGCTCTTAACTCTTCACCCTTTACTCGAAAAGCCTTGGCTTGTGTATACCGCCGCTCTTCTTCATGATGTTATTGAAGATCATCCCGATGAATTTAATAATGTGCTTGCCTTGTTTGGTGAAGAATCAACACAGCACTCTTACACTTTAAGTAAGATCCGTAACGGCATTAAAATTTCAAGTGAGTCTTATTTCGATGAGTTAGCACAATGCCCTGTATGTTCTATCGTTAAAGCCGTTGATCGCATCCACAACATAAGCACGATGCAAGGGCCGTTCAGCAAAGAAAAGCAACAGAAGTACATAACTGAAGTAAGAGAACATTTTCTACCAATGATTAAGAAGGCTTCAAATCTTTTTGTAAGCCAGAAACTTGCATATGAGAATGCAAAGTCAACTTTGAATGTACTCTGTATAGCAATTGAGTCAAACCTTTAATATGGTAAGATTATTGGCAATAAAGCTGGATTTGTACATCCAGCTTTTTTTTGCCTGCCTTTGGCAGAAAAGGCGATTTGTCACAGTACACCTACAAAAAAAGCCTTTGTCCGTGTAGGTGCAAAGGCTTTATTCTGTTCGGTCTATTATGCGACGATTAATGTATCCACTTTTTGATTAGCTTTGTTTTTTCTAAAAGAAGTGGTCACATATTTAAACATTGCGGTGATGGTCAATAGTGGCATTATTGCTGCCCCTATTGCTTCCCACTTGTCTATTGTTTCAAATAGCCCCCCAGGTAGGATCGCTAGCGCCCCACCAAATAGAACACCAATAAGCAATCCAATCTTGCTCCAATGGTCTGCTTTGAAAGCAACCATTCTTATTACATCGTCACCAAACAATACAAAACCAGTAACGGCCATTGCCTTGATGGTGGCGACTTCCTTAACGCTTGTTCCCCCAAGCATGTTAATTAACAAATAAGAAAGACCAAAGATAATTGCTACTGCTGTCCAGTAGACACAAGTTGTAGCCAATGCTACGTGCCATTTATTTTTCATTCAAATTCCCCTTTGTCCGAATGAGCAGATATTATACACAATATATATAAATCAGTAAACCAAAAACGGGGTAATTCGCCTCTCTTTTTTGGAAAAATTACTACTCTCAAATGACAGAACATGCCTACTGCATAGCCATAATGATCAATCCTTGAGCACTTAAACGTTATTTGAAGGTTTTTTGAAAAATATAGTTGACGCTTAGAATTATAATGCGTATATTAATAGGCATAGAGCAGCACAAGAGCTTGTTCTTAAATGTATTCCCGCTTTAGCTCAGATGGATAGAGCGCTTCCCTCCTAAGGAAGAGGCCGCAAGTTCAACTCTTGCAAGCGGGGCCATAACTAAGGGTTTTATAGCTAGAGTCTTTATTTATGGGTCAGTAATTCAGTGGTTAGAATGGATCACTCATAATGGTTTCGTCGCTGGTTCAAGTCCAGTCTGACCCACCATTTTACACAAGCAATATCATAACAAATATAATACAAAGAAAAGCAACTTTATTTGCTTAAACAGTTTCGCTCTTTGAGCACAAGTAACACCAAATAACAAATATAATACGAATAAAAGCAAACATAACTGCTTTAATATACTGGTGAGGTGGCCGAGCGGCTGAAGGCGCTCCCCTGCTAAGGGAGTATACGGTTTATCCCGTATCGAGGGTTCGAAT
>Ga0066192_1000084_pt1 | contig 14730 bp, 8 predicted proteins | sample WorMetvacBELIZE1_FD_58707 | JGI IMG/M metagenome (GOLD analysis project Ga0066192, IMG submission 58707) | Marine gutless worms symbiont microbial communities from Max Planck institute for Marine Microbiology, Germany - Olavius vacuus BELIZE.1... | ecosystem: Host-associated > Annelida >... | reverse complement strand
ACGTAAGGCCCCCGGCCCACGCGGCCTGGCTCATGGAACAGGCCCAAACCTATGGAGACACAATCTTACGAATCCGGTGGTTGTGCAGATCGGCGACATACAGATTGCCCGACGCGTCCACCGCCACGCCATAGGGTAAGTTAAACCGCGCCTGATTTCCAGGGCCATTCACGTGGCCACTTGAGCCAGTACCGGCTATGGTGCTCACTCTACCTGTAGCGAGTACAATCTTACGAATCCGGTGGTTACTATAGTCAGCGACATACAGATTCTCACCCGCTGAATCGGTCGCCACGCCAGTGGGATTGTTAAACCGCGCCCCTGTGCTAGAGTCAGTGCCAGTGCCATCCCTGTGGGCCGCTGTGCCATCACCGGCTATGGTGCTCACTGTATACGAAGTCTTCTCCGCGTTAGGCGTAAGCTTACGAATCCGGTGGTTTCCACTATCGGTGACATACAGATTACCCGCCGAGTCCACCGCCACGCCATGGGGTAAGTTAAACCGCGCCTGATTTCCAGGGCCATTCACGTGGCCACTTGTGCCATCACCGGCTATGGTGCTCACTGTATACGAAGTCTTCTCCCTGTTAGGCGTAAGCTTACGAATCCGGTGGTTTCCACTATCGGCGACATACAGATTGCCCGCTGAATCGATCGCCACGCCAGAGGGATTGTTAAACTGCGTCGCTAATCCATCACCGGCTATGGTGCTCACAGCTCTTGTAGCGAGTACAATCTTACGAATCCGGCTGTTGCTTGAATCGGCCACATACAGATTCTCACCCGCTGAATCAATCGCCACGTCAAAGGGAAAGACAAACTGCGCCGATGTGCCCGTGCCCTCCTTGTGGCCCCCTGTGCTACCGGCTATGGTGCCCACTGTATACGAAGTCTTCTCCGTGTTAGGCGTAAGCTTACGAATCCGGTGGTTGGTATAATCGGCGACATACAGATTACCCGCCGCGTCCACCGCCACGCCACTGGGACCGCTAAACCGCGCCGATGTGCCCGTGTCATGATCCAGGAATCCGCCGCCTGGATTGCCATCTGCCTGAAGGCCAGTACCGGCTATGGTGCTCACCACCCAGGGCCAGGGTTTAGACGAACCGGCAGGGTTCGAGCAGGAGAGCAATGCCCCCACGATGATAAGAACGAGCGCTCCCGAATAGAATACCTGGTATTTTTTCATAATACCTCCAATATTCAGGATGACCATTCAGTGAGCCTGAAAACAAGCATCCTGATACATCATCCCATTTGTACACATTATAGAGCTTCTTGGAGGAAAAAACTATGTTTCGCGCGCAATTTCTTCATTGTTTTTCAAATTCGAATCAAACGCGCCGGCGCCTCTTTTAGGCCGCTGCTTTTGAAATGTTACAATCCAGCTATTGCCCCGATGGCCGACATTGGGTATATTCTGCTACGTTATGCCTACTTATGACTATGAATGCCGCGTGTGCGGTTACAGTTTTGAGACATTTCAGAGTATGTCTGATGTTCCCTTAACGGAATGTCCTGAATGCCAAAGGGTTCAATTGCGTCGTCTCATTGGCGGTGGCTCGGGAGTTATTTTCAAAGGATCGGGTTTTTATGTGAATGATTCTCGGAAAGGCGCGCCCGCGAAATCAACAGATGATTCTTCGGCCGCCAAGTCCTCGGCAACTTCCGATACAAAGGCGAGCGCCTAACTCGAAAGTGTGTTGCCCCTGGCATCGAATCGCTGTGCGATGCTGTTCTTTACAGCCTCATTGGCGAGTTCTTCTAATCCCTCAATACTCTTATAGACGGCCAGTTCGCCTTGGATGTTCGGGCGGGTAAGGGGTTTTTCCGAACTGAACAGTGCGCAGCAGTCCTCAAATGGTTCGATGGCGGTTTCAAAAGTCCCGATGTGGCGTGCTAAAGCGACAATCTCCTCCTTATCCAGGCCGATGAGCGGCCTGAATACGCTCATTGCCGTCGCCGCTTCTGTAAAAGACATGCTTTCCTGGGTCTGACTGGCCACCTGACCCAGGGATTCTCCGGTAATCAAAACACGACAGTAATTCTCTTCAGAGAGTTTTTCGGCGATCATCATCATGCATGCCCTTGAATGCAGGGTTATGGCAGAGGGATGAACGCTCTTGCGGATCTGTATTTGGCATTGGGTGAAAGGCACGAGTATGAGTGTCAGCCCCCCGCACCAGGGAGCCAGAAGAGCCGCCAGTCGTTTTACCTTTTTCAAGGCTTCATTAGAGGTGTAGGGTGGGGTGTGAAAATGCGCGGCGCGGAGCTTCATTCCTCTTTTCGCCATCATGTAACCGGCCACGGGCGAATCGATGCCCCCCGAAAGAAGAAGCATGCCGCATCCGGAGCTTCCAACAGGCAGCCCGCCGGGACCTGACTGCCGCGTTGAATAGACATAGCCCCACTCACGGAGTTCGATGTGGATGATGAAATCAGGTTCATGGACATCCACTGTGAGTTCGGGAATCTTTCTGAGCAGCATGCTCCCAAGCTCGCGGGCGTAGCCGTAACTATCGAGAGCGAGACTCTTGTCGCTGCGTCGGACTTCCAGCTTAAAACGATTGCCAAGATTCGCGCCCATGCACTCATGAGTTAGCTTTTCGGATGCCTTGGCCAAATCCTCCATATTCTTGGCGACTCGCAATGTCTTACTGAAGCCCACAACACCTGGAGTGGTTTCGAGAACACTCGTCACATGAATATCAGAGCAATCAGTTTCGAGAAAAAACCGCCCAGCTCGGCCGCTAATCTTACTCCGGTTGCCTGGAGTATCCGAATAGAGTTTGAGTTTTTTTCTGATATTTTCCTTGAGCAAGCGCTCGAAGAAGGCTCGATTGCCCTTTTTAAGGGTGATTTCTCCAACTTTTATCAGCCACAGATTGTCCATGGACATTGATAATAACGGATGGAAGGCATCTGGTCAGCGTGAATTCAAGCAGATCGCGTTATTGGCGAGTTATGGATAAAAAGGGGAGGTTCCATGTCTTTGCGAATGCTGAGTGTCATATCCGTGTTTCTTCTTTGTACCGCTTGCCAATGCGGTTTTTCCAAAGCTGATAATCGTTGGACGGTAGTAAGCTGGAATGTCCAAAATCTATTTGATGGTGAAGACGATGGCAACGAGTACAAGGAATTCGATCCGGGAACCGACACCTGGAGCGAGAGACTCTATCGCAGGCGCCTTGATCGCTGTGTTGAGGTGCTTGAGAACTGCCTGAGTGAACTTCCGGATCTCGTGATTCTTCAGGAATTGGAAAAACCGGAGATTCTGGACGACCTTGCCGAGGGTCCCTTGGGTCGTGGGAGGTTTCCCTGGCGTGTGGCCGTACCCGGCTTCGGGATAATTCGCTGCGGAATTCTCAGTCGCTATCCTTTGCGGAATATTGAGGTTGTCGATTGCGGCAAGTATGGTATAAGGCCACTTCGGCCTGCGTTGTCATTCATCGTTGATTCTCCCGGCGGTTCAGTGAATGTGGTGGCAGTGCATTGGAAATCTCCCCGGGATGGCAGAGCCGCTACCGAAGCGGCCCGGAGACAGGAAGCCCTCCAAGTAAGGGACATCGTCGAAGCCAAGCTGCGTGTCGATCCGAATCGTCAGGTATTGATTATCGGTGATATGAACACGCCGGGAGATGGCGAAGTAACCCCCGCGGCGCTGGCTCCCTGGAATCCGGAAAAAGCCGATGAAGCCCATGATGCTATTTTACTGCGCACTGAATACAGCGAGGCGGTGGGTATGAAAGAAGAATCCTATGTGTTTTTTGACCCCGAGCCTGTCGGTCCGGCTGGAGGAACTTACTGGTTTCGGGATGAATGGTCTCGTCCCGATCGTGGCCTGCTCTCCGCGGGAATGCTTCATCCACCGGGCATTGTATTTGCGACCTGCTCTACCGGTGCTTCCGAGGTGATGGGAGGATTCGGCGGCCGACCCATATCGTGGAGAAGCGACCTTGAAGAGGGGTATAGCGACCACTTGCCGCTCGTCCTGGAATTTGGGGTGGCAAGCAACTAGAAAGAGGTTCGGAAAGAATCAATGAGCTCCAGCGGCTCCATTTCCCTGTTCAGTATGTAGTAAACCCGCTGAATCACGGGGAGTTTGAGCGATTTTTTTTCGGCAATCTGCATCGTATATTTGGTTGCCGGGACTCCTTCAGGCAGATAGCCAAGCTGGTCGAGATTGGCTATCAGATCATCAATGTTTGCATATGAGTGGATGAGGTTATCCAAAACAATCTGACGCCCAAAACGCCTGTTTCGTCCGTGCGTGGAATGGCAGGTAACGTCCAAATCGCCAACCCCCGCAATCGAAGTGAATGTCTCAGGATGTGTGGCGCCCAAAGCCATTCCCAGAGTTTGTATCTCATTAAGACCGGCCGCGAAGAGCAGCGATTCGGTATTATCACCCACAAGGGGATCAATTCCCTTCAAGGCATCCAGAATGCCGAAGGCAATGGCGATGATATTTTTTACTGCCGCGCTCACTTGAACGCCAACAACATCCAATGCCGGGAACACCATGAGTGATGAGCTTTGAAGGAGATTTCGAAAATAAAGGGCACTCTTCCCATCCAGCGAGGCGCTGATAAGCCCCGTTAGCTTATCTTGCCCCATTTCTTCGGCATGACTGGGCCCCGAGATGTATACCAGATGGTTCTTATAGGCCCCGGGCAGATAGTTTTCCATGGCCTCCAGGATACAAAGCACACGCTCTTTGCCGGGAATAAGGCCTTTTGTTACCGCGGCAATCCTGGGTTTGGCTTCGATAATATCTTCAACACCGAGCATCTGGCGCACCACATCCATAAGGTATAAAGAAGGTATGGCCAGTATGAGCGCGTCACGAGCGCTACAGGCCTCCTCTAGGGAGGCAACAGGACGCAGGGAATTCGGCAATGAAATGCCCGGAAGTCTCCTCCCATTTTCATGGTTTTCCATGACACTTGCTACATGAGTCTCATCATGACTCCACAACATAACATCGTTCTTTTTGATAGCCAGAGCGCGGGCAATCACCGTTCCATATGCTCCAGCGCCTAAAACGGAAATTTTCTGATTCACGAATCCTTACTCCAGATTACCGACCATAGAATCTCCTTTTCCGGAACCAGAAACTGAGTAAGAGGGGCTTGAAACCGGACTGAATTTGTTCCGCTCTTCTTGCCACCGATAACTCTGATGACAGCTCCTGGAAGAATGAGATTCATTCCGATTGAGGCTTTTCGCATGGCAGGAATGTTATCTTCGCCAAAGGTGAATCCGAGTATGTCGGTAATGTAGGTTTCCTCGTCTATGCCGACGGTGGAGGCTGGATCAAAAAGAGAAAATGCCGGATTGCTCATCAAAGGAAAGAGCACCTTTAAGTTTTCGGCCTTCTTTCGGTTGAATCTCAGAATCAATGTAACGCTCTTCTCATCACTGAGTATTTCAGCAATAGATCCACTGTCGCTGCCACCGAGCATGGAAATAAGATTACGGAATTCGATATCAGCTTTCCAGCCATGAGCGTCACTTCGTTCGATGTGGTAGCTATCGATATCATCCCTTTTGGCAATAAGGGCCTTGGAATTGATAATCGCTTCATCGTAGAGGGCTCCGGCATCATCATAGCCGCCCAGAACAGCCAGATCGTCCATCGCGTCTTTGGCAAAGTTCATTGCTTCGCCCCTGATCGACCAATGCCCCGATGAATTGGGATTGAGAGTAAGGCTCTGTTCCACCATGCAGCCAGCCAGAAGGCATGGCAGCAATGCGGCTAGCAGAGTCCACCATGCTATCAGCAACGTTTTTCGCATACACAGAGGATACCAGCCATAAAGCAACATTTCCATACTATTTTTGCGGCAAGTTAATGCCGCGAAATTTGACAGCGCTTCTATTGCCAGGTTAATCTGCCCTATGGATGATAGGGTGGAGCGCAAGCGCCTGATGATAATGAAAATCCTGCGTGAAGCGGGATTGCCCCTGTCAAGCCAGAAGATTCAGGAACAACTGGTTTACATGGGCATGGATGTAAGCGAAAGAACTGTTCGTTTTCACCTGAAGGCTCTTGACAGTTTGGGATTTACCGGCTATAAAGAGAGAAAAGGGCGCTTCCTCACTACGCAGGGCTTGCGGGAACTCGAGAGAGCCCATGTGTATAGTCGTGTCGGTTTTCTTTCGTCCAAAATCGATGACATGATGTGCAGGATGAGCTTTGACCCCGCTACCTCTCGGGGTTCTGTGCTGATCAATATGTCGTTGATTGAGAAGCGGGACCGTGATGCGGTGGCGGCTTTAGTCCCGCCGGTATTCTCTGCTGGCCTGGCCCATGGGGCCTTGCTTGCCCTTATGGATGAGGGCGAGAGCATTGGTGATATCCAGGTCCCCAGGGGCAAAATGGGGCTGGGGACTGTGTGTTCCATCACATTCAACGGCGCGCTCATGCAGGCTGGCATACCGGTTCTCAGTATATTCGGCGGCCTGCTGGAAATTCATAACCGAATTCCCAATCGCTTCACTGCCATTATCCGCTACGACGGTACAAGTCTCGATCCATTGGAGATATACATAGCCAGCCGCATGACGAGCAGTGGCGCCGCCGCCCGTGTGGGCTATGGGCTGATTGGCGCCAGTTTTCGGGAGATACCGGCCGCGGCCAGAGAAAAGGTTGTGGAAACCGATGTCATTCTCAAAAATCAGGGTTTAGGGGGTTTTTTGAAACTCGGATATCCCGGCCACTCGCTGCTCGATATACCTGTGGGCGAAGGGCGAGTGGGGCTTATCATCACCGGTGGACTGAATGCTCTCGCGCCCTTGCTCGAAGAGGGCATTGCCATTGAGTCGAAAGCACTCTTCGGTTTTATGGATTATTCGCTTCTTTTTTCCTTCGAGGAACTTTCAAAACGCTTATCCCAATTGACATAGCCCCGCCTGTCTCATTGACCATCATCCGGGGGCCGGGAATAATGCAACTTCATGAGGAAATACATTTTTGTTACCGGCGGTGTATGCTCCAGCCTGGGCAAGGGCATCGCGGCATCTTCCCTTGGAAGCCTTCTTGAGAGCCGTGATTTGTCGGTGTGCATGATCAAAATCGATCCTTATCTGAATGTAGACGCGGGAACTATGAGCCCCTTTCAGCACGGCGAGGTGTTTGTTACCGACGATGGCGCTGAAACAGATCTTGACTTGGGCAATTACGCGCGGTTTACTCACTCCCCATTGAATGCCGCCAATTCCATTACAACTGGCCAGATTTACCAGGAAGTCATCCGCAAAGAAAGAAAGGGGGATTACCTGGGCAAATGTGTTCAAGTGGTTCCCCATATCACAGACGAAATCAAAAGGCGTATATTTTTGTTGGGCGAACGGGAAGACATCGATGTTACTATTGTGGAAATAGGTGGAACAGTTGGCGACATCGAATCCATTCCATTTTTGGAAGCCGTAAGACAGATTATCCATGAGCGGAGCAGAAAACACGCGATCAATGTCCACGTCTCGCTGATACCCACTGTCAGCGGCGGGGAATTGAAAACCAAACCAACCCAGCATTCGGTGAAGACTCTCCGGGAAATTGGAATACAGCCAGAGGTATTGCTGTGCAGGATTGTCTCGGAAATGGACGACGCGATGAAGCGGAAAATTTCTAATTTCACCAACATTGACTATGAGTGTGTTCTTTCAGCGCACGATGTGAAAACAACTATTTATCACATTCCTGTGGTTTATCGAGAGCAGGGATTGGATCGGGTGGTCTGTGAACGTCTTAGTCTTGATTGCCGTAAAGACAATTTCCAAGCATGGCGGCAGGTTTCGGAAACATGGGAATCATCAACAGAAACGGTGGAAATTGCTATTGTCGGCAAATACATCGAACTCGATGATTCCTATAAATCTGTTGATGAGGCTCTGATTCATGGCGCCATTGCGAATGAGGTACGCATCAAACTCAGAAAAGTGGATTCCGAAACTCTCAATGACCGCCAGGTGGCCGCTGAGCTGCTCAATGGGGTTCATGGCATCCTGATTCCCGGCGGATTTGGCGAACGCGGCGTTTCTGGGATGATTGAGGCGGCGCGAGTGGCCAGAGAGGGGAGTCTACCGTATCTGGGCATATGTCTGGGAATGCAGATTCAGGTTATAGAGTGGGCTCGTCATATCGCGGGCATCCAGGATGCCAATAGTGGCGAGTTCACCGCCGATGGTCCATCCAATGTCATTGTTCTGCTTGAGGAACAGGTTGATATTACTCAGTATGGTGGCAGTATGCGTCTTGGCCTGAGTGAATCCATTGTTACAAGAGGCACCAGGATTCATGCCGCCTATAACAATGTGAGCGTCTGGGAGCGCCATCGTCATCGCTATGAGGTGAACAACCAGTACCGTGAAGTATTAACGCGATCAGGCCTGATTTTTTCGGGCTACACACCCGATGGGCAGTTAGTGGAATCAACCGAATGGCCGAATCATCCCTGGTCTGTGGGTGTTCAATTCCATCCCGAATTTACCTCTTCACCACTTAAATCCGGCCCACTGTTTCGTGACTTCATCGGAGCGTCGGTGATGCTGATGCAGAAGCGGGATGGAGCTTCATTGAGCTAAGTGGCTTGGAAAGTAGAAGTCGCTACTCATAGAAACTGATTGCTTGGCATCTTTCTGTACGGCAAAATGTCAGTTTCATTGTGGCTTATTGACAGAAATATCGCGTTTGCCCTATTCTTCACGGCAACCAATTGCCGTTAAATTGCTCAAACCCGGATGACTGTTGGCTATTGGATGCCTGTAGGTGGAGCCCAAACGATGCGAAAACCCCATGGTCTGTACGATCCCTCTTTTGAACACGACGCATGCGGTGTTGGCTTCATCGCTCGAATCGATGGCGTGAAGAAGCACAGCATCATCGAAAAGGGTGTTGAAATTCTATGTAATCTGGAACATCGCGGCGCCGTTGGCGGCGATCTGAAAACAGGTGATGGCGCCGGAATGCTGATGCAGATTCCGCATCAGTTTTTCGAGAAGGTATGCTCTTTCGCGCTGCCGAAAGAAGGCGAATACGGCTCTGGTATGATTTTTCTGCCGGCTGATTCTGAGGCTCGCCAAGAGGCAGTGTACATGACTGAAGCAGTCTGTGAAATGGAAGGCTGGACTTTTCTAGGATGGAGGGATGTCCCTGTGAATCCCCGCTGTCTCGGTGATTTGGCTCGACAGGTCATGCCATTTATCCGCCAGTTCTTCGTCAGTCGCGCCAGCAACAGTCCTGAGCAGCTCGAACGGTCTTTGTATGTTCTGAGAAAATGCTTGGAAAGCGCAGCCAAAGCCCGGGGATACGAATTCGAGGAGTACTACCTCAGCTCTCTCTCACATAGAACTATTGTCTACAAGGGAATGTTTGTCGCGCCACAATTTCTTACTTTCTATCCGGATCTTCTCGATGAAGATTTGATAAGCGCCATAGCGCTTGTACACCAACGTTACAGCACCAACACCTTTCCATCCTGGCCCTTAGCCCAGCCTTTTCGGTATATCGCCCACAACGGAGAAATCAACACGCTGCGCCGAAATATCAATAACATGCACGCGAGGGAAACAAGTCTTTCATCCAAGCTCTTTGGAGACGATCTTTCAAAACTCTTTCCCATTGCTGAAAACCAAGGCAGTGATTCGGCTATTTTTGACAACGTCTTCGAGTTGCTCACACAGTCCGGTCGAGTGATGGAACATGGCATGATGATGATGCTTCCCGAGGCCTTCGGTGAGCGGTATCACATCTCCGAGGATAAGAGGGCGTTTTATGAGTTCCATGCCGCCATTATGGAACCGTGGGACGGACCGGCGGCCATTGTTTTTTCCGATGGAACGCGCATCGGCGCCACCTTGGATCGCAATGGACTCAGACCCGGCCGCTATACAGTTACCAAAGATGGTTTGGTTATCATGGCCTCAGAAACAGGGGTTGTCGAAGTAGAGCCTGAGAGTGTTCTTGAAAAAGGAAGACTTGCCCCTGGCAAAATCTTCGTTGTCGATACCGGCATTCATCGCATTATCAGGGACAACGAAGTGAAAAGTCGTATCAGTCGCCTCCGTCCCTATCGTCGTTGGCTCAGCGAGGAAAAAATAGAACTTACGGGATTGCTGCAAACACCGCGGAGAGCCGCCTACGACCCGAAAACCCTTTCTCATACGATGCGGGCTTTCGGCTATTCATATGAGGATATTCGCAAAATAATCGTCCCCATGGCCGCGAACGGGCAGGAACCTGTGGGATCCATGGGCAATGATAGCCCTCTTGCCGTACTCTCAGAAACACCCCGTCTCCTTTATGATTATTTCAGACAGAATTTCGCCCAGGTGACCAATCCTCCCATCGACCCCTATCGGGAAAATCTGGTGATGTCATTGATGAGCTTCGTTGGCAGGGAAAAAAATCTTCTGATGGAAACGCCCGCGCACTGTCGTCAACTCAAACTGGCCCATCCCGTGCTCACGAATGATGACATCAAGTACCTCTCTGAGGTGGAAACCGAGGGATTCAAGGTTTGTACGGTAAGTCTTCTCTACTCTGCCGCCAGCGCTGATGGAACTTTGGAACGGGTATTAAAAGATGTATGTTCTGTGGTTGAACACAGCATCGACGATGGAGCCTCCATCGTGATTCTTTCGGATCGAGGTGTGAATAAAGATCAGCTCGCGATACCGGCGCTGTTGGCTGTTTCAGGTGTTCATCATCATCTTATCAGAAAGGGGAAGCGCCATCTCGCTGGTTTGCTTCTTGAGTCAGGAGAAGTGAGGGAGGTACACCATTTCGCGACTCTTGTTGGGTTCGGCTGTAGCGGCATCAATCCTTATCTCGTGTTTGAGTCTCTTGCGGAAATTCAGGATAGGGGATATTTACCGGCAGAACTCTCGCTGCAGCATGCCATGGAGCATTACATCACCGCTGTCAAAAAAGGTCTGCTCAAAGTGATGTCCAAGATGGGTATTTCCACACTTCGGAGCTATCGGGGAGCCCAGATTTTCGAGGCTGTCGGGCTCTCGGATGCCCTTATCGATCAATGTTTCACAGGTACGATTTCCCGGATAGGCGGAGTGATGATACAGGATATTGAGTGGGATGTTAGAAAGCGCCACGAGAAAGGATGGGCACAGGACGATGTGTACAGCTCCCGCCTACCTTCCGGGGGTGTTTATTCAGCCCGTGCCAAGATGGACCGCCATCTTTTTAATGAGGATGCCATCGTTGCGCTGCAGAAGGCCGTGCGCAACAACGACAAACGGGCGTTCCAAGAGTATTCTGAGATTATCAATGGCCGGTCACGGGAAATCAACACAATCCGTGGGCTGTTCAGACTGAAAAAACTCTCTCCACTGCCACTTAAAGAAGTGGAACCGGTTGATGAAATCCTTAAGCGATTTACCACGGGGGCTATGTCGTTTGGATCCATCAGCAAGGAAGCTCATCAGACGATCGCCGCGGCCATGAATAGCTTGGGAGCCCGCAGTAATTCGGGGGAAGGCGGTGAAGATGAGGCGCGCTATACCCCATTGGCCGATGCTGTGGATTCAAAGAGCTATACAAAACAGATAGCCTCGGGGCGCTTTGGGGTGAACGCGGCCTATCTGGCCAACTGTGATGAATTGCAGATCAAAATGGCACAGGGAGCCAAACCCGGCGAGGGCGGTCAGCTGCCCGGCTATAAGGTGAGTCAGGAAATTGCCCAGGTGCGATTAACCACGCCGGGAGTCATGCTCATCAGCCCCCCGCCGCATCACGACATTTACTCTATTGAAGATCTTTCTCAGTTGATTTTCGATTTGAAAAACGCAAATCCCGAAGCGCGTATTTCAGTAAAGCTCGTTTCAGAGGCGGGAGTCGGGACTGTCGCGGCCGGTGTGGCTAAAGGCAAAGCCGACATGGTGCTCATTTCCGGCACGGACGGCGGAACCGGCGCATCCCCATTGAGTTCCATAAAATACGCGGGGACATGGTGGGAACTTGGGCTTGCGGAAACACAGCAGGTTCTGGTGATGAACAAGCTGCGAAGCCGTATTCGGGTACAGGTGGACGGCCAAATGAAAACAGGCCGGGATGTGGCGATTGCCGCCCTGCTCGGAGCCGAGGAATTCGGTTTTGGTTCGGCCACACTGGTATCCTTGGGCTGCGTTATGATGAGATCTTGTCACACGGATACCTGTCCTGTTGGTGTGGCCACTCAGAACCCCGAACTGAGAAAGCGCTTCACCGGGAAACCGGAACATCTGAAGAATTTCATGCGCTTCATCGCTGAGGAACTCAGAGAAATCATGGCTGAAATGGGATTCAGTAACCTGGATGACATGGTGGGCCGGGTGGATATGTTGGAAGTGAACAGCGCCATTGATCACTACAAAATCCGAAAGCTGGATTTATCCAAGATTCTCATGCCTCCCCAGAGATTCCACAATGAGCCGCTGCGCCGCGTATTGAAGCAAGAGCATGATTTCAGTACTTCATTAGATCCCGAACTTGTTGAAGCCTGCTCAGATGCTATTGAGAAGGGAATTCCCACAACCCTCGATAGGAGAATTCGCAACTGCAACCGAACGGTGGGCGCTATGCTGAGTCACCATATAACCAAAAAGCATGGCTCAGCAGGTCTTCCCGATAATACGATATGTGTGAATTTCCACGGTTCTGCTGGGCAGAGTTTCGGTGCTTTTCTCACACGAGGGGTAACATTCAAACTCATCGGAGAATCCAATGACTATTTCGGCAAAGGCCTCTCCGGCGGGCGCTTGATACTCCTGCCGGCCCCCGGATCTACTTTTTCGGGATTCAGAAATGTTATTACAGGCAATGTAAACCTGTTCGGTGCTTCCGGTGGGGAGGTGTTTATCAACGGTGTGGCCGGTGAACGCTTCTGTGTGCGAAACTCAGGCGCCGTTGCCGTTGTGGAGGGTATTGGCGTCCATGGATGTGAGTATATGACCGGTGGCGCCGTCGTAATTCTTGGTTCGACCGGGATTAATTTTGCCGCGGGCATGTCTGGTGGTGTTGCCTATGTGTATGACGAGAATCAGCTTTTTGATACCCGATGCAATCTGGAAATGGTTGATATCGAGCCGGTTGTGAGACCCCAGGATATCCAGCTTCTTCACGAACTCATCACTCGTCATGTGCAGTACACCGACAGCCTGGTAGGGTCGCGGATTTTGGACTCATGGGACGAAAGTCTGCCGCAGTTTGTAAAGGTCATGCCCATCGAATACAGACAGGCTTTAGAGAAAATCCGCGAAAGAGAAACTCAAAGCACAGATATCACCACCATTACCGAGGAGATATACATCTGATGGGAAAAACCGGCGGATTTCTGGATTATCGGCGTGCCGAACTGCCATACAGGAAGCTCGCATCACGCCGGAAGGATTATAGGGAAGTTACCCTCGATCGATCCATTGAAGAACTAGTGGAACAGGGTGGAAGGTGCATGGATTGCGGCACACCATTCTGCCATAGCATAGGTTGTCCTATTGTCAATCTCATACCCGAATGGAACGATTCAATCTGGAGAGGACAGTGGCGGGAAGCCTACGAAAGGCTGGAGATTACCAATAATTTTCCGGAATTCACCGGACGTGTTTGCCCGGCGCCCTGCGAAACATCCTGTATTCTGGCTATTAACGATGCGCCGGTAACCATCAAGCAGAATGAGCGGGCCATTATCGAAAAAGCTTTTCAACAGGGCTGGGTGAAACCGCGAAAACCTGAAGTGGAAACTGGAAAATCCGTTGCGGTTGTCGGATCGGGTCCCGCCGGTATGGCTGCCGCTCAGCAGCTTCGACGTGTCGGCCATGCGGTTACACTCTTTGAAAAGAATCGGAAGATCGGCGGTTTGCTCCGATACGGTATCCCCGACTTCAAACTGGAAAAACCAGTTATCGAGAGGCGTTTAGAACAGATGCGACAGGAGGGCATTGTATTTGAAACCGCTGTAACCATCGGCGAAGACATCTCAGTTCGATACCTGCGTGAGAAATTCGATGCCATCTTGCTTGCCATGGGCGCCGGTGAACCGAGGAACTTGCAGGTTCCCGGTCGCGAACTCGATGGTGTTCACTACGCCATGGATTACCTTTCCCAATCAAACAAGCGGATAAGCGGGGAGGTTTTCGACGAACCGCTCATTGACGCTGCCGGCAAGGGCGTTCTTGTTATCGGAGGTGGGGATACGGGTTCGGACTGTGTCGGGACAGCCATTAGACAAGGCGCCCGAGCGGTCTACCAATACGAGATTATGCCCAAACCCATGTTGTGGGATAAGCCGTGGAATCCTTCATGGCCTGAATGGCCTCAGATACTTCGTACATCCTCAAGCCATGAGGAGGGCTGCAAGCGGGATTGGAACATCGAAACACTCTCGTTTCAGGGCTCGAATGGAAAACTTGATTCGGGAAATTTCAGAAGGATCAAGTGGACACCCGCCGAGAAGCGGGGCAAGCTGGCGCTTCAGGGCGCGCCGGGAAGTGATTTCACACTCAAGGTCGATCTAGTTCTCCTGGCCATGGGCTTTACGCATGTGGAGTATGGCCGCGCGCTAGCCGATTCGGCGCTTGAATTCGATGATCGTGGCAATATCAAAGTTAATCGTTATCATACAAGTGTCGAGGGAATCTTTGCCGCCGGTGATGCCCATAGTGGCTCATCGCTCGTCGTCCGAGCCCTTCAACACGGACGCTTGGCCGCTGCCGAGCTGCATCAATGGTTGG
>Ga0066192_1000082_pt1 | contig 14796 bp, 12 predicted proteins | sample WorMetvacBELIZE1_FD_58707 | JGI IMG/M metagenome (GOLD analysis project Ga0066192, IMG submission 58707) | Marine gutless worms symbiont microbial communities from Max Planck institute for Marine Microbiology, Germany - Olavius vacuus BELIZE.1... | ecosystem: Host-associated > Annelida >... | reverse complement strand
CCGCCAACTTCCTCAGAACTAAGTGATACAGGTAAACAGCTTATTAGCCAATTACCCCAGGACTTAATAGACATTGCACGTGAACCCTACAGTTCGCGCTTTATTGCATTACTTCTGATCTTTGATGGCAGTGATATGCAACGCGAGATGATTAAGGGTCATATTCCAATGGTTTCGCACGCAAAGCTGTTACCGTGGCTGGATTACGATTTGCCGTTGCACTTGAGGCTTCCTCTTCTAGAGCTCGCGATCCCAGCACTTAAGTCAATGAGTGAAGGTCAGACAAATAGACTTTGCCAAGTACTGCGAGAGTTGTCTCAAACCGATAATCACTACTCGCTAAGTGAATGGTGCGTCATTAACTTGCTGGAAAAGCAGCTTCTTGCGTCTTTTGGTGCTACTCGCCAAAACAAGACCTTCAAGCAACTCGAAGAAAGCGTACACTGGTTGCTACGTGAACTGGCGTGGGTCACACATTCAGAACGAGAAGGCGCTCAACGAGCATTCAATGCTTCACTTACCTCGCTAGGATTTGCAGAAACTACATTGGAAGAGCCAAATAGTAACTGGCGCTTAAGTCGCGTTGCATTGGATCTGTTGTTACAACTCAAGCCTCTTCATCGACACCAGTTCGTTAAGGCATGTCGTTTAGCAATTGAGTCTGACGGTAAGATCACCGTCGCGGAAGGCGAATTGTACCGAGTGATCGCGTGTTTCTTGGAGGTTCCAGAACCGCCGCTTACCGTGACGCTTTAACTGCACAAAGTAAAACGCCAGCGATGATGAATTGAAGGCTGGCGTTTTTGTATTCGGCTATAAATGACTCAGAAAGCGTCATAAACTTTCAAAGCGTTATGGTCAAATATTTCATTAAACAAGTATCCAGAGTAACCGATTAGAGAATTTTAGGTGGTCTGAGAGTTGTTTGTGATAGAAAAGTCACACATTTGTCATAATATAAATAATGAACTCCAAGCCGTGTTATCATCCCTTTAATTATTGTAAAGGTTAGCAATTTTCACTTAGAGTTAAGTGTTATGAATAAAGATATAAAACTTCATTTTATAAAGTGCTTTTTTTATAACTCCATTTTCCCTGTGTTATTGTTTCTTGCTTCTTTAACGCCTTATTTTATGTTCACCTCTGCATACTTACTCGCCTTTTTAGGAGTTTATCTACTTGGTTATATAATTCTCTATCTTAGACTTCGAAGTCGCCATTTAAGTGTCGTAGATGATGTGGTTTCTCTTGATGGTCATCCTTGTGATGTGGAGGCTCATCGTTTTTTACACTGGAAGTGGTTGAAATTAAGTTATATGAACGGCCCTGTTCGGGTTTCGATAGAGATCCCTAAGACATTAATGAAGAATCAAGATTGGGATGAACTAAAGGTTATTACTTAAAAGCTCATTTGCTCGTTAGCATTTACATAACGGCACTTAGTACGAACCTAACTAATATTACCTTTTTGCTAGTGCGATTTTTCTCACAGTACTAGCACTTCACAACAACTTTGCCATACATCTAGTTATTCATGGTTTGCTAGTATTTGATTATCCGAAACTCATTTCTGTCCAGAATCTTCATGGCGGGTGCTTCCAGCTCAGAAATGCCCCATTGTGAGTTTTAACGAGAACATAGAAGTAAACCAATTTATCCTTATAAGAGCTAACATTAGCGCCTCCAAAGAGAATTCTAAAAAACAACAGAACGATAAATTAACCTTGGAGGTTGAAACAAAAGAAGTTGCTATAAAACAACTTGGGCTAGGTTTACCTTGTTAATTTACCGTTAATCAAATGTGGGACATTCCTAATTCTAACGACATCATAAATGGAATTAATGTTTATGTTACTTAGTTCGGAAACGAGCTCTATCTCCCCTAACCAGAATACATCGAATAAAAGGTGGAGATCTGAGGCAAGTAGTCGATCAAGTTCTGAATCATCGCAGCCTGATATATGAATCACTTTAGAAACATCAACCAGAATCAAGCGTTGTTTCATGTGCACACATTTGTGCTGTTCTAAGTAAGATTTGATGCAATCAACTATCACGATTCTGCATTTTCCTTCACCCACATCCAGAACAACATATGGGCGATCGTTGAGGTAAATCGTTGACTGATATCGGTCTTCTTTTAACATTTTGCTTAGGTTCATAGCCCTGTCCTATTTTAAAAACTTGCCTTGGACAATAACGTGTTGCGCGCGCTCACCCTATGAATAAGAGCTATTCAAATTCCACCACTCTCAGCCCTCAAATTTGCATAACAGTTACCCGTAGGATTCTGAAATTTCGGCGTTAACATACATCTCACCAAACGGAATGACACAAACATAAGGACGATAAATACCAGAATATGAGAGTCAATCATGAACAAGAAAAGTATCTTAGCAGGCACTATTTTTTCAACTCTATCAACTGGCGCATTTGCCTTTGATTCATCTCGTGTAAGTGGGGAACTAATTATTTCCACTGGCTACATGTCAACGAACTCTAACTTAAGTACCGAAAGTGACGCTCATCTTAGTGATAGAAACCAAAAAGGCTCACACAACGATGATTTAGTTGTATTTCCATTAGGTAGCATCGCCTATGATCTTGGCGAAGATCGCACCCAGCGCATTTATCTGGGTACATCTCGAGACGACTTAGCGGTGGGCGATCTAGCCTTTGAAATCGGCTACCAATACGACATGCTTAATGGTACTCAAGTAGATGTAGCTTACTTGCCAACCGTCTTATCAGGTGAAGTATGGCAAGACCCATACCTGCAAGGAAATCGTCGCACTACTGATGTAGATGGGCATGCGTTCCGACTAAAACTCAACAATATCGTTGGCTCTGGTTTTTCTCTTGATATTGCATATGCAACACAAGAAATTGATGAAGAGCACATCACAAGGCAAGAGCTTTTGCGAGAAAGCGATATGTATTACATGAAGGGTAGCTACCTACTGCAACTTGCATCTAATATGGGCTTGATCACCAGTGCTGCCTATCTACGCAATGATGCGGAAGGGGACGCAGAAACCTACAACCAATATAAAGTAGAGATGACCTACTTTGCGAACTTTGATGCTCATACCTTTGCGCTAACAAGCAGCTATGCATACCGTGATTTTGATGGCTACAATTCATACTATGAAAAAGAACGCTCTGATAATAGACACAAGTTTTTCGCCTCGTATGAATACGCGAACATTGCTGGGTTAGAGAATTGGAGTTTCATTTCATTTGCCGGTGTTAACTACAACGATTCAAACATCGACTTTTATAAGAATGAAGAATACCTAGCCACTGTAGGTGTTAGCTACAAGTTCTAACTTAGATAGACCCTCCCCCTAAGCCCCCGGCTCTGAACCATATGGTTTAGGTGGGGGTCTTTACGTTTGGAGGCTAAAAAATAATTTCTACTCTAACTTTCGGGTTGAACAATTGAGTTAAAGAAATCTTGCATCGCCTGATGCAGACATTGATTCAAAGGATAACCTCGCTTCGATTGAAGATACCCTCCCGACACACTCACTGTTCTAAAACGCTCAGGCATATCTGGCAACGGATAACAAGTTAGTCTATCGTCATGCTGCAGAATGTAACTGCTGTTAAATGCCATTGCATCAGAGCTTGCTAAACAATCAATCATGATCGGCACATTTTGGCTGACCAACTTAACGTTCGGCTCCCCACCTTGTTGTAAAAACAGCTCATCGTAATAATCGTATTTTCCGACTTGGCTACTTGAGGCGTACTTAACCAAGGGAATACCTTTAACCTCAGTCCACTCTGAAGTTTTGCTTAAGATTGGATGATCTTTTCTCGCAACTAGATTCACTTTGATATCAGACAAATGGTGCGTGTAGATGTCTTGAGGAAGCGGAAGCAACGTATAGTGGAGCATGTAGTCAATTTCCCGCTCTAACAGCCCTTGAAGTGACTCCTGTTGCCAATAAACAAATCGAAAGTTTGCGTTAGGTAACGCGTTCGTTACCGCTTGATAAACCCCTCGTCCAAACACATCCAACAAGGTTAAATCGCAGGCGATAACAATAGTGCCATCAAACTCTTTAGGGTTGAAAGCTTGATAAGCATCAAGCACCTGCGAAAACGGAGTGAGCATATGATCAGCCGCCTCAGCTAACTTTTCTGCCAGTTCTGATGGCTCCACACCATGTGCTTTTCGAATGAATAATTGGTCGCCGAAAGTTTCTCTCAGCTTTGCCATTCCACGGCTCACACTTGTTTGAGATATGCCCAGCTTTTCTGCTGCAACTGAAGTATTGCGAGTTTGCACCACAACGCGCAATAGTCTGAGTAAGTTCAAATCTAAATTATCAAGACTATTATTCATGATTAACGAGTTCCATTCTGTTTCTAACAACATAACATAAACTCATCTTTTCTATAGCATTCAGCTAGGCAATTCTATGATTTGAGTTCTGCAAAACATGCACAAAAAAACCCATCAGTGATGGGCTTTTGCAGATTACTTGTTTGTTACCTTTGGTCGGTTAAGCTTTGGTTGGCTTTACCTTGAAAAACAACGCGTAGTTCAAAGGAATAACGATCAACGTTAATGCAGTTGCAAACAGTAAACCAAACATAATAGTTACCGCCATACTCTTGAAGAATGGGTCAACCAGCAGTGGAGCGACACCCAAAATGGTGGTAGTAGCACCCAAAATTACTGGCCTTGCTCTGCTCATCGCAGCTTCAATAATGGCATCATAAGCCGGTTTACCATCGTTGATTTCGTTCTCTGCTTGGTCAACTAAGACGATCGCATTTTTCACCATCATACCAATTAAGCTTAAGAAGCCTAACGTTGCCATGAACTCAAACGGTGTTTGAAATACTACTAGACCAATCGCCACGCCAAGCACAGCAAGCGGCACAGTACACCAAATAACGAGCGCCTGACGAATGCCGTTGAACATGAACACAACAGCAAGAACCATGGCGGCAAATCCATAAGGTGCCGAAATTGCTAAGCCTTCATTTGCCTCTTTTGACGCTTTGTACTCACCATGCCATTCGAACTGGTAACCCACTGGTAATGGCATCGCTTCGATGCGTTCTTTCACTGCATCAAGTGCATCGGCAGTCAGCACGCCTGAGCGTGGGTCTGCTTGCGCCATGATCGTAGGCACTCGGTCTACACGGCGTAACATTGAATCTTGCCACTCAAGATCAACATGGTCGACAAACTGAGCCAGTTGCAAGTAACGGCCAGCTGTTGAACTAAACACCTGCGTATTCTCAATGCTGCGAGCATGGTCACGTTCGCTTTCTGGCGAGCGTACGACGATTGGAATCAGATCGTTGCCTTCACGGTAAACACCTACTTGTTTACCTACCAACGACTGTTCTAACGCCTGATTAAGCTCTTGGGTTGTTAGTCCAAACTGCTGTGCTCTATCTGAAACATATACAGGCTTAACCACTGGGACTTGCTGACGCCAGTTGTCTTGAACCGCGACAAGCTCTGGTGTTTCTTCCATGATCTGTTTCGCCTGCTCAGCCAGTTGTCTTAGGACTGCGCTGTCTGGGCCACTAAATGCTGCTTCAATTTTCTTACCACCACCTGGGCCAAGCATGAACTTCCAAACGTTGACCGATGCTTGTTCGTACTTTTCACCGAGCTCTACTTGCAGCTCAGCTACCAATGGTTCGATAACGTTAAAGTCATCCACGTCCACCAACATTTGAGCATAAGCCGTGTTTCGCGCTTCTGGAGAGTAAGTCAGCATGAAACGCAGACCACCAGAGCCGATAAAGCTAGTGGTATTGGTTACGCCCGCTTTCGCACGTACATCTTGTTCAATGTCCAACATGATGCTTTCGGTCGTGCGGATGTCTGTACCTTGAGGCAAGAAAACATCCACTACAAACTGCTCACGTTGCGATTCTGGCATGAAGCCCGGAGGCACGTAGCCAAACATCTTCACACCCAATACAAACAGCGCAATCACGACGGCAAGAGACATTTTTTGATTGTTCAGAACCCATTCCAGTGTGCCCTTGTACCAAACCGAGACTTTGCTTGGTGCCTTATCTTGCTTCTGCTGCTTAACCTTCAAGAAGTCATGACAAAGCAACGGAGTCACGGTGATAGCTAAAACCCAGCTCAGGAACATGGAATACAAAATTACCCAAAACAGAGTACCCGCATATTCACCCATATTCGATGGCGACAGACCAATCGCACTAAATGCACAGATACCAACAATCGTACCGCCAAGTAAAGGCCACTTGGTTTCGTTTACAATGTCGCCAACCACTTGCTGCTTATCGGCATTTGGGTTCTTTTGAAGGCGAGTCAATACACCATCGGTCACTACAATCGCATTGTCCACCAGCATACCGAGCGCAATGATGAGAGCACCCAGTGAGATACGTTGCATCGCAATATTGTCAATCAGCATTACGATCAACGTACCTGCGACCGTTAGCACTAAGACGAAACCAATAACAATGCCTGTACGCAGGCCCATGAATAGCAGGAGCACCACAAATACAATCACAACCGCTGCAATCAAGTTGTTAATGAAGTCAGCCACCGAGTCACGAACTGAGTCAGACTGAATAGATATCTCGTGTAGCTCAATACCGTGTGGGCGCTGCGCTTCAAGTTCAGCAAGCCTTGCTTTAACCGCATCACCCATTTCAACAACGTTACCACCAGCAACATTCGAAATACCTAAGCCAATCGCTCGCATGCCGTTATAACGCATCAATACCGATGCAGGATCTTCGTAGCCACGTGTGACAGTCGCGATATCTTGCAAACGCATCACACGATTGTTCTCACCTACTGCGATTTGTAGCGCTTTTAGCTGCTCGAACGAGCTAATATTTGCACTTGGCATCACGGATACGCGCATGCCGTCGGTGTCCATTGCACCAGCCACCGTCACCACGTTTTGCTTATCGAGAACTTGATAAACTTGTTGGGCGGAAACACCAAACTGGGCCAAACGCTCACTTGAAATCTCAACAAAGATTGTTTCTTGTTTCTCAGCCAGAGTCGCTGTTTTTGAAACACCCGGAACCAAAACCAGCTCGCGACGCAGTCCATCCACATAATCTTGTAGCTGTTTGTCGGTAAAGCCTTCCCCCGTCACCGCATAAAACTGAGCGTATACATCGGCAAAGTCATCATTCACAATCGAAGATGCTGCCCCTGGAGGTAATGAGCGCTGAGCATCGCTTACTTTGCGTCTCAGCTTGTCCCAAACCTGCTGAAGCTCGGCCTCGGTGTTCGAAAACTCACGTTTAATTTCGACCGTGACTTCCGACATGCCTTGCTTAGAGACAGAGGTTATTTCCATTACTTCTTGTAACGACTGCGCAGCGCCTTCGATCACATCGGTCACTTCATCCGCTACCTCTTGCGCGGTAGCGCCTGGATATGGCGTCACGATAACCGACTGGCGAATCACAAATTCAGGATCTTCAAAACGGCCAAGTTTTAGGTAGCTGATGTAACCGCCAATAAGCATTAGGGCAACCATGACCCAAACACTGGTGCGCTTTGCAATGGTGTATTGAGCGATGTTCATATTAGTAAACCTCTGCTAGTTCTGGACGTACTTCAAGGCCTTCCTTTAGGCTCTGTGTACCGGAAACTACGACTCGCTCTCCCAATTGCAAGTTAGACTCAATGTGTACTCGGTCGCCATTCAAGCTCCCCGTTTCAACATTGCGCTTTTGAAGTGTGTTATTTTCATCCACCACCCAAACGTACTGATTACCCATATTGTCTGGGTTGACTGCCGTTAGCGGTACTTGAATCGATTTCAGTTCGCTTTGAACTTCATCTGAATAGACATGAACACTCATACCCGGTAGTAAACGGCTTTCTGGCGTTGTTTCCACAGAAAACGTGACCGCATAAGTCCCCGACACTGGATCGGGTTCTGTTTCAAACTTCTTCAGAGCAAGTTCAAATGTTTGGTAGGGAGCAACACCCGCATCAGCAAATACTTGATTCGCTTCACTGTTTCGCGTCATCAAGCTTTCAGGAACATGAATGACCGCTTCAAGGTTGTCTAAATCATGCAGCGCCACAATCACTTCATTGCTCTGAACAAGAACATGATTTTCAACAAAAGAACGGCTCACCACCCCAGAAAAAGGCGCAGTTAAGGTAGTATCATCAAGGCGGCGAGAAGCTTCTTCAAATCGGTTTTGAGCTAAATCAAATCGTAACGTGAGCTCTTCAAACTGGCTTTTAGAGATCGACTGACGGCTTTCGTATAATTTCTTTGCTCGTTCGTATTCTGAACGCGCATTGTCTCGCTCAACTTTCGCGGAAGTCAGAGCAATTTGAGCATCAGCAGAATCAAGCTTTGCGATCACCGCACCTTCTTCGACAAAATCACCCTCTTGGACAAGAAGCTCAACTAAACGACCACTTGTACGAAACGAAAGCTCTGCGCGGCTTGCAGACTGAATAACACCATTAAACGATAAGTCGGCGGTGTCAATGTTAGAAACTTTCTCTACGAGAACAGGGCGAATAACGGTTTCAGTGGCCATGCTTGCTTCTTCTGAACCACATCCTGTGAGTAAAATCGAAAGAGAGATCGCCACAGCGACTGCTGCTGGGCGCATATTTTTAACAGTTAAGCTATTTACGTTTATCACAACTTTCTCCACTAATAATAATTTGATGAATTAACTGTATTTTCCTAAATCAGACTTGCTCAATACTCTCCTTGTTTAGAGCCTAGTCTATCTAAATATTCTGTTGACTCGATGAATATGAGTTATTCATTTCTGCATTAACTTTAAGAGGTAGTGATTTATCACTCCAATAGTTAAGTGCATAACTTATGTCTTCTTCACTCTTTTCGGTTTGTTCATCCATCACCCCTTCAGATATAAGATCTAAATAAGTTGGCGTTAGATGGTCATCTAGCTGAGCATTACTACTGCTGTAGTAGCTCATCGTCGTTAGAGTTGATATGAACCTTTTAAGGTAGCGCATGGGTTGACCTCAATTTTCCGACCCACTTTCAACTCCAGCGAGCGCAAAACTGAATATCTCCTATTCGTTTTCCTTCCCTAAACAATACTGCACACTACTTCCATCGAAACGAGTTATTGGAGTGAAAAATGAAAGGCTATTTACCAGTCATCCTTATTGTTTGTGCTTACCTTGGACTCTTTTTTTCACTGATACAGCGCTTAGCTTAGACAAACGCAAACCGTATACATCGATTGTTCAAATCAACCGCTTAAAGGGCACTTAACATGCAACACATAGAGATAGACCCGTTTATTTCATTCACATTAGCCATCGTGCTTCTGTTCGTAGGTAAGTTAGCGACTATGCACTGCAGCTCGCTGCAAAAATACAGTATCCCTGAGCCCGTCATTGGTGGGTTCATTTGTGCACTTTTCGTGGCTGTCGTCTATTGGGGGTTTAATACCACGATCATTTTTGATCTCGATGTGCGCGATACACTACTTCTGTATTTCTTTGCAGGAATAGGCCTAAGCGCCAGTTTTAAAACGTTAGTATCAGGCGGTAAACCTTTGCTAATTCTTACTTTTTTAGCCGTTCTTTATATCGTATTGCAAAATCTAGTTGGTATTAGCGTAGCTTCATTACTAGGCTTAGAGCCGATACTTGGCCTAATGGCAGGGTCAATCTCGCTAATTGGTGGGATAGGCACCACCATAGCTTGGTCACCAACCTTCGCTGAAATGAGTATCGATGGTGCAGCGGAAGTAGGCTTAGCAGCCAATACAATTGGTTTAATTGCAGCCTGTTTAGTCGGCGGTCCAGTCGCTAACTTCCTCATTAAAAAGCACAAACTGACGCCAAATTCCGACCACAACCTAGATATTGGCGTGTGTCACAACGAAACCACTAAACTGGATCACTTCGGCATCTTGTATGCTTGGTTAATGCTGAACTTAAGCCTGATACTCGGGTGGTTCATCAACATTCTGTTTGATAGCATTGGCCTGCAACTGCCGCTGTTTGTGGCCTGTTTGGTAGGCGGTATTTTGATCGGAAACATCAAGTCACTAGTACTTAAAAAAGAGACCAGTAAGAACGCTCAATTAGGTCAAGCGATGATCTCGGATATCTGCTTAGGAATGTTCCTGACTATGGCGCTAATGGGCTTACAATTGTGGCAACTGAAAAGCGCCATGGTGTTCTTGGGTAGCGTCATGTTTGTCCAGGTTGCACTGTCTATTGTTTTTACTCTCTTCGTTGTGTTCCGCTTTATGGGCAAAGACTATGAAGCAGCGGTCATTAGCTCTGGTTTTGGCGGTATTACCCTTGGTTCCACGGCAACGGCCATTGTGAATATGACCGCGGTCACTCAGCAATACGGCGCAGCCCACAAAGCGTTTATTATCGTACCATTGGTGTGCGGGTTCTTCATCGATATCGCCAACGCGCTTATCATTAATCAGTTTATAGCGTTCTAAAAGGTACAAGGACACAATTGAATGGGTCAAAATCGCATTGCTATAAATAACCCGAAAAATCAAAGTACGCCGCAGATCGTAACTCACTTTAGTCCAGAGGTGTGCTGAAGCCGATCACGGCAAACACACCTTTGCCCCATTGTGAGCTAGAGTCGTGATGTGTCTCACTCCTATACGTAGTGATTTGACCAATTATATCTTATGACACAAGGTGTCTTTCGATTTGGTGGCAAATTAGAAAACCCCATAAACCTATAACAAAGTGAGTCAATTGAATGAGTACGCTTACTGAAATATGACTACTGGCATAGTTCATACCTTTATTGGTGGCACTAGTTATGGGCACTTTCTTTGAATTAATGGCTAGTAATTGGCATATGGGTCGCTTAAGAATGGATGGCTCGACGTTTCTAGGCTAAGTTCAGGAAAGCGTTCGCTTTGATGCAGTTAAAAGAGCGAAGATTGATAACAGAATACCGGTTACAGAAGATGCTCAGACCTCTCCATTGCTTGCTCAGTTCAAGACAGTCAGTGCAACACACTTCTTTTACACTGTATTCATCGAAATTAACTCAGAAGTCCAATCAATAATGCCGTACGGCATTATTGATTGTTGAGACGACGTACTGTAACCTTGCGGTTTCTTTGTACAGTAAGGTTGATTACAATGAAACGACTTATCGTTGGCGCACTAGTTCTAGCAACAAGCACTGCATACGCTCTTCCTGAGAAGAAAGAATATATCTACTCAGGTGCAAACCTGTCAGGTGACACTAGGTCATACGTGCACGCCCGAGAAGACCTAATCACTGAAAAACAGTTCGTTGAGTTCTCAGTAGGTAAGGACTACAACGTTTCTGATAACGGTGCTAAATCCGTATGGTCCATCAATATGCGCTGTGATGTTCCGACAAAGGCTGTTTCTGGTATCTTAATTGAAGATTACGACACTGGTGCGTGGTATTCTGACTACTCAAGTACTACGCATTACACCGCAGCAACTCCAGATCGTGGTCTGACGTATGAGTACCGTGAGAACGAACCATTCGATTACTACTTCGTATTCGACGACGGTTCTGAGTACAAGTACACTGCTAAAGAACTCCAGTCTAGCAAAGAAGTGTACGCTGAAATTATCGGTAACATGAAGAAGCACAACTCTCTCAAGGTTCGCATTTACGACCGGGAGAAAGAGAAGTACGAGCACTTCACTGAGCAGTTCAATATCGGTCTAGGTGGGTTCACTAAGATCTTCAACACCTTCGAAAGTGCATGTAAGAACCCTTATAAATAATCACTAAAGGAACTCGTGCGTTTACGATTGATGTGTTTGACGAACCTCAGGCCAGAGTTCTTATCTAGAGATTAACTGCTCTTCAAAAGGACGCGATGGCTTCATTACTTACAGTGAGAACTATCAGTTCATACCGTTCGATCACTCTAATGCTAGTATTAAGCTCCTTATCGACGGTACTGAGTACTCGACTGGTGATAAATTGAAGTACAATAAGAAGATAGTAGGGTACAAAATGGATGTCGTGCCATTGAATATCATAAACGCTTTGCGTTCAGGTCACCTATGACGGCCTTCACCAAGTAACCAATCGTGACTTCTTGGTGCATGCACGGGGTAAATTCATGGATGCTAAGAAGCTTCAAGGTAAGTCAGGCAAAGCAGATAAAGCGTTGGCCAAAATCCAAAAACTTTATGGGGTATAATCACGCTTAAACGGTGAGTCTGTCGAGACTCGAAAAGCAGAACGTCAACTGCATGACAAGCCGGTATTGGATGAGCTGCGAGTGGATGGCAACTCAATAAGTGATAGTGTCTAGCCCGCTAGATAAAGCGATAAAATACATGCTAGGCCAATGGTCTACGCTCATCCGTTATATCGATGACGGTCACTTATCGATAGACAATAACCGTGCTGAACGCGCAATTAAACCGCTGGTCATAGGCAGAAAGAATTGGTTATCTTCGACCACTGAAAATGGCGCAGACGCGAGCGCGATGCTCTACAGTATCGTGGAGACCGCGAGAACCAGCAGCTTTATCCTATATGGCGACATGGTCAAATGTATGAAAGAACCAGCGAAAGCTGAGCCTGATATTGATACGCTCCCTCCTTGGAACTTCAACTATTAACAATATCGCCTCGTGGGTTCATGGGGCACATACACCCTAACAAGGTTTTGTCCATTTCCTTGCTAGGAGCTTATACCGAATCACTAACTCATCAAGCTTTCGCTAAACTGATATGACAGGCAAAACTCAATAAACTCCTTCACTTGCGGCGTTCTAGTCTGCTTTGAGTTATAGGCACAGTGGATGCTTGAATTTAGCTCTACACCTTTCGGCTTCAAAATGGCTAGTTCCCCCTCTTTTAACTCCTTTTGTACAGAAGCTGCACTTAGAACTGCAATACCAACATTGAGTTTGGCACACTGCTTTATCGTCTCAATACTAATAAACTCACTCACATTGGAGGCTTTTAATACGCCAGCTTCTATCAAATGATGCTCAAACTGATGGCGATAACAGCAGCCTTTTTCAGTGAGCAGCAGGTGTTCATTTGCCAGGTCATCCACCGTGAGTTCTTGATTATTGACTAATGGATGGGCAGGAGAGCACACCATCACAATCTCTTCCGCTTGATAAGTGTGAACAGCTAGACCTTGGCGGTGGAATGGCTTTTCTAAAATAAAGGCGAGATCAATTGAGTCCGCTAATACTTCATTTTTAAGGTTGGAGACCGGTGTTGGTTGAATAACAAAACGAGCCGCAGGGTTAATCTGGCGATAAGCATTAAGCACCTTTGGTAAGTAATAAGTGATGATGGTTTCATGCCCCCCGATCTTAATGGGTTCATGACTTTCTGTTTGGCTGATCACAGCGCGTGCTTCATCTCTTATTGTGAATAGCTTCTGCGAATAGTGGAGCAGCTGCTCTCCGGCATCAGTCAGAACGACACCACGGCCATTGCGTTCAAACAACTGAGTGCTTAGCTCATCTTCTAGGGCTTTGATTTGATTGGTCACCGCCGACTGGACATAGCCAAGTTGGTTTGAGGCTTCACTGAAATTGAGCGTTTGAGCCGCGCATTGAAAGGTTCTTAGTTTCTTGAAGTCCATTGCTGTTCACTTTGTTGTTAAACTCTAGCTATTAAAAATAATGATACCTGATGTCACCAGGTATCATTTTACATAAATGGCATGGTGAAACAAAATAGAGACTATTCATCATCGTTTTAATTATAGAAGTATGTTTATTGTAAAAGATTATCGTGCGGCGCTTGCCTTTGCTTTTGTCGGCTTAGTTTGGGGAAGTAACTTTGTCTTTATGAAGTTAGCGGCAGAACTGATCACACCGACGCAAATTGTCTTTTTAAGGGTGCTATTTGGCTTCACGCCTATTGCAGTGTTTGCTTACTATAAAAAAGCACTCAGCTTTCAACATATTCGTCATTTTCATCACTTTTTAGCCATGGGTCTGTTAGCGACGGTTATCTACTATTTTGGTTTTGCTAAGGGGACTTCACTGCTTACCTCTGGTATTGCCGGTGCGATAAGTGGTGCGATACCTCTGTTTTCGATTTTTGCCGCTGCGCTATTTTTAAAAGAGGAGAGCATAAGTTCGAGCAAAATTGTGGGTACGCTACTGGGCTTCTTTGGTATTTTGGTATTGGCGCGCCCATTTAGTTCAGAGCTGGGTGCAGACACGATGCTAGGTGCCGGTTTTATGGTCATGGGCGCAATGAGTGTTGGTTTTTCATTTGTGTATGCCAAGCGTTTTATTACCCCCTTACAGCTATCACCATTGGCTTTAACGACTTATCAGTTAGGCTCTGGTTTAATCATTTTGTTACTCGCTACTGACTTTACCAATATTGAAGCGATTGCCGACTCCAGTATCGCATTAGTAGCAACCATTGTTGGGTTGGGCTTATTGGGCACTGGTATGGCATATCTCTGCTACTACTTCATTATCGAAAAATTGGGTGCGCTTACCGCTTCATCAGTGACCTATATTCCACCTATTGTCGCGCTAATCATTGGTACTGGCATAATGGATGAGACCATTGATTTGAGAGATTATGCCGCAGCGAGCTTAATACTTGTTGCTGTTGGGGTTGTGGCATGGTCAAACAAAAAGTAATTTTAAGCTGAGATAGTCTAACTTACTTTTGTCCAAAAACTATCTAGAAATTGAGCAAACTTCATTATCCAACCACACCAACATCAATTGCTGTACAATACACGCGCTTGAAACCACAGCCCTATCAACTATCCATGCACCAGGTGAATCTTGCGTTTAACTAGCTTTAAATACAAAACTCGTAA
>Ga0066192_1000081_pt1 | contig 14945 bp, 10 predicted proteins | sample WorMetvacBELIZE1_FD_58707 | JGI IMG/M metagenome (GOLD analysis project Ga0066192, IMG submission 58707) | Marine gutless worms symbiont microbial communities from Max Planck institute for Marine Microbiology, Germany - Olavius vacuus BELIZE.1... | ecosystem: Host-associated > Annelida >... | reverse complement strand
AGGGGTGACACCCTCAGTTGCCGCCCCGGGTGTCACCCACCCTAGTGACGCCACTGGCAATTAGCAAACACCTCTGCGTTCGTTAGTCGTTACACGGTCTGATAGTTATCAGTTGTTTACCGACACAAATATGTGATTGTTCGAGTCTCATTAGCTCACGCGGTTGTAAACAATATAGCCGAGCTGTGTAATAAACACAAAATTTATTATTCTGTTTCATTCGAACAGTGGCGTCGCCAGCTATGGGGCACGTGCCCTCTCGACTTCCAACTACAGTCTACTACAGTCCTGTGTAATTAATCAACCACTAATACATATGAATTAGTAATGCAGCTGTCTTGTGCCAGCCTGCTGCATGCAAGAATTAGCTTTTCGGAAGCCAACGGTATTTCGACATTTAAACCAGTGTGTAACAGCTGATGTCGCTTGCTGCAGAAACGTTCTCTAAAGAACGGAATGATATCAAATTAACGCTGATACTACTAATAATAATGCAATCGGTTCTCTTCTACTCAATCTCTGTGTGCTTGCTTGGCTGTTTGCCGAGTAGGCCTTAAAAATAAAAATAATAATAATAATATACACATTTCTACCCTGCTATAAGGTCGTAACTTCACAGGCAGCAGCACAAGTGAACTTTTACAAGTGACAGACCTGCCCAGACCACAACTGGACTAAAAGTGTGCATGAAGCACCTGCATTCTGCCTTCTACACTTGTCTTTCATCAGTTTTAACATATCAGCACACTGTGTACATGTATGCACACAAAGACTGGCTGATCGGTGTTTTCTTCGGCAACACAAAAACTGTTCCTAAGAGCTTAAACTAGAAACAGTACGAGACAAAAATTAAAAAAGAAATTCAAAACCTGGCTTTTACAGAGAACCTCAATGACTCACAAGGAGTCTTTCCAGCCAACAGCTTGGCTATGACACTAGCAAACTAAATCTACAGCGACCAAGACAAACACATCAAGCCAAAAGCTAGACCAAACAGCACCAAACTAATCCTGGTTTACTCACCTCTTGTGCATAATAAGCATAAAATGGATCAGTCTATTCTAACAGAAAAAAACAGCACCTGCAGCCCATATCGAGCTAACACATGCAAAAAATGAACCTAACTACTGTACGGCTATCAACAGAAAATTCTGTTGTCGTGGACTAAAACTGAAAAATGTAGACAGCTGTGGTACATAGAGACAGTTTCAATTATCACGATCACCATGACAAACAATTACACAAACAGCAGCATGCTATGATATAAAGCACATCACAGCCACGTTCCACTAACATCATCAGATGTGCTAAAACAGTTTGCACAGGTAGTTTTAACACTGTTAGCTAGGATTTTCCAGAAAAAATGGCTAATCTCCAGCACTTATACAGGTCTCTAGTAACCACTTCTCAAGGATTGTTCACTCATCACATCACTTATTGAACTGTGGCATTTACTGAAAAAAATAACAGAATGTGCTTCAGACGATCAACGTCTCGGAAGTCTTGACGATGCAATTTTTGGTGCAAAGCTCTCCAGAGTATGGAATTGATCAGACTGAGGTCCTAACTACTCGGTAGCAAGTTTTTCTTGCTTCCATGAGCAAGTTTTTCTTGCTTCCATGAACTCTTTCATGGCTTAAATTAATAGGCGTTTTCGATGTAGTAGTTTCGTCAAACGTACGCAAAGAATATTTAAATATGGCGACATTCAGAATATCAGTTTTACTCCCGATAAAGAGCTGAACATTTCCATATATTGAACGCCTTCCTATCTCATCATATACAGGAGTGATGCACTTTAAAAATGGTCCGGTTTTTATTGGCCCACCCTGTATAATGCATAATATTTACGCATACACATAACTGACAATAGTAATAGAAAATTATTCACCTAGTCACATGCAAGCATGCATTTACAACACTAACACATCAGATAGCAGTGTTGAAACAAATGCCGACTATATTAGTATTCAAATAAAATACCAAATACCTATGTGAAATTTGCTACCGACTGTTACGTACTTTTCAAAATATAAAATACATTTGTGTCATTTCATATTCACTTTCATAAACTTGCATATGAGCATATGCAATGATCTACAACTATCTGTCATCTGTTTGTGCAACTGAAATAACTTGAGTAAATTATTGCTCTGTTCAGGCCAATCAATGTGTCAACAAACGTGCAATATTATTTGCTCAAGTAACTAATAACATCTTCGAAAATGCAGTTTGTAGGCATTCACGGGCAATCTAAATTCAATTTTGGTGACCAAAAGGAGCCAATGCAGGATGAACTGCTTTATTTGGGTTACAAGCAGTTGATTTCAATGTTTTAATTAATTAATATTTTTCAACCAGAAGCAGCCCTAATTTGTAGACTATCATACAATCGAAGGTATTTAAATATTTAAAACTTGAAAGTATTTGAATACTATTTCAAATACTTTGATAAAACTGGTATTTAAATACTTCTGACCCACTACTTATTAAATACAAACAGTATTGTCAGCACTGTCAAAAGTGAGATGACCACATGAGGAATGTTGTCAGCATAGATGTGATAATTATTATATTGCTCCGTCATCATCAGGTTTGTGATATGTCACTGACAATAACAGCATTATACACATCACACAGCACTGCAAGCAATGGCTTGATGACTGATCTAATGGTCTGGCAACGCAATACCAGAATTGGTCGGACGAGCGAAAGACAGATCGGCGTATCAGTGTTTCGTTTACAGAGTCACCGACACTCATCAAATGAGTATTGGCATCTTGACTGAATGCATCAATGATAGAAGAAGAAATAGTGGGTCAGTCGCGGTATATGTGTGCGTGTGAATTTAGTTCCGGGACAGGTAAAGCCACCGAGGTCTATTTGTGCAGCCCACAAATGTTCTCGCATGGCTCCACACATCTGTACAATCTCAAATAAAAATTACTTACTTACTTATAGACACAGAGAGCATATGTGTATCGAGACTACAATGATATTTTGCAGCCACCTTGTAACAAAATACAAGACGTTCCGTATGCCCCTCAGACAGCAACGTTTGCCATCTCTGACTGAGTCTATCAAACACGCATGCTCCTGCTGTGTACATCATACCACACTAACAAATGACAAACTCCACGATGGAAGATAACTAGGTTCAGCTACTACATACTTCAAAAAGTCGCAAAAACTGCAACTTCACCAAAACCCAGACATGCTGCATATCAACCAGTCTATTAAAGATAAGCACACATTTACACACACTGTCCAATTTCAAGAAATAAAGTATTCCCTTGTTAATTGTTATTATTAAAAACGAATGTCACAACAGTTGCTGTAGAATGTGTCTAACTTGCGTGCAAAATTCCACTTCATTTTTCTCAATCACAATGCACGAAGCACAGCTTGAGTCTTGGCAACATCACACAGCACCAACATTTTGACAATAATAACTGTTAATCGTTGGAGACATTCTTTAATTCTTCACAACAGATGTACTGTAGAAAGCAACTAACGCCACAAAGTCTTAACAGCGCACTCACAACAAATACAACGACTATTATTCCAGTGCTGCCAAACCTCGAGAAACCAAAAATAGGGAGATTAGGGTCGAAAAATAGGAAAAATAGCAAGTTTTCGCCTGAAAGAATAGTAGGCATTTTTGCCAAATTTTATGACATAAAAATAAACCTTTTTTCATATTTTGGTATCCTGTAGCAGTTTAACCAGCAGTTTTACACTTTATGCTTCATTTTATAGCAATTTTCACAATATTTACTTTTGAATGTTCGTTCATACTTTACACGTTTGCACTTAGAATTTCTAACATAACGTGTTACTTCACCCAACAATTTTGACATATAAAATGGAAAATCGGGAGCCTTCATTGCCGAATCGTACCACCGTAATATGGGCCTCAAAATCAGGAGGTTTCCACAAGAACTGGGAGGTTGGCAGCCCTGCTATTCATCAGTGCACGTCACAGCACTTAACTAACACGCAAACGTAACACTTAATGTCGATATCATACGCGAGGATTCATTTAGCAGCAGAATCAGTTTCAACAGCTGCTTTCTTCACCACACCCTCTACAACACAAAATGCCAGTGCTATCAATCATCAAATCAAAACGACGACTATTGTGCTGCCAAGGTTTTTATTGTTCAACATGCACACACACATTTCAATAATTTTCAACACTTACCTTGGTAGGCTGGCAAAACCAATGACCCGACTTTCCATTTATTTTGATCCTCTATACATATATAGTACATTTATGTAACTGCAGACCTAACAGTAAATAAAAGCCCCAGTACTGAGATCATCACCAAATTCCTACGCTCTCACCAAGTGCAAACTACCTCTACATATGAATATCAACTGCCATGCACGATGACACCATTATGTAATAAGTGTGGCTCATCTCTAACTTTATGTTGTGTAATACAGCACAACAGTCAGAAGTACAATAAACAGTCAATGGTATCTGTAGGGTAAAACAGTCACTGCAATGAGATTTTACTGTCAGAAAAAAAGCTTGTATAATGACAGAATGCAATGTAAAAAGACTGGCATGGTACAACAGTAGTTCGGTCTGTTATTTTCTGCATGTTTTAGCATGTTGAACATTAACCCCATGTCGTACTATGTCACTGGTGTAACACAAATGACTATTACTTCCGTCAATAAGACAGTGAGTGCCGGCAGTGTCAGCATTAACTGTGAATGACTGTGGAGGAATTCAGTCTGTCTATTTCTGCTGCTGAATTAATGCATACACAGGTATACTGTACATATGCATGTATTGTGTTGCCATTTAGTATAATAAACAATGGTAAGTACAGTGTGATGCGTATTACATGCTTGATACTCTCAAAGTTCAGTTACAGGCTACATAATCCAATAAATAGCTGACAATCACCATCTAATTCTTCCCTAACCTATCATTAAGCTAAGACAGTTAGCACTGACACTGCACTGATAGACCAAGTTTTGTATAAAACTCACACTCACTGGTCTCTGCCATGCTGAGCTATTTTGTTGACATACACACAAATACAAAGACACATCCAAACGACAATATTAAGTCAGTGGTATTTTCAACAATTCAAACATCACAAACCATCATCTTCTGCATGAGGACGTTTCCTCGGCTGCTGAGTAGAGCCAGCAGCAGCAGCAGCAGCAGAGGCAGTGGCAGGTGATGCCATGCCGAGCACTCGATGCACCTGATGAAATGCCATCATTCGCAGAGCATTCTGTGCACAAACGCATATATATTTCTCTCAAAACCATCACAGAACAGTAATCATTAGTCCTAGGCCAGTCATTACCATTTTTCACGAAATGTACGACAATAGTCTTTTTCAGACCTCTTCCTCTCTCATAAACACATGCAAAGAAAATGCCAAACACAAGTACATAAATATAATCGTAAAAAATGTTTAAAAATGTAAAAAAATCTTACGTCAAGTCAAACTTAGAGCGTTTAGACAGACGACTCCCCAAAGAAGCGTCAATTGACACAGCAGCAGATTGTACATTTTCAGTCGAAGATGGCAAAATTGACTTTTTTTGTCGACATACTTGCTTCCTTCCAGCCAGCAGTAACACTGACTGTGCCCAGTATATACTACAGTGTCAGTGAATCTCGTAAGGAGGCTGATGACACAAACCTGAGCACTGGCTGTAACTTGTTCTTTCTCTTGATTCGTCAAGCAATCTGCTGCATCAGTCGGCTCTTTTTCACATGGATCAGACAGGCCGGGGCTTCCTGGCACACAGCAGCACCAACGACAGTGACAGCACGTCAATATCAACCACTAAACACTACGGATGTGCCAGATTTAAATTTCTGAAATCCGACCGGAACCTGTCACTGGATATCTGCCATCGTATGTGGCTGGAATGGGACAGTGTCATGGCTGCTCCATGGCTCTGCATGCTGATGATGTGCATAAAGTTGCACAACGTGTGTATAAACTGCAGTGTGCTAATGTCAGTAATCTGAAGTAATTTGATTTGTGCTGCTGTTTTTTGCACACTGTAATGCATAATGTATGATTACATGAACGTCAGTTAGTGCTTGCAAATGACTTGGAGCTAACGAGATTTATGACGTTCATGCTCTAATGCCATCATAATACAGTAAAATATCTGGCTGCAACATCCAGTGCCATAATTTTGGCCAGATCTAGAACTGAAACCAAATAGTAAAATTTGGCTGGATATCCAGCCAATCGGAACTGGATATCCGGTACATCCTCCTAAATGCCAGCATCAGTAATTACAACAGCCAAGTGAACAACACTGGCTCAGTCATTCCACACTACTTATGCCGCATGCAACATGCCACTAACAAAGTGACCGAGCAGTTTCTTGATGGCACACCAGCACACGTTAGGCCATTTTGTGCTTTACAATGCTGTGGAAGACAACTAAAGTTGACAAGAATAACAGGCTATTTAGCTACAACAAAATACGGATAACATATACTACAGTTTATGATAAAAATGAGTGTCTTTCATAAAATGAATGACGTTTAGATCGATGACGCTTTCGACGAAAGAGCAATGAAATAATTGTGTCGGATGTCCTGAAGGTTAGAAAATACAGAACTACATGCTTCACAGCTGACATGTATCGGCAGAAATTCTTTTACCAGACAGCAGGATGCCTGTCGCAACGCACTCAAAGACACGACGCAGAGCATTGCCTGGAGATAAGCTTCCAATGCCACCCTCACAGCAAAGGAGACACTTCTCAACCAGCAGCTCAAGCATCTGGACAGACATACACTGCTACTATTAACCTCACTGTTGCACAGGCAAACAAGACCAATGTGTCTCTTTAAATAGGGACCACAATTTGCCGCAAAAATTCTGTTAATTCTGCATGGCATTTTGTTGAATTCTATGGCTCACCACGGCAAATCACTGAGTTCTGCAGCAGACAGGCAACTAAAAAAATCAACTCTGCTGTTCAAAATTACATGGGTGGTGGACAGCTATCGTCCTACTTAACAACCACAGTCCACAGTACGGGTTTGGGAATAAACGGCAAGACTGGACACGGTAATCAAGTCAAAGCATGTGGAGTTAATAAACTGTGGATTTTTCAAACGTGGGTGTACTGTTTTAATGTCAACACAATCTGAGAGTGGCACCCTGAAAATCTCGACGTCACCGTGGAAAAATGAATGAAATGCTTGCACTAACCAATCAGCTGAACATCAACACTGAATAAAGAATTGGGTCAAACGAATGGCTGTAAACATTACCGGTAAATATGTAACAAAAACAACAACCACACTAGGCAATGGACAAAAGTCAGTGCCGGTATAAAATACCAGCTTTTGTGAACTGCAGTTCAGTGCATGAAAAATGAATGTCTAATAACAATTAAACACTCACATGCTTAGACTGCTTGTGACAGATAAGAGTAAAGAAAGCACAAATTTTCGGTGAAAGGGTAAGCTAACCTACATATAAAGGAATACAGAACTGCGCTATCTACTCGACAGTTGCTGATCAGATCATCGTGAGACTTGATATGTGAACAGGGTAGGTCATGAGCATAAAAACAGTCAAGGTGTGATGTCGACTGCACTAAAGTTACATGCGAAAATAGCGTAATGTCTATGTTAATCAGAAGCCAGCAGCAGCAGGCCTACACCTAATGGCCTACGGTATCCTGCGATGTGCTGCCACTGCAGCGCCCGCCCACAGACATGAATATTAATGCGCCCACTGCTGCAGCGAATGTACACTGTTGACATCCAGCACCGCTAAGCGCGAGCACGTCTGCCGCTAGTGAAATATAACCCAGATAAAGAGTCCAGCGACCGACACTGTCCCACCTGGACAAATACAGCAACTATATGATTTAGTTCAGTAAGTGGTGAAAAAAGCAAACCATAATGAAACTAACCCAGTCTGTGACTGGCCTCCACGCAGAGTCTCGCTGACACATCTCTCTAAAGAGGCGAAGTATTACGAGACACGACTGCACTCCTCCCATTCTAGCCTGACATGTCCACACACACACGCACACACCCACATGACATGCAACAGCTACGAGACGTTCTATAAACCAATGAGAAAATTTGGCCGAAATGTGCTACGTTTTAACCAGAAAATCTTTAACGCTTAATTTATGCACTTTATTTTCGAAACAGCAAATTTTACATTAAAAATTTTCAAGCGTATTTGCAGTTACGGTAGCAGCACAGTCAGTTCTTCAACAGTAGCCAGAAAAGTTCTCATTAAATGTGTAGAAAAATCCAGTTCAATAAAATTTCATCAAAATTTGAAATTTGTGCCACATGCATGTAACTAATGTATTCGAAACAGATAACACAGTAACGTCGTGGGATCACAACATGCACCTTAATCGTCTAAGACATACATAAATGATTAGTTACGACCGAAGTCTGCTAGTCCCGATTTCGCCGTCAGAAATATTACATTTAGACTACGTAAGCTGTGCAAGTTTTACGCAAGCGTTGTTGATAGGATCTGTAATAAATAACCACAAATGGACTGAAATGTGCCACTACATTAGCCGACATTTAATGACAATTTGGCATATCACATTGTGCAAATGCACTTGAATTCTATGATGTTCTGTAGTAAGTGACACTTGTATTATGAATATTAGATTATATGTATCAGAAGACACCAATGGCAATTGTGGAAACACTACAAAGCTACATGGAAAACGATAATGCAGTGGCATTTATTTCAATCCGTGTATGCAAAGAAAACCAAACGCTGGAAGCAGACCAAAAACTAACATAAATAATGACACATTCTTGTAACTGTCTCGTTATAAAAAAATTAAATAATTCTGCAAATGTTTCTTGTCTTTAGTTTACACTTGTTGATCATGTAAAATTTCGACAGGCTACAAAAACTACAAATTTTTGAATTTTTGAACGTATTTTATGAAAATTGTAATTGAAACAAAAACTACAGATTCACAACAACCAAGCCCTACCTGGCTGGATTTGGTCTAAAAACACAGCATCTGATAACATGAGAATTTAATATACACACTATTCAGCCTCAGACATCTACCAATATCTCAATAAATTACAGTAAGAAATGTAAACAAAACATATCATCATTCAAACGTACTATCTGTTAAGTTCTTGATAACAAACACATTTTTATGCGAATGGCACTCGTTACACAATCAAATCAATCAGAAGCCAAAGTTGTTTTTGCTCTAAACTAATCTACAATGTTTGCGCGATGTCCGAGACTGAAGAGTGAAGAGCTCAGTGAGCAAACCTGAAACCACTTAGAGCGTCGCTGTTCCGCAAGTGCATAAAGGCATTTCTGCCTGTCTAGCACATCTGGCGGGTCAGTATTACTCGCTGCTACAGCAAGCTCTAGAACAGAAAAAACAACAGCATCGACAACAGTTCCCCCACAGCACACCACGCCACGCCGCCAGCTTCCATCTCCAAATGCCGCCTCAGCTGCTGTCGTGTTCTTGACAATGTGATAATGATGCGAATAATAACTTGTCAAACGACTCAGCTGTGCAAACCAATGTTAACGTGTCTTAACGTTAGTCCAACATACCACAACTCTAACATTAGATAGAAGCCACAAAAAATACACGAAGCAATTGGGAATCTGCACGAAATTGATCACCCCAGTGCCGCCACACTAAACACTCATAAATATCAATTTTTGGCAGAAAACAGTTTTTGCAACTGGATTAAAATTTTCAAGAGAAAAGTTGTAACACCCGAAAACGAAAATAATGTGCAAACAAGTGTTATTATCTCTCTGTAAACGATTGATTCATTACAGGTTCGAAAGGTAACAATTCTTTTGGCTGATAAATGGTAAACTTTTCTGCAACTATACTTTACGGAGTACAGTTGTCAGCTGTTTGTCATGCACTGAGTGTAAACATGCAGTACTTTCAAGAGAATGCAGCAACTAATTTCTGTGACAACTAACCACGTTTTTGTGCCTAAAATGCCGCTTCAGACACGGATACATTTTAAGCATAGAGGTCTGTGAAAGCAACAGTAAGCAATTCAGACAATGGAATGCATGCCAGCATGTGTAGCACTGTTACCGCCAGGCAACGTGTCAACACGAATTTATGCCGCTAATGTAAATGGCTTCACGTTTGCCATCCATTCTGAAATATTCCTGATAAATTTTGTGGCAAATCATGTTGAGAATAGATATTTCTGTAGCATCTTCTGGTATTCACATTTGAGCAAATCCACATGATATAAACGTCAAATACAGTGGCTGACATATTTACCAGGTAACGCAGTAACTCTGTACAGTTACTCCAATACAATTTAGTTAAACTCGGTGACTGCGCATGATCAGCCAAGGAAACTATATGCCACACACCTAATGCACACTTCAATAAACACAGTCATTAACAGAATGAAAAACTTCAGATTTGAAACCATCAACAGATTCAGTGTCACAAACTCAAAAACACAAAGATAACTCCCAAGACATGTTTATTAATGTATTTTTTAAAGAGCTTGACTGCTGCTGATCGGGCCATGCAGTGTTGCACAAGTCGCATGGTTACAAGATGGGGTTGGTCAGTTTTGGGAAAAAATTAGGCTGCAGTCATGAATCATATATTGCCATAAATTAGATTCTTTGGACTACATTTCTGTCGCAGACATAATGGCTCTAGCTTCAACCACTGTGATGAAGTTGGTTCCCAAAGTCACCAGATTCGTTGAGATAACACAAAGTTACCGTCATTACATTCCAATTAGTGAATAACAGTAAGTTACATCCTATTTTGCACCATTTCCAAGATATCGTGGATTACTGGTCAAATTTTCACTATCAAAAGGGGGATGCCTGTCTTTTATGCTCTCATTACAGGTGAACCACTAAATTCAGAATTACAAAATTTGGCCTCAAGCAGCTAGACATCATTGTATGGTGCAAAGCATATTGTGACATCTTGAACCATTTAGGCATGACTTACAAAAGTGACGGATAGACAGGCATTATCATAGCAAATGTCGCGCTTAACTATATTGTGCATAAAAAACTAATTCATCATCATTCATAATTGCAGGAATGAGAACCAAATATAATATTGAAATAAAAACAAACCAGGATTGTAATAGTCCAATAGAGAAGTTTCATGAAAAATACAGCAAAATCTCTCTGATTATTTATTTATAAGTTTATGAATAAAAATTTGTATCATAAAACTCTTCTGCTTCTGCCAAAATTATCTCAACTTTCATTCAACTGGCTTATGTTCATTACAGGTTATGCCGGTTCCTGCAAAGGTCCACCTATAGCACGAGAATTTTTGAAAATGTAAACAGGATACTATTCCTAATACCCGATAATCAGTGTCAAATCAAAAATAAAAAAAGCCAGTTCTCGATTTTCCTACAGCAAATATTCATCACAACGCACATGCAAACCTACGCAGCAATGTTCTGATCGTGGATCCAGCAAATAACTGATGCAGTGATGAACTATGTCGTACCTGGTGCAGTGGCAATCAGATGCTCGCGAAGTATCGGTGACGTCAGTGTGATGTTGCAAGTGGTTGACGGTGTCGTCATACGTGTCACAATCAGCCCCGCTTCCTCGACACACAGACGCACATCATACTCACCCTCACTCCGCTGCTGTACCTGCTCCCACATCACAGTGACAATCAGCAGTGCATGCAACTTATGTCAACTTTAATAACTCATACAAATGAAACATGCATCAATACACAGCATTTCACTGTTTCATTTTTTGACAAGAACTTATAAACATATGACAGAACAGAAATGTTTACTTCGTACTCATTATCCATAATTACATTATTAGAAGAAAAATATGTACACTCTTCAAAACATAAACGATATAAATACGAATGTACAAATACTCTTAAAACAGCTAAAGCATAAGAATTCAGTTAAATTATCTGCATTTGTTTCATTTGACTGGAATTGAAAACTTGAAAAAAGTTTTCTCCAATTTGCAGGACAACCTGGAATACAACATCGTAAGTGAATTACACTAGCATTCTCAATGAGTATCTCACTCACTGTTTCTGCTTTGTCGGTTTTTCAGTTTGGCAGCAGTTAGCGTACAAAAATCAAAGTACTATGGCATTCTGTTGATGATGTAAAACTGGTACAAAAAAGGCCATTTTGGGGCAACAGAAATGCAGAATAATGAATAGATGTGAATGACATAAATAACAATACAAAAACAAGAGCTATAAAACCAAAGTCATTTAGGCAAAATAAAATGCAAATTTTGTTGATTGAAAATAAGTTCCTTTAATAAAATCAATAATGCCATAACTGTCAACAAACTTCAGGACAAGCAAAGAACTGCACTATGATCAAGTGATTCTGAGCACTGCTAAAAGCAATCGCTGAACAATGCCAGCACAGCAACCTGCAGCTGCTTGGTCAACTTATCAGCAACAGTGTCCAGCAGCGTCCTGGTCGGCTTCTCAGAGCACACAACAACGAGACGCACATCGAGATCATCGTGAAGCAGAAGACCCTTCGCCAATGCACCGACACGCACCACACTGCGAAGAAGCCGACTCTCGGATGACAGCTCTCCAGTCTTCTTTCTACTCAACACCGGTTAGTGCTACGTAGTACGGTAGATTTTTAAAACTAACGCTATAAATCCCGTTATTCACATTAGTGGGATGATCCAAGCCATATGCCCAATACTGCAGAACGAACAGATGAACATGAAACATGCATAAACTGTACTATGGTGGCATACTACACGTCTACTTGAATACTGAAGACCACCTACCATCAACAAGAAAGATGATGCGTGGCCCATAGCCGAGACTGTACAGCTACGCATAAATGTTTATCTGTTTAATTACATGACAGGAAAGGCTAAGACACATTTGTAATTTTTCACCAGAGACCAGGGTTGCAGTATCAGTCTTATGAAAGTTCAGGATTTAGAAGGGTAATCTGTCGATTTCAGCAAGTTGAGATAAATATACGACATATGGTGATAGATAAACTGTTCTTATTTGCGCCAGCATTGTCTGCGAGACATTGCTGGCATTGGAGAATTCGGTAAATTAAACAGTACACATTTTGTCTGATAACATTTGATACAGAACTGCACTGTCAGAAAACAATTCACACCTGTCAACCTTGCATAACTAACAATAGCAAGGTTACTCCAAACTGCTCATCCTGCTACAGTTTTGTGCAATCTTATTTAGCTTCAACGACATCGCCACTTTTCTGATATTCAAAAACACGACGTACAATGCTATAGAACTAAGTCTTTGAAAAGTATGACACGATTCTTTAGTAAGTGTTCCTGTATGGGTCGAATTACTTCTAAGAGTTAACAAACTCTCATTGACTAAATATGTACAGCAACTGCTTTCGATATTAAAGCCATGGATTGGTGTAGCTTCCCTTCACATCACTCTCAAATATTTTCTTATGTGCAAAAATAAGAAAAATTTCTACTCAACAATGTCATCATCAAGTCGTAACAATCAGCAGAAAAAGAAACTTAAACCGTCAGACCTTTCTGGTGCATCAGTCGTATCCTTCTCAGCTGCACTTGACTGGGAGACATCACTGCATAATTGACAACAAATAAAACTGTAATAATTAAAGAACAACGTAATAATTTCCATATTTATCTCGCGAGAGCTGAATACAACTTGCACAGATTGAGCATAAGCAACTGTGAAGTTGACTTTGCTCTCTGCACAGCACCGACATGTTTGACACATTTGTCAATCCGCGTCAAGAGCTGATGCGGCATCTTAACGATAGCAACACTCTTATTTGTATAGTTTAAATAATAGTAACGACAACAACAACAGTGACAACATACACATTTTTGTCCTGCCACGAGGTCAAAACTTCAGAGGTGGCTACAGTCACAGAGAACAGAGGACACCATCAAATCCTCTTGCCCACCTAAAATATTAATCTCAAAGCATGCGTTCCATTTACCTTCATGAATTACTCCACACACTCACCCAGTAGTTGAACCCAAGCCATGCCGGTGACGTGTCCAGCACACACCGTGTTGAGAGATCGAGACAACGTATAAGACACGAATGAAAATGAAATATAACAGAAGCTGTCACCTCTCGGTGAAGGAGTCGGACACAATCTTCAGAGCCTTCTCAACAGCAGACACAGTGATCTGAACAGCTTCCAGCTACATACAGCAACAGCAGTGGCATCAGTCAGCAGAGAACACTCCTTGTTGATCAATAACTCAACTGTATAAATACGACATTGTGTTGCATAGAGACAACGAACACAAACCTCTGCAGGTTTTGGATAGACAGCCGCATGCTTAGCCATGACCTGGCGGTCGACAGGGTTGTCAGGCCGTCTCGCTGGCTGCAACCAACAAAACCAGTAAGTAAATGGTGATCGTGATGGACAAAATGGCAGAGTATCAGATGGAAAGAAATGTAGAATTACTTACTAGTACATCGCAATCATTATCAGAACTGTGCTGACTTCGAACTGAAGCAAAAGCTTCAAAAGCTGAGAAAAAATACAAAAGAGACTGCAAATATGTCACTAAGTAACATACATATTCATATTCATGACTGGCGGGTCCAATGATCAACTGTTAAACTGATACTGACTAAACATTTCAATTTTTGTTCAATAACGCATGCATCATTTGAGTTAGCACACAGTGACACAAAAATGTGACTGAAGGAACAACACAAACACCTTCTCCAACTATATTTTCCCAACAACTTTGTAAGCAGAGCACCGCACAGACACGTCGACTGCACTCGGCAATCAGCATGTTGAAATTAATCGTCCTTGCAATCAGGAAGCTATGATAAGCTGAGAAACGTAATAATAAAAGTAACTTGCAGAAGCAGGCCTGAGCACAGCAACTTTACTTTTTTCAGGACAGGAAAATTTTAAAATTTCAGGA
>Ga0066192_1000080_pt1 | contig 14968 bp, 10 predicted proteins | sample WorMetvacBELIZE1_FD_58707 | JGI IMG/M metagenome (GOLD analysis project Ga0066192, IMG submission 58707) | Marine gutless worms symbiont microbial communities from Max Planck institute for Marine Microbiology, Germany - Olavius vacuus BELIZE.1... | ecosystem: Host-associated > Annelida >... | reverse complement strand
CCTTTCAACTTCTCGTGAATTGACTTCGATGGATCTGGCACTGCAGAAACCAACAATTGTGTATATGGGTGTTGAGGATCGTGGATGATTTCCTCGGTATCGCCCCATTCAACCATGTGGCCTACATACATAACTGCGAGATCTTCTGCGATGTAACGTGCTGTTGCGATATCGTGAGTGATGTAAAGCAGAGACATTTGCTTCTCAAACTTCATTTCTTCCATCAGGTTCAGTACACCTGCACGAATCGATACGTCTAGCATTGAGGTAGGTTCATCTGCTAGAACCACTTCAGCACCCACTGCGATGTTACGTGCCAAGTTAACACGTTGACGCTGACCACCAGATAGCTGATGAGGGAACTTTTGTGCCGTCTCTTTTGGTGGGATCAGACCAACTTGTTCCAACAAATCATACACGCGCTCTTCCAACTCTTTCTTGTTGCCCGGGGCGATCTTTTTGTGGATCAGCAGTGGGCGAGCAATATGGTGGAAGATATTGTGTGTTGGGTTTAGCGAGCCAAACGGGTCTTGCCATACCATTTGTACGCCTTCACGGTAGGTCATCAAATCGTGCTTAGACGTGATATCTTGAATATCACGACCTTTGTACTCGATGATGCCATCGGTCGGGGCGTACATTTTCGCAATCATTTTTGCGGTAGTAGATTTACCTGAACCAGATTCACCTACTACTGACAAACCGCGGCTTTTGTACATTTTGAATGATACGTCGTTGATAGCACGCATCTTAGACTGCTTGATTGAGTTACTGTTTAAAGGGAAGTCCTTAACGACATTTTTACCTTCAATCAGCAGTTCGCCGAGTTGTTTGCTCATAATTCTCTCCAGTGTAATTTTGTTCTTAGCTAGCGTTATTTTTTGTTGTTAAACCTTGGCTTGAGCAATCGGATCGCCGTATAAGTGGCAGTTTGAGAAACGACCAGGTTCAATTTGACGCAGCTGAGTTGGTACTCGAGTACAAGCTTCGTGGACGCGTTCGCAACGAGCTTGGAAGCGGCAGCCTTGAGGAACTTCTAGTAAGTTCAAAGGGTTGCCTGGAATACCAGTCAATTTGGTTTTAGGACCAGTTAATGGAGGGAAAGAGCTACCCAAACCTTTAGTGTAGGGGTGGTAAGGACTTTCCAGAATTTGCTTAGAAGGCGCGACTTCAATCAGTTCACCCGAGTACATGATGCCGATGCGGTCAGAGAACTCGACCATCAATGACAAGTCATGGGTGATGAACAAAATGGAGAAGCCAAACTCTTCTTTAAGTGCATAGATCTTCTGCAGAATCTCACGCTGAACCACCACGTCTAGTGCCGTCGTTGGTTCATCCATGATGATCATTTTTGGATTCAGAGCCAAAGCAATAGCAATAACCAGACGCTGACGCATACCACCAGAGAACTGGTGCGGGTAATCGTTTAGACGGCTAGGGTGGATATCTACGATTTCCAATAAACCTTCAGCGCGAACTTTCGCTTGAGCACGAGTCATATTGGTATGACGCATGATTACGTCACAGAACTGCTCTTCCATAGTAAGAACTGGGTTCAAAGCGTTCATTGCGCTTTGAAATACCATCGACATCTCGCTCCAGCGGAAGGCTTGCATGCGGTCATCACTGTATTTGAGGATATCTTCACCGTTGAAGATAACCTCACCACCTGTGATAAACGCTGGTGGCTTATGAAGGCGCATTAGCGAGAATGCAACGGTTGATTTACCACAGCCTGATTCACCAGCTAGGCCGAATACTTCGCCTGGTGCAATATCAAAGCTGACGTTGTTACAAGCGCGGACATCGCCCGCGTCTGTAATGTAGTCTACGCATAGGTTACGGATAGAAATTAGTGGTGCAGTCATGATTATTTATCTCCGCTCCATAGTGCATTTTGTGGTGCCAATTCTGGCTCACGTTCTTTCTTGTCTTGTGCTGCCAATTTCTTCCAACGCTTCATGCCTTTGTGAGAACGAAGCTGAGGGTTAGCAATTTCATCTACTGCGAAGTTCAGTAGAGCAAGACCTGTAACCAGTAGAGTCAGTGCAATACAAGGAGCTAGTACTTCCCACCATGCGCCGATAAGCATTGCAGACGAAGTCTGTACGTTGTACAGCATGATGCCCCAGCTGATAGTATTTGCATCACCTAGACCTAGGAACGAGATTACCGCTTCTGTGTTGATTGCTAGCATTACCGAACCGATGAAGCTTGCGCCCACGATAGGGATAAGGTTTGGCAAAATCTCAACGAAGATAATACGGAACGACGATTCACCCAGAACTTCAGCGGCTTTCACAAACTCTTTCTCGCGCAGTGCCATCGTCTGAGAGCGAACGACACGGGCGCCCCAAGCCCAGGAGGTACCAGCGATGATCAAGGCAATGGTGAGCGGGCCTGCCTCCCCAATGAAAGCAGCAAGTACGAACAATAGTGGGTACTGAGGAATTACCAGCATGATGTTCATTGCTGCACTCAAAATGTCATCGACACGACCACCAAAGTAGCCAGCTGAGATACCGATTACCGTTGCTAAGAAACACACAATAATGCCTGCGCCAAAGCCAACACCTAGCGATACTCGAGCACCGTAAGCCACTTGAGACCAAACATCACGACCCATACGAGTTGTACCCATAACATGGTCAGCCTTCTTAGACATGATCAGTGTGCGACGGTCATCAGCAAGGTTTTTCGCGACCCAACCATCAGGGTTATTCTGCGCCTGCTTCACAACAAAGCCCGGGTACTCATGTGGATTACCTGTACGTTTGTCAGGAGCATGCTTGGTAATTAATGGTGCGGCAATTGCCACGAACAGGAACACAGTTACGATACTTAGGCCAATACGTGCGAACGGGTTGCCCAGAATTAGTTTGAATAGATCTTTCATGATTATTTGCCTCCCTTACGTAGGCGAGGATCTAGAATCATGTACAGCATGTCAGCCATTAAGTTGAAGCACAGCATGAACATGGTCATGATGATTAGCTGACCTTGAAGTACTTGGTAGTCACGTGCGTGAATTGCGTTTAGAAGAACGGTACCTAGACCTGGGTAGTTGAAGATCATCTCGATAATTAGCTGACCACCAATCGCCATACCTAGTGACATGGAAAGTGCTGTCACACTTGGTAGAAGAGCGTTACGTGCAGCGTAATTGAATACTACGCGGTTTTCGCTCAGACCCTTACCTTTTGCCATTGTGATGTAATCTTCAGCAAGAAGGTTGATCATGTTGTTACGCATGTTTACCAGGAAGCCACCAATCTGAACAATCGTTGCACAGAATAATGGCAGGATTGCGTGGTAACCAACGTCTTTTAGGAACTCCCAGCTAGTCCAATCTGGAATCGTACCTGGAGTGTAAGCGTAACCTGATGGGAACCATTTCAGACCGATTGAGAAAGTAAATAGCGCTAGCATTGCGATAACCATTTGTGGAATCGCTTGAACAATCAGTGTGCCTGGCGTAACGAAAGCATCATATTTACTGCCACGTTTCCATGCCGCGAAGATACCTAGTACAGAAGCAATCGAGAACGAAAGTACTACTGCAGTACCAGCAAGAAATAGTGACCAGCCGAATGCACTACCTAGTAGGCTGTTAACTGAAAGCGGGTAAAACTGAATAGAAGTACCTAGCTCCCAGCTTAGAATGTTTTTGATGTATGACAGGTATTGAATGTAAATAGGACCATCAACGAAACCTAGCAACTCTTTCATTGCTGCGATTCTTTCTGGCGTAACCTGTACTGAAGCGTTAGCGAACATCATGGTAACTGGGTCACCAGGCATTGCTCGCGGAATAATGAAGTTTAACGTCGCTGCAACCAAGAGCGCGACAAGATAGAACGACAAACGTCTTAAAAAATAACCCATAACTCACACCTTACTCACCCAGATTTTTTCCCTGTTTCTGGTTTCAGGTCGCTCCTAGCGAAATTTAGAGCGAAAAATCCCCTGACGACGAGCGCCATATGTTGCTTTGGTCACGAGGGGATTTTTTATAGGCGGCACACGGAAGGTGTGCCGCGAGGAATGAACTTCTACTTATTTAACTGGTTTTAGGTCCAGTACGTGAAGTAGACGCTCTGGGATACCAGCCCAAATGTTTGGACGGCCCTTAGGATTTTCTTCGTTCCACCAACCAGTGAAGCGAGTTGTGTTGTACTGGTACATGTAAGCACCAGACATCACAGGGATAGTTACTTGGTCTTGAGCGATGATTTGCTGAATACCGTGAGCAATCTCTAGCTGCTTCTGCTTATCAGCTGTTTTGTAGAAGCTGTTAAGTAGACCATCTAGTTTCTCGTTCTTGTAGAAGTGCATCGCGAAGCGAGGCATACCGTCACCAGATTGCAGTTTAGAGTTGTAGCCGCTATCCCAGTACAAGTGTGGATCTGCGCCGTGGAAGTAGTTGGTGTACGCCACGTCGTAAGTACCTTCTAGCATCGCCTGGTTGTACACAGAGAAGTCTGGTGTACGAGCACGAGCTTTGATGCCTACTTCAGCAAGTTGTTCAACCGCTAGTTGTACAGTGTTGTTGAAGTCAGTCCAACCGTTCGGAGATTGGATTAGAAGCTCAAAAGATTTACCAGATGGTGTGTCTACAAAGCCATCTTTGTTTACGTCTTTAAAGCCGGCTTTCGATAGAAGTTTCTTAGCACCTTCAGCATTGTACGTGTTGTAGCCCTTGTACTTGTTGTGTGTTGCTTCGTCAGACCATGCTTCGAATGCGTAGCCTAGACCAGATGCGAAGTCATTCACTGTACCGCCGCCGTAGAATGCGATATCGATAATAGTTTGACGGTCAAGTGCCATAGAGAATGCACGACGGAAATCAACGTTTGTTAGCGCTTCATTTTTAGCTGCGTCTGGGTTCTTGAAGTTCACAACAAACGCTTGAGTGCCTGAAGGCGGGTACCAGTAGTGGTGGCTAGGGCTTGCTGCAGCGTAAGTACGGTCGATATCAGGAACGAATGAAGACGTCCAGTCCATTTCGCCGTTAACAATCTTACCTAGGAACTGGTCGTTGTTCGCAATTTGAGGGACACGTAGACAGTCTACATCTAGGTTAGCTGCATCCCAGTAGTTCGGGTTTTCACACTGGATGTATAGCTGAGGAGTGAAAGTATCGATCTCTGTGAATGGACCAGTACCTACTGGGTTTTCGTTAGTGAATGTTGATGGATCTTTCACTTTACTCCATACGTGCTTCGGTACAACTGGTACTTTCGCGATTTCGTAAGGAACGTTTGAGTTCGCTTCACTTAGACGGAACTTCACTTGGTAATCGTTAACTTTTTCAACGCCAGTAACCCAAGAGTTGATACCAGACTGGTCTAGTTCAGGTTTTTCTTTTACTAGGTTGAATGAGTAAACAACATCGTCAGCAGTAAATGCTTTACCGTCAGACCACTTCACGCCTTTACGAATATCGAAAGTTACGCTCATTAGGTCATCGGCCATTTTGAAGTTTTCTGCTAGACGGAATACAGGCGTGTTACCATGCATTTCGTTGAAAACTACCAATGGCTCGTAGATGAAGTCTGTTGTTGTGTGCAGGTTAGTTGCACCCAAGAACGGGTTAAAGTTACGAACAAAAGTTGTAAACTCTTTAGGGTGGATAGTCAGCTCACTACGTTCAGCTGCTGTTGCTACTGATGCGAAACCTGTAGTAGCAGTGGCAATAATTGCTGTTGCTAGTGCTGTTTTTTTAATATTGGCAAGCATAGCTGTTCCTTACTATTTGCTTTCATTTCACTAATGGAATTGAATGTCATCAATTGATAAACACTCTCTAAGGCCTACCTCTGTCATTACAACTGAGTTCTAGAGTGGCCTGTAGGCCTTAGGCAGGACTAAGAAAACACCTTATCTACTAAATAATCAAACTCGATTCCCGTTAAAAACGTTAAAACACATCAAATCTCCGTTATAAACGTCATTTCTGATTTAATTTTGCTCTCTGAGCGTATTTTTTGAACATTGATATGTCTCGCAGTTTATATGGGGTTAAACTTGTTATGTTAGTGATTGCTTACCTGTGGTTGTTTTTAAATGCAGGGATTTTTGCCTTTTGATTACATTGGAGATCTGGCTCACAGCGTAAAATGACGTTAATTTATTAGGTGAAATTTAATCTGCCGTTCTGTTGTGATTGACGTCTCAATCTACATCAATTGTTGGTCTTATTAGCCTGATTGGAGTGAAAATGGCTGTTTTTGTAAGCGAAAGAAAGCAGCTGAACATGCTTTTTTTATACGAGAAATGAAGTGTGATTAAGGTGTATTTTGCAAGATAAAAAATGGTAAATCAGTAGAAAATGAAGGTGATAAAAATAGCGTAAGATAGCTCATTGAAAATGAGTTCTGTTGTATTGCTTCCAATGTTTTGGCTGCTCCTGTTGGCACCTAAGTTTGGTGTCGACTTGAATAATCTCAAGGTTGTGGTTGGCCAAGGTGCTTTGATTACCTGAGTTGGGGAGTGATAGGAGCCAGAGCTATGGAGTGCCTAGTTAACTTGCACTGGGTGAAAAAAAGCCCCACCGGGCTGGTGGGGCTATTTAATAAATTGGCTAGCTAGTGAGTAACCTCTGCAGTTTATCGCGCTGTGCTTCAATGTGGCTACGATCGGGGCTCTGTTCTTTGCAATGCTCAAGAATAAACTCTATAGAGCTTAGTACAGTTCGCCAACGAGGTGTCTTAGGTAGCGTCTCGATACGTAGGTATTTATCTAAGGTTCGTGTTTGGAGGGTACTTCTGTCTAAGTACACTCGCCAAAGGCCGCTTTGTTCCGCAAAAGCAAATTTACTCTCTCCAGTAGCAGACTCCCAGTAATCTAGGGCATGAATCATGGTATCAACCAGTATTTCCCGCATTAGATCCTGCTTATCCTTCTTGTTACCCAGCGCTTTATCAGCTAGGCGTGTAAACTCGCCACCCAGTTCCTTCAGCTTTTGTAGTTGGTCTTTATCGCCATCAAATGCATAGCTAGACAATACTTCTACAGCCGTTTCCAGATTGTAAATTCGAGTCGCGCTTGCTCCCCCTCCAACGTTAAAGATATACATAACATCGAGGCCTGAACCTTCAGGAAGCTTGAGGATATCCGCTTCAATATTTTGGCGAACATCTTCAACATAAATATCAATTTTTCCGCAGTAATGAGGCTGTTTAACGGTCAAATATTTAGGGGCGATAAGCTCGTCTGCAGATGAGCGTCGCAACTGTTCTAGGCTGCGCTTAAACAGTTTGCAGGCAGCCTCATTCGCAAATCGAATTCGTTGGTCTTCCCGTAAACATATGATCGCTTCAGGAGCGGACTCTAGTTGCTCTAAAAGTCGCCCTTGAGTTTCTAGCAAGCTAGCTTCTACTTGAGCGCGTTGCTTTAGTTCACTCTCAAGCTGCTTATTCTCGATTCGACGTTGCTCTGCCTTACTTGCGGTTAAATGTGCTTGAATCCTTGCTGCTAGTTCATGCTTATTGAATGGTTTGGATAAATAGTCATTCGCGCCAGCTTCAAATCCTCGAACACGATCTTCAGTTTGATTGAGTGCAGTGAGCATAATGACGGGAAGCTCTGCATGATCGTAGTGTTTACGTAGTTCGCTACAAACTTGGTAGCCACTCATTCCAGGCATCATGATATCAAGCAATAACAGCTCAGGTTTTTCTTTCTCAACAAGCTCTAGTGTTTCTGGACCATCGGTTACCGTTCTTACTCGGTAGCCTTCAAGGCGTAAGAAGCTTTCTAGCACACGTAGGTTTACAGGCTCATCATCAGCAATATACAGTAGTGGACCGTCCGGGTTCTCCGGGAGTGAAGGCTCCTCATTTACTCCGACTTCGTTTTCTGGCACCTGGAAATGGCCACGAACTGAAAGGTTTTGAGTCAGAGAGATCTCATCTTCACTTGCTACAGGTAGCGTGAAACTAAATGTAGTACCAACCATCGGTTGGCTACTCACGTAGAGAGAGCCGCCCATCAGTTCAATCAATTGACGGCTGATCGATAGGCCGAGCCCAGCACCTTGGCGGTATCGGGTGGAGTCTTGGCCTGCTTGAATCAGAGGTTCAAAGATGTGCTCTAATTGCTCCGCTGGTATCCCTTGTCCTGTATCTACAACTTGCACTCGGATGTGATCGTCTATCACACCTGCTGAAATAACAATTTTACCTTCAGATGTGTACTTAATCGCATTGCCAATAAGGTTATAGAGAACTTGTTCCAAGCGCTGAGGGTCGGCCGATACTGGAACGAGATCACTAGGAACTTGATTGATAATCCGAATCGTTTTGTTGCCTAACAAGTGGCTAGACAGCTCAAGAACCAGTTGCGTAGCACTTGGTAAGTTAACGGCAGATTTTTGAATATCCATACTGCCGTAGCGCATCTTATGGTAATCAAGTAGGTCGTCAACTAGGCTGGCGAGTCGTTGGCCACTTTTAATAATGATATCGAGCTGGTATTTCTGGCTCGCGGGAATGACTCCATTCGCTCCAGAAACTAATGTCTCGGCAATGCCAACCATCCCATGTAATGGTGTTCTTAATTCGTGAGAAGTGGTGGCAAGGAATTCATCTTTGAGCTTATCAGCGAGCTGCAAATCCTCATTTTGCTTTTGAATGAGTTTAATGTTGCTCTCTAGTGCTGCATTTTGTTGTTTAATCGTCTGGATTTTTTCGCGGATAGAGCGCTGCATTCGTTCGAAGCTGATTGCCAGGCGACCGATTTCGTCTTTTCGTTCAGTATTAAAAGTCGTTTCATCTAGATCACCAGCGGATACTTTCTCTGCTGCCCAAGTCAGCTTAAGTAAAGGGGAAGTGATGAAGTTAGATAGGTAGTGCGATGCAATAATCACTAGAATAATGGCGATAAACATCGCAATAACAAACAACTTTTCTAATTGATGCACGCGAGCAAAGGCGAGTTTTTCTGGCAATTGAACAACTAGCGCCCAAGTAATCCCTCGACTGCTGATTGGTGCAAATGCAGCCATGATATCTTCACCCACTCCATTGGTGTAGGTTTCTACGCTAGTTTCGCCTTGTAGCGCCTTATCAACCACAATTAAGCTATTGTTAATTTCGTTACTTTTGGTGTTGATTGTCCTTGGTTTATGATCGGACCCAACTAAAAGAGTTTCGATAGGTGTGTCACGGTTGATCTCCGCTATTAATTTGGTGATCCCGTTACTCGGTAGACGGAACATTGCATAGCTGTGTAGGTAGCCTTGTTGGATAATTGGGGCGCCAAGCCAAGCAACTTGTTTACCGTTTTCTACGTCAAAGTCTGAAATAACAACTGGCGTATAGTCTTCATTGACTTTACGGCGAGCACTTACATCTTCAGATAGGCGCTTGAATGTTCTGCCTAAAGCCGCATCTTTATAGCGCCCTGTTAGTAGGTTGGTACCGTAGTTGTCATCTTTGTTGATTGAATACGTCACGTTGCCGTCAATATCGACTAATAGAATGTCGTTGAAGTCAGAACGTTTAAGCAGCTCTAGGTATGCCCAGTGATAACGTTTATGTAGTAGTCGATAACGCTCACTACCTACGTAATTGGAAGATTCGGGTAAAATCGACGTTTTTATCTGATCACCACTACCTTTTATGTAGCGTTGCTGTGCATTTTCACGAGATTCTTCTTCACTTTGACCCAAGCGATTAAATGCATTAACGAGACCATAGAAGCGTCCGCCGCTCGCGTATGCGAGCTCAGAACGAACAAAGCCCATGACTTCAGTTTCTTGGGCTGCAAAATAATCTAAGATTTGCTGCTGCTTAGTATCACGGACAGAGAGAAGATGAGATGTGCTCTGTTCTTGTAAATCTTTACTGTGTGATTGTAGGAAGAAAATCGCAGTGATCGTCAAAGGTGTAATACTTAAGACCAGAAATGCGGTCATGAGAGTATTCTGCAGTCGCTTAAATTTCTGCTTTTTGTAAAACTTAAACATGGGATGGTTACAACTCGTAAATCGGTAAGTTGTTGAAGATAAGACTTACCTTGGTTCTCGTTAAAAACGGATAAGAAGTTAATTCGTTAGAATTAACAAAATTAACGAGTTTTTTTTCTTTGACAAGAAAGTTGGTTGCAAACCGTGCTGAACAACGCAAATTTTCGCGGGAGAGGCAACTAATGTGTGAATAACGCACAGTAATTCTACCGTGCGTTACTAAAAACGTTATTTTTTTGCGTAGTAAATAGAGAACTTGTTGGTCTTATTTAGCGTCTCGCAATTATTGAATGCTTGCTCAATAATTGGTGGGTATTTCAAGAAACTATTAGCCACGATTACCATCTCACCATCGGCTGTCATGTACTGTGGTGCTTGACCTAACAGCGTTTCTGCTGCGTTGTAGTTGGTATCTAAACCGCTGTGGAATGGTGGGTTACTGATGATAAAGCGATAGTCATTGGCGGTATCAGAGTAAATATCTGACGCAAATACGCGGCCTGTTATCCCATTCGCCTCTAATGTTGCTTGGCTAGAGGTGATCGCGTATGCGTTGATATCACACATTTCGATCGCGATTTCTGGGTTGGCTTTGGCCATAAACGCACCAAGCACACCTGCACCACAGCCAAAATCGAGCACTTTGCCAGACAGTTTAGGCAGGGTTTCAAGCAGTAAGCGACTACCTAAGTCAAATTCACCATGACTGAATACACCAGGAAGGCTCTTAACCGTAAGTGATTGCTCACCCAGAGTGATGGAGTAAGACTTAAACCAGTCGGCTTGATTGAACGGTTTCGGTTTGTTAAGGCAAGTGCCCCAATAGAACGAACAGCGACGTGCAGAGTCGTATTTGTTCACAGGGCCATATTCTTTGAACATCTTCTCAATGCTCTTGATGCCTGAGCGGTTCTCACCAACGACGACGATTTCTGTGTTGATGCCTAACTTAGCCATCAACATTGCCAGTAAGTATTCTGCTTCCGCTTTGGCTTTTGGCCAGTATAAAAGCACCATGTCTGCTTGAGTCTCAATATCAAACTCTGACCCAAAGTGACTCTTCACTTTGTCCGATGCACGAATTTGACGGTAGTAGCTGTAGTTAGAAGTAAACACTTCAACAGACTCACAATGAGCTACTAGCTCAAGAGGAAACAGGTCTTCAACTTCTCCTGCAACTAAAACGTGTTTGCCGTTGAAGTATTCAAGTTGGCGCTGAGCTATTTGGCTAGGAGCGATATAAGCAGACATAAATTTGGTTCATCAGAAATAATTAGGGCCAGATTTTCGCATAATCTGGCCCAAGCTTGAAGTGAATAAGCGGTTGCTAGCTATTGTCTTGTTGATTGAGGAAGTCTTTAAACTCCTCTTCGTAGATATTGAACAGCACCATGGTCACGGCAAAGATCAACGGACCATAAATAAGACCAATTAAACCAAACAGATGCAGACCACCTAGCAGCGAGAAGAAGATCATTAGCGTGTTCATGCCTGCACTGCCTTGCATTAGCAGTGGACGCAGCAAGTTGTCGATCGAGCCAACCACGACCACACTCCACACCGTTAGGAATATAGCCCAAGTCGTATCACCAGTTAGGAACAAGTAGGCGGCCGCTGGAATCCAAATTAGCGCCGTGCCAACTACAGGGATAAATGACGCAAAGCCCATCATAGTGCCCCAGAACAAGCCAGGGAAGCCTGCGAGCCACATACCAATACCGCCAGCAAAACCTTGAGCGATGGCGGTTAAGAATGAGCCCATCACTGCTGACTTGGAGACCTGTTCAATCTCGGTCAGAATCTTGTCTTCTTGGCTGCGAGAGAGTGGCAGAATATGACGCATCGCTGAGATGATCTTGTCGTGGTCACGTAATAGGAAGAACAACACGAACAGCATCAGGAAGAAGTCCATCAGGAAGTTGGTTGCGTCTCCTAGAATTTTTGCACTGATAGCAACAAGGTTTGAGCCAAATGATGTAGCGAATTGACCAATCTTCTCTGCGATAGCTTGAGGTTCTATTTTATCGAAAGGTAAGTACTCATTAACCAGCGCTAAACCTTTGACTACCCAAGGGTGTTGGAAGATATCTTGGATACCACCATTGCTTACCCACTTGTAGGTGTTTTGCGAAAATACCGACCCTTGCTGCACGATAGCAGCAAATACAAACAGTAATGGAATCACAATAATAAAGGTAAGAACCACACAAGAGAGCAGTGAAACCAAGTTTTTATGGTTAGGTAATTTTCGTTCGAACCACTCATGTATTGGGAACATGAGCAGAGAAATAATAAACGCCATTACTATCGAGTTGATATAAGGCTCGACTAATAAATAGCAGGCAAAAGCAGCGGCGAGCAGCGCAACAACTAGCACTCGATGACTCGACGTGATTTTTACATTATTCGGCATGGGATTAATCCAACTTACGGATGATTTATGTTTTACGCCTTATACCACAGCGCAAAATCTTTATTACTTTGCACCGACGATTCTTTCAAGCTTATGACATAGCTGAATTGGGAAGGGGCAATTGACCTTGTTATAATGACCACAAATCAGACGGTTATCAATCAAGAGATGGAAAAATGGGTTGTTGTAGTGGCGATAAGAAGTGCAAAAGTGAAAAGAAAGCCAAACGTATACCGTGGTTTGGTATTGTTCTTGGCGTGTTAGCTATCCTCGTGATTGTGAATTGGCAAGCCTAATCCAGATAATAAAAAAGGACCCTGAAGGTCCTTTTTTTGCTTTTGGTGTGCGAGTAAAAAAGCTTACTTAGCTTCTTCAGCCAGAATCGCGAAACAGCGATCAGCAGCTTCTAGTGTTGCATCGATTTCTTTTGAACCATGAGCAAGTGAAGTAAAGCTTGCTTCGAATGCAGATGGTGCAAGGTAAACGCCATGGCTTAGCATTAGGTGGAAGAAACGTTTGAAGCGCTCAACGTCGCACTTAGTCACGTCTTCGTAGCACGTTACGGTTTCTTGGTCAGTGAAGAAGAAGCCGAACATACCGCCCACTTGGTTTACTACCATTGGGATACCGTGTTTCTCAGCAAGAGCTTTGAAGCCTTCAGCAAGTTGTTTGGTTTTTGCTGCAAGACGTTTCTCGTTGCCTTCTTCTTTTAGCAGGTTCAAACATGCAAAGCCCGCAGCCATTGCTACAGGGTTACCTGAAAGTGTGCCTGCTTGGTAAACTGGACCTGTTGGCGCAACGTATTGCATGACTTCTTTACGACCACCGAAAGCACCCACTGGCATACCGCCACCGATTACTTTACCTAGGGTCGTTAGATCTGGTTTGATGTTGTAGTGTGCTTGTGCGCCGCCTAGTGCTACGCGGAAGCCTGTCATTACTTCATCAAAAATCAGTAGTGCACCTTCTTGGTCACAGATTTCACGTAGACCTTCGTGGAAACCTTCTACTGGTGGGATACAGTTCATGTTGCCCGCTACTGGTTCAACGATGATACATGCGATCTCGCCTTTGTTTGCGGCGAATAGTTCACGTACTGAATCTAGATCGTTGAATGTTGCGGTTAGCGTGTGCTTAGCAAAGTCAGCAGGAACGCCAGGAGAGCTTGGTTGGCCTAGAGTTAGTGCACCAGAGCCAGCTTTTACTAGCAGGCTGTCTGCGTGACCGTGGTAACAGCCTTCAAATTTCATGATTTTGTCACGGCCAGTAAAGCCACGAGCAAGACGGATAGCGCTCATGGTCGCTTCTGTACCAGAGCTCACCATGCGGATTTGTTCCATAGATGGCACTAGTTCAGACACAAGCTCAGCCATTGCAATTTCCATCTCAGTTGGTGCACCGAAACTTAGGCCACGTTGTGCTGCATCGATAACGGCTTCACGAATAACTGCGTGGTTGTGACCTAGAATCATTGGACCCCAAGAGCCAACGTAATCAATGTACGCTTTACCATCGGCATCAAAAATCAGGGCACCGTCTGCTCGTTCGATAAATAGCGGAGAACCGCCAACGCCGTTGAATGCACGAACTGGTGAGTTCACACCGCCAGGAATGGTTTGCTGAGCCTTTTGATATAGCTCTGATGATTTGGTCATGGGGTTATCCTCTTTTGATTGCTCGGACCAAGTGGAGCGCATTGTACCTAGCTAAACTCAAGTTAGAAACGTTTTGGGTAATTTATGTGTTGTCTGGCGTTGTAATCTTACATATCAGCATCGGATATAAAGAATCGGCGGTGAATACTTGAACGAGTTGGTCAGGTATTGGATAATCGCTCTAATTAGCACAAATTTGACGTCTTGCTTCAGGCTTGACGCATTACACGAGTGAGAGAGGTCTTCGTGAGCGAAGTAAACGTACCATTATCTTTTTCTGATGCCGCGGCATCTCGCGTTCAAACGTTGATTGCGGAAGAAGAAAACCCAGCGCTGAAATTACGCGTATACATTACTGGTGGCGGCTGTAGTGGTTTCCAATACGGCTTCACATTTGATGAGAACGTAAATGAAGGCGACACAACAATCGTAAACAGTGGTGTAACACTGGTTGTAGACCCAATGAGCCTGCAATACCTAATCGGTGGCGTGGTTGATTACACAGAAGGTTTGGAAGGAGCTCGCTTCTTCGTCAATAACCCAAATGCGACGACAACTTGTGGTTGTGGTGCATCATTCAGTGTTTAATTAACACGACAACAGGCAGCCAATTGGCTGCCTGAGTTTTACGTAGCAGGAAGTCACGTAAACACAGTCCCTGCTTTCACGATGAAGTGGGGGATAAAAATAAAAAGGACTTTATATGTCTGGAACTTCTTTCGGACGTCGCATTGTCGAACGTCCATGGCTAGTCTCGCTAACACTTGTCATCGTTTTGGCTGTTTGGCTCGCAATGGGTCAACTCAACGCACAAGACGAATCCGTTTCTTCTCTATCCTCTCAATCAGATGACACACCTGTCGCAAAGGTGATGTTTAACTCTTTTTCCGCGCAACCAACCAGTAAAACCATAGAACTGTATGGACG
>Ga0066192_1000079_pt1 | contig 15143 bp, 13 predicted proteins | sample WorMetvacBELIZE1_FD_58707 | JGI IMG/M metagenome (GOLD analysis project Ga0066192, IMG submission 58707) | Marine gutless worms symbiont microbial communities from Max Planck institute for Marine Microbiology, Germany - Olavius vacuus BELIZE.1... | ecosystem: Host-associated > Annelida >... | reverse complement strand
AACATTTTGCCTCACATTTTATAAATCAAGCTCTTACCTAGATAACACCAACTAAAGCGCGTCACAACATAGGCCACCATCAAACCGGCGATAACAAGCTCCACCGTTGCTAACCAATACAGTTGATTTGCATATTCAGACAGCCAAACGTGCTGAGAAAAGACCTCTGACGCTTTGAATAGCGCCGTTGGGCTGATCACAAGAGGAAAGGTAAACGCTGCGTAACCGGGACTAAATGGCAATGCTAGTAAGTGCCATAAAGAAGCGTAGATCACACAAGTCATCAGCAATGCCACGCCTAGCAAGATCATCACCAGCAAGAAAGAAGGTTGTTCCATGACCGTTAAATAGGCTGTCAGCGTCAAACTGGCTGGCGCAGCTAAAATGGCCAGTGTCGGTTTAGCTTGATCCGGTAACCCCTCACCAGTAATCAGCCGGTATAGCATAAAAGGTAATAAGGCCGCGTAGCTGCTCAAGCCAAACCAGACAATGCCTTTCGCTAAAGCCAGATACTCTGTATTAGGGACGGTTAGTGCAGCAACACTCAATCCAACAGGCGGAACAAACCAGCTAGGAATTAACTCTTTTAAAGAGCGGGCACGAACTCGATGCCAAACAAAGGTCACTAGAAACATAAGGTGTGCCACCACGGCAACACTCCATAACGCTAAAGCAAAGGTGTTAGACCAAGCCGTCAACGCTAAAGAAATCACCATCGCCGCCATGGCAAAGGTGGGTACCACACTGCCAACCACAGGGTGGGACAAATCACGCCATAGGCTCTTAGGGTGTACAATAAACTTCGTCGTCAGCAATAGCAGCAATATCACGGCACCACTCAATAATCCCCAGCATAACCACCAAAGATCTGGCATCACATGGTGTAACACACCACTTAGAGAGGCCATCCCTAACGACAAACCAGCCAAGGGCGTTGGAGCATTCAGCAAGACTTGTCTGACAGTATTCATGGCATCTCTCCAATAGAACTAAATAACAATGACGCCATGTTAAACGTGCTATATTGAATAGAAAATCTATATGTTTTAAACAGTCTATTTAGAAAATCAAAACATGAAACTGACCTTACACCAGCTGCGGACCTTTTCTGCCATCGCGCGCTTCGGCAATCTCAATCAAGCCAGCGAAGAACTATGCTTATCGAAAGGGGCTTTATCGCAGACATTGCAACAACTTGAGCAACAACTGGCGACGGAACTTTTTGATAGAGTCCAGCGCCGCTTGAAGCTTAATAGTCAGGGGCGCTTACTGCTGCCCTTAGCAGAGGAGATGCTTTCACGAGCACAAGAGATCGAGCAGCTATTTGGCTCTTATGATCATCAGCCAGAAGTGCTGAATATTGGCGCAAGCCAGACCATCGGTAACTACATGCTACCCACGTTACTGGCATCACAACCCACCTTATGCCAAGCCAAAATCCAAATCGCAAACACCCAAACCCTATGCCAGCAATTGCTGCGGTTTGAACTCGATATGGCACTGGTCGAAGGGCAAAATACCCATGCAGAATTGCAAGCAACGCCATGGCAACAGGATGAAATGATCCTAATTGCTGCGCCTAACCACCCTCTCTTAGACCAAGGTAATGTCAGCTTAGCGGATCTGGATGATCAGCCGTGGGTGCTTAGGGAGGCCTATTCAGGGAGCCGTGAGCAATTCGAACGACATATTCGCCCAGCGCTCACAAACGTAAATCAGGTCATGGAATTTAGCAGTCTTGAATCGATTATGCTGGCCGTCGAGAACGGCTTAGGGCTGTCATTCATATCATTGATCGCCGCCCAAGCACGTTTAGAGTTAGGGCGTATTGCCAGATTGCCCTATCCAAACCATTTTTACCGCCAATTATCGATTGTTCAGCATCGTCATAAGTACGCTTCCAAAGGCATGAAAACGCTCACCGAGCACTTTCTTAACGCCACCGAAACTCGACGCAACAAAAAAGGCGATGGTCAATGACTCATCGCCTTTTGTATAGCTTTAAAGCGTTTCTAAATTACGCTTCGAAACGGTCTAGAGACTCTAGCGGGTAGAAGTCTGGGTATGGTAGAGACGCTACACCTGAATCCACTGCTGCTTTTGCAACCGCAGCCGATACTTCTGTTAGCAAACGCGCATCCATTGGCTTAGGTAGGATGTACTCTTTACCAAACTCAAGCGCCGCACCGCCGTAAGCCGTGATAACGTCTTGTGGTACTGGCTCTTTCGCAAGATCTTTCAGAGCGTGAACCGCTGCCACTTTCATCTCTTCGTTGATCTTCGTTGCACGAACGTCCAACGCACCACGGAAGATGAATGGGAAGCCAAGTACGTTGTTTACTTGGTTCGGGTAGTCAGAACGGCCTGTTGCCATGATCAAATCAGAACGTGCCGCCAGTGCCACTTCTGGGTTGATCTCTGGGTCAGGGTTAGAACATGCGAATACCACTGGGTTAGCGGCCATTTTCTTCAGCTGCTCAACCGATAGTAGATCAGGACCTGATACACCGATGAATACGTCTGCACCTTCGATCGCATCATCTAGTGTGCGAGCAGGTGTTTCGATAGCAAATGTTGCTTTGTACTCATTTAGGTCGTCACGGCCAGAGTGAATCACACCTTTACGATCAAGAACGTAAATGTTTTCACGCTTCGCGCCACAAGCAATGATTAGGTTCATACATGCTGTCGCTGCAGCACCGGCACCTAGACATACGATTTTCGCATCTTCGATGGCTTTGCCTTGAAGTTCAAGCGCATTCAGAAGACCTGCAGCCGTTACGATTGCTGTACCGTGTTGGTCATCGTGGAATACAGGGATTGAACAACGCTCGATTAGCTGACGCTCAATTTCAAAACACTCAGGTGCTTTGATGTCTTCTAGGTTGATGCCACCGTAAGTGTTCGCAATACGCGCAACAGTATCGATGAAGGCTTCTGGGCTTTCTGCTTCGACTTCAACGTCTACTGAGTTAACACCAGCGAAACGCTTGAATAGGACACCTTTACCTTCCATTACTGGCTTAGAAGCCAATGGACCGATGTTACCCAAGCCTAGTACTGCAGAACCATCAGAAATTACGGCAACTAGGTTACCTTTACCAGTGTAACGGTAAGCCGTTTCAGGATCTTTCGCGATTTCGCGGCAAGGTTCAGCAACGCCTGGGCTGTATGCCAAAGAAAGATCACGTGAAGTCGCTGTTGGCTTGCTGATAGTGATGTTTAGTTTGCCTGGTACAGGTTTCTCATGGTACTCAAGCGCCGCTTGTTTTAGATCTTCTGCCATTTTTGTTATTCCGTCTAATTAGTAGTGTTGTTCGTTGCTTTGCAGCATTCGGGTGACTTTCTGGTGTTAGTAATGCTTGTGGCATTCACCTAGAAGACACGCCTTATCGTTATAAATATAGTATGTCGTCATTGCGACGCCTCAATTCTACGTAAGTCTTGAGGATGTTTCACCGTTAAAACCACCGATTTAAAGCGATCTTTTTGGTGTTTTTTGCGTTGGTATTGCCAACCGCGTGCTTCAACAAGCTTTCCTTGAAGAAAGTACACGTCTTTTTTGTGCCAATATTGCTCCGCGTAGCGAGGAATATTGATCACCAAATCTTGTTCCGTTTCCAACCACCAGCCGCCGCGATTGTACGTGACAGAGGTGATTTTGGATTGCGTTAGAGCGAATCCGGAGTTAGGTTGCCATGGTTTCGGCGTCTGCCAAACACCTCGTTCCGCCTGTCTTGCGCTGTACTCAGCCTTATCTAGGCAATCTTGGTAAGCGACATTAGGCGGCACCGCAACACGATAACCAAGCCCTTCTGATAGTAACTGACTTGATATCGAGGCTCGATCTTTCGTAAATAAATAATACAGCTTACGACCATAACGATCTTCACTTTCTTGGGCGCTTTGCCAATAAATGTGATCTCCCGCAAGCACTTCCAAGCGCTGTTTAGCTTCTAGCGCAAACGCATCGTGTTTGCCGTGTTCATGGTCTAATTCAGGTGTATTGATGCCGACTAAACGGACTTTCCGCCCATCGGTCAGATGCAGGGTATCACCATCAATCACGCGTTTTACCGCGGCGCGATGAAGTTCCCCTTGGGCCAGACACTGAGCATAGCTATCAAGTGATAGGCATAAAAAAAGCGCCAAGAAAACTTGGCGCTTTTTTTGAATCAGCATACGTGCCATCCACCAATTACTTAGTAGAACGACGAGCTCCGAAACGCTTGTTGAAGCGATCAACACGACCACCTGTATCAACCATTTTCTGTTGACCAGTGTAGAAAGGGTGGCAGTTGCTGCATACGTCGATGTGCAGGTCGTTGCCTAGTGTTGAGTTTAGAGTAAGAGTGTTACCACAAGTACAAGTTGCAGAAACAGCTGAGTAATTTGGGTGGATATCTTTTTTCATCGTTTTTTACCTTAAGGTTTGGTGTGCCGCCACTTAGTCAGTAATCGTTGCTAAGCACCGCACGATTCGTTGTACATCAATTGTACAGTGGTACCAAGAGCCGCGTATTTTAGGCGTCTAAACGCCATTCGGCAAGCCCTTTTACGATAATTTCGCCCCTTGAAAACCCATGAAAAGTTCACATTTTCCATTCAGACTAACGTACACTTAACTGATAATCTGTTACGTGAAATCTTTTTGCTGATAAATCAAGGTATTAGTCTTTATATGGTCGATGCACTGCTTACTCAAGACCCGTACGTAAAAGTGGCGCTTAATGTGCCTTTACGGGCGACCTTTGACTATAAAGTCCCTAAGGCATTGGCTTATCGTCACCACATACGCCCTGGCATGCGCGTCAAAGTTCCTTTTGGTAAAGGGGATCGACACAGCATCGGCCTAGTGATTGAGACCTGCTCTAACAGCGACTATGACGATGCGCAGATTAAACCTATTACGGCACTATTAGATGAAAGCCCGATCCTCTCTAAAGAGTTGTTCGATTTATGTGCTTGGGCGGCACGTTACTATCACCACCCGGTTGGTGAAGTGTTTTTTCACGCTCTACCGACGAGTCTGCGCAAGGGTGAACGCCCAGAGTTTCGTACCGAAACCTGGTGGTTTTTAACCCCGGAGGGCAAAGCCACCACAACAGAGTCGCTGAAAAATGCCAAACAACAAAAAGCCTTTCTAGAAGCTGCTCAACAACATGAAGAACACGGCCTAAGCCCACACTTGTTGACCGTACTGGAACTCACCACTGCCGCAGCCAAAGGCCTCGAAAAGAAGGGGCTGGTGCGCAGCGAGCAGCGTAATTTCATCAAGTCAGTTGAGACGCACGCTCACCAAAAGCAAGTACCGCCAACATTAAATCTTGAGCAAGCAGCCGCCACTAAAACGATCTTAGCCATGCGCAATGAATTTGGCGTGGCCTTACTCGATGGCATTACCGGCAGTGGTAAAACAGAAGTTTTTTTGCGTGTGATCGACGCCTTGCTCAAAGAAGACAAACAAGTCTTGGTGATGGTGCCAGAAATTGGCCTAACACCGCAGACGCTGCGTCGCTTTGAAAATCGTTTCAACACCGACATTGTACTGATGCATTCCAATATGACAGATCGCGAGCGATTGGATGCCTGGCTCATGATCGAACAAGGGGAAGCCAAGATCATCATTGGAACACGCTCCTCTGTGTTTATACCGACCGCGAACTTAGGGCTTATCATCATCGATGAAGAGCACGATGCGTCTTACAAGCAGCATGAAGGATTTCGTTATCATGCCCGTGATCTAGCTATCAAACGCGCTCAGGGACAAAACATCCCTGTTCTCTTGGCATCAGCCACCCCCTCATATGAAAGCTTGGCCAACGCCCTACAAAAGCGTTATTTGTGGCTTAAATTACGCCAACGGGCGGGGGACGCTGAACTGCCGCAAATGGAACGAGTTGATTTGCGTGGCCAAAGTCTTAAGCAAGGCTTTAGCGAATACACGCTGGAACGTATGCGCCAAACCTTAGAGCGTAAAGAACAGGTATTAGTGTTTTTAAATCGTCGTGGCTACGCACCCACATTGATGTGCCATCAGTGTGGTTGGATCGCCGCGTGCGATCATTGTGACGTCAATCTCACCGTCCATAAGCGAGCCAATAAACTCCACTGTCACCATTGCGACAGTCACAAAGCCCTACTACACACCTGCCCAGAATGTCACAGCAATGAACTGTTCACGGTTGGTGAAGGCACGGAGCAGGTCGAGGGTGTGCTCAATCAAATTTTCCAACACACTCCAGTCTTGCGAATTGACCGGGACAGTACGCAACGCAAGTCAGCTCTGACCCAGATCACTCAGAAAATCCACGAACATGACCAAGCCATTCTTGTGGGAACACAGATGCTTGCCAAGGGCCACCACTTTCCGAATGTGACCTTGGTAGTGATTATGGATGCCGACGTGGGTTTATTCTCTTCAGACTTTCGCGGTATGGAACGCACGGCACAGCTTATTACTCAAGTGGCTGGCCGTGCTGGCCGCAGTTCAAAGCGCGGCCATGTGTTGCTGCAAACCTATCACCCAGATCACACCGCAATACAGTGCTTATGTGAACAAGGCTATGAAGCCTTAGCCATGGATGGTCTGAGAGAGAGACAGCAGTTATCTTTGCCGCCCTTTTATCATCAAGTCATTATCCGCGCAGAGTCTCAGCAAGAGGCACATGCCATGGAGCTTTTGATGGCACTCAGACAAGCCTTATCAGTCCACTTGTCGGAAGGCATGCAAGTAGTTGGCCCTTATGCCGCCATCATTGTACGTAAGGCCGGACAGCACCGAGCATTATTAAATGTAAAGAGCCCTCAACGAGGCAACTTGCATGCGGTGATCGCTCAAGCCTGCCAATGGCTTGAGCAACACACACGCAATCAACGAATTCGTTTCGCAATTGACGTTGATCCACTGGAAACTTTTTAGCGCTCTGCGCATAATGGGCGCACCAACCAATGACTATGATTGTTCACATGTTTAACTTGATGCAATTAGCGACCAAAACCAGCCGTTCTAAGAAAGGGGCGACTAGACGCGCTCCCACACCGCCCCCTAAACGCAGTGTGTCGAAGCTTTTGTGGGCAGCGGTCATTGTCTTGCTCATTGGTTTTGGCTTCATACTGTTCAAATTGGCTGAAGTTCAGACGCCGACAACAACTCCCGTTCAAAAAGTCACACCGGCCGCGCCAGTGACAAAAGCACCTGAGAAAACCGTCACGAAGCCTGCTGAAAGTGCCAACAAACGTGAGACTTTTGAGTTCTATCAGTTGTTACAGAATAGCGAAGTGGATACTAGTCATGTGGACGCCTATGAGTTCCAACCTCGCGAAGAAGAGAACTTTAGCTATATGATTCAAGCAGCGTCTTTCCGCTCAAATACTGATGCGGACCGTCTGCGGGCCAAGTTAATTTTATCGGGTCTTGAAGCACACATTAAAGCCAGTGAAAGTAAAGACGGCGGCGTTTGGTATCGCGTCACGGTTGGTCCTTTCGAAACCCGTTCTGCAGAAAGCCGCGCACAGGACAAGCTGGCGCAAATGGGACTCAACTCTTACACCTATAAAATAAAGAAAGAGCAATAATCGTTCAAAAGCGTTCTGTTTCGCACAGAGCGCTTGAAATCTTCCCCCTTACCCCCATTTTGATAAGTAATCGAATGTGGAGTAAATCATGACTACGATTCTAACCGTACGCAAAGACAACCAAGTCGTCGTGGGTGGCGATGGACAAGTTTCCCTAGGCAACACCGTAATGAAGGGCAACGCCCGTAAAGTTCGCCGCTTATACCGTGGTGAAGTGATCGCGGGATTCGCAGGCGGCACGGCAGATGCATTCACGTTGTTCGAACGTTTTGAAGGTCAGCTAGAAAAGCACCAAGGCCACTTGGTTCGCGCTGCCGTCGACTTAGCCAAAGACTGGCGATCAGATAAAGCATTACGCAAATTAGAAGCCATGTTGATCGTGGCCAATACAGAAAGCACCCTAATTATTACCGGTAATGGTGATGTGGTAGAGCCTCAACATGGCGCCCTTGCGATCGGTTCTGGCGGCAACTTCGCTGAAGCCGCAGCCCGTGCACTGCTTGATAACACAGAGCTAAGCGCCCAAGACATCGTTGAGAAGAGTCTCAATATCGCCGCCGACATTTGTGTCTTCACCAACCACAACTTAACGATCGAGACGATTAACATCGATCCTAAGCTTGAAGACCAATCTAAGTAACGAATTAAGAGATCAAACCATGAGTAATATGACACCTCGTGAAACAGTAAATGCCTTAGATCAACACATTGTTGGTCAACAAAGTGCGAAGCGCGCCGTTGCCATTGCCCTGCGTAACCGCTGGCGTCGTATGCAACTGCCAGACGACATGCGCGCCGAAGTCACACCTAAAAACATCCTAATGATCGGTCCAACGGGTGTGGGTAAAACTGAAATCGCCCGTCGTTTAGCTAAGCTGTCGAACGCGCCATTCATTAAGATCGAAGCAACTAAATTCACTGAAGTGGGTTACGTTGGCCGTGATGTCGACTCCATTATCCGTGACTTGGTGGAAACCTCGATCAAAATGTTCCGTGAACAAGAAACGGAGCGCATGAAACACAAAGCGGAGGATGCTGCAGAAGATCGCATTCTAGATGCCCTACTGCCGCCAGCACGTGGTTTTGAAGAAGACTCAGCGTCCAACTCAACTCGCCAAACGTTCCGCAAGAAATTGCGTGAAGGTCAGCTAGACGATAAAGAAATCGATATCGAAGTTTCTGATGCCCCTATGGGCGTAGAGATCATGACGCCTCCTGGCATGGAAGAAATGACCAGCCAATTGCAGAACCTATTCTCTAACATGGGTGGCGATCGTAAGAAAAAGCGCAAGCTAAAGGTGAAAGACGCACTGCGTCAGATTCGTGACGAAGAAGCGGCCAAACTGGTCAATGAAGAAGAGCTAAAAGCCCGCGCGGTTGAAGCGGTTGAGCAACACGGTATCGTCTTCCTTGATGAGATCGACAAAGTGGCCAAAAGCTCTGAGCGCTCTAGCGGTGAAGTCTCCCGTGAAGGGGTTCAACGTGACTTGCTGCCATTGATTGAAGGCTGTACGGTCAACACCAAATACGGCATGATCAAAACCGATCACATCCTGTTTATTGCCTCAGGGGCGTTCCATTTATCGAAGCCTTCTGACCTGATCCCTGAGTTACAAGGTCGTTTGCCGATTCGTGTAGAACTAGACGCCCTTACCGTTGACGATTTTAAACGCATCTTGACTGAACCAAGCGCGTCTTTAACAAAACAGTATGTGGCACTGGCGAAAACTGAAAACATTGATTTAAACTTCACCGAAGAAGGCATCACTCGTATTGCTGAAATTGCTTGCCAAGTGAACGAACGCACAGAAAACATCGGTGCGCGTCGTCTGCACACGGTACTAGAGCGTCTCTTGGAAGAAGTTTCCTACTCAGCGAGCGATATGCCAGAAGGCCAAATCGTAGACATCACCGCTGACTACGTGAACCAACAGCTCGGTGAAGTGGCTGAAAACGAAGACTTAAGCCAATACATCCTGTAATGGCCGCGATTTAAGAAGAGTACGTATCATGGCAACGCCAACTAGAATTCACTACCACAAGCAATCCCGTGAACTGGAGTTGGCCTTTGCCGATGGTGCAAGCTATCGCCTTAGCGCAGAATACCTTCGTGTTCATTCCCCTTCTGCCGAAGTGCGTGGACACGGCATGCAAATGCCGATACTGCAATACGGCAAGAAAGATGTGGCCATTATGAACATCGAAGCGGCGGGCAACTATGCTTTAAAAATCAGCTTTGATGATGGTCATGACACGGGCCTATATGCTTGGGATTACCTCTACAATCTCGGTAAAAATCATGATGAACTTTGGCAAATGTACCTAGATCGACTAGCCAAAGAAGGTCGCACTCGCGAAACCTCTGCCATTCAAATTCATCAAGTACACTAATAAACATAGGCTTAACGTTATGACCATCAGCCTCGTCGCCTTGGCATCCATTGAACGTGCGGTAAACTATGCCCTCAAGCAAGATCCACCGTCACAACGCCACCTAACTAAGTTAGCTGGCCAACAGATCTTTCTGGAAGTCGAAGACTTTAACCTGATTCTACAGGTTCATGTATTGGAAGAAGGCATTATGCTGGATCGTCCAGAAAGCATGGACGAGATAGAGCTGGATGCTAAGCTCGATACCCATGTCAAAGGCCCTAGCAGTGCTTACCGTAAGCTTCTGGAAGGTGATGGTTTCTTTGATGGCGACTTACGCATTCGCGGTAACGCACAAGCTCTGATGACGCTTCATAAAGTCATGCAAGGTTTTGAGTTCGACTGGGAAGGCATCTTAGCCGATAAAGTCGGTGACCTACCTGCAGCGACATTCGCCCGTCTCGTTCGAACTCAGTGGAGCGTGACAAAAAAACTGACCACCAATGCCCGCATTCATTTGGTCAACTATTTACAATCCAACAGTGAGTTGCTTCCCAGCAAAATCGAGTTCGATCACTTTGTCGATGAAACTGAACGTTTGGGCATGCAACTGGACCGCTTTGAAGCTAAGTTGAAGTTAGCTGAGAAACGACGCTAGCAGAATTTATTCGCTTTAAGCTTTCACATGTTCAGCGTTGAGTGTCTGCTTGCGCTGCTCTAACCATACTTCCAAATCAGCGGCGGGCATGGGGCGCGCAAAACCATAGCCTTGTAAATAGTCACAACCATGCTCAGCCAAATACTGAGCTTGGTACCCTATCTCAACCCCTTCGGCAATCACTTCCATATTCAGCCCTTTAGCCATGGCGATGGTGGCGCTGACTATGCATTCGTCAGACTCGATATCACCAATACCGCGTACAAACGACTGATCAATCTTCAGGTAGTTGGCCTCTAACTCTTTTAGATAACTCAACGAACAATAGCCCGTGCCAAAGTCATCAATGGCAATACTGATATTATTGGCGCGTAACATGGCGAGATTACGAGCCAGTTGCGCAGAGCGGACCATTAGCGTTGTTTCAGTAAACTCAATCGCAATCACCTCACTGGGTACCTTGTAGTGTTTCAACGCATTGAGTAACTCATAGGCGACTTCAGAGTTCGACAGTTGTACCGCAGAGATATTAATCGACACTTTTCCAACTTCGATATTCCGTGCTCGCCAATCTGCCACTTGGCTTAAGGTACGATCAATAATCCAGCGCCCCAGTTCAATGATTTGACCACTGTCTTCCGCAATAGGGATAAAGACCGCTGGAGAAATCCACTCACCCAAACGCCGCCAGCGAATCAGCACTTCGACCCCAACGACTTGATTGGTTCGTGAATGCACTTGTGGTTGAAAGAACAGACTGAGCTGATCATCTTGAGACATGGCTTCCTCAAGGTGTCGCTGGGTAGCCACTCGACGCTGCATGCTTTCATCCATTGAATCGTCAAAGAAGCGATAGGTATTTTTACCGGAGTGCTTGGCTCGATACATCGCTAAGTCAGCTTGGCGTAATAATGACGAGCTATCGATGTCGGCAACATCACTCATTGCCACCCCCACACTACAACTGACCGAAAAGGTGGTGTCTTGGTACTCAAAAGGCTGAGCTAATGCATCCACGATGGCTTGAGCCAAGTGATGAATATGAGACGCTTGCTGTGCTGGATGCAGGAATAAAGCAAATTCATCGCCACCAAGACGCGACAACAACGCCTCATCCGGCGCAATGCGTTCGAGCTTCTTAGCAACTCGTTTAAGCAATACATCCCCTGCTTCATGGCCTAAGGTGTCATTGATTTCTTTGAAACGATCAAGGTCTATAAACAGTAAGGCAATGCTACCGTAGTGTCGCTGCGACACACACTCATCCAAACATTGCTCAAAATATCGCCTATTAGAGAGTCCTGTTAAGTCATCATGTTGTGCCATATACAAGACCTGTTGTTCAGCCTCTTTGCGCACAGTAATGTCTTCATGCACAGCAATGAAATATTCCACTTCGCCAGCACTGTCTAAAATAGGCGTAATCGTCTGCTCCACAGTCACAAACTGACCGTTCTTATGACGGTTCACCAGTTCGTTCCGCCAACTTTTACCTTGGGAAATGGTTTCCCATAAGTTCTGAAAGAATGGCCGCTCATGAACACCCGAGTTTAAAATACGTGGCGTCTTACCACGCACTTGCTTCAGGCTATAGCCTGTTAAGGTTGTGAAGGCATCGTTCACCCATTCTATGCGGCCCTTGGGATCGGTAATAAATATGGCGTTTGCCGCACTACGGATCGCCATACTCAATAAATGATTACTACCCTGAACTTTGTCTCGCTTGTGTCGAAACACCAGATACATCACTAACATCAGCACCACAGCGATTGCTAGCACACTAAAGATTGTTCTGACGATTTGCGCATCACTTTGCCAGTTAGCTAATGCATCTTTGTTGTAGGATCGTAGAGAAATGACCAGTGGATAAAAAGAGGTGGCGCGGTAGCTGTCCAAGTAGCTACCTTGTTCGTTTTGCTCACGAAGATCTCCCCAAGAGCGGTCCATCACCACCTCTCGACGGGCGCTACTTAAAAAGTCAGCTCCTTCTCCGAGAATTTTCTCCCCAGAAAATAAATAGAGAGAAACTTCGCGACGACTCGCAGAAACAGACTGAAACAAGCTTTGGAAGTAGTGCATATTCAAAGAGCCAATAACAAAACCTGCTAACGCCCCTTGGGAAAAATACGGCACACACACAGGCCAATACTGAAGCTCCGCCAGACGAAATGCATCGCCCCAATAACGCCCTGCTTGAACCGGTAGGAATAAAACATCGGCATTGGATGCTCGCTCAGCACACAGGGAAGCCTGTTCATACACCACCACATCAATACTGCGCAGCTGCGGTAAGCCTCTTAACAGTCGCTGAGTCAGCAAATTAGAGGTTGCTTTAGAGCGTTCCTCTGCATCGAGTGCGACCGTCTGCAACGCGCCAACAGCCGCTTGCAAAGAGCGGATAACGGAGTCTTCTAGGGCGTAGGCCAGAGAGGTGTTCGTCAGCATTTGCTCCTCAAGGGCTCGTTGGTAACCCCTACCGAGAATATGCTGCAAGCTGACCGTCATCACTAATAGGATTATGACCATGCTCGCCACCACGACGGTTTGTCGCTGTATAAAATTTGAGAGTAATTTGAGCAAAGTTATTAACCTAGATCAGCACCTGACACATGAATTGCTTACATAATAAGCATAGCTTATCGTTTTAATTCGCTTGAGGTGTTGATTTATGTCGCTAAGACAAGGCTATCTGACGCTATTTTTCGCCATTTTCGCTGTTTTTCTAAATCCAGCATGGGGAGAAGACGGAAAAACCATTTCTAACATAGAAGCGCGCCAAGGCATCAACGTATGCATTTGGCCAGATTACTTTTCCATCACTTACTTAAGCCCTCGCACACAACAGCTCGAAGGTATTGATATCGACCTGAGCCATGCCTTGGCCGACGACCTTGGTGTTCCAGTCAACTATGTCAAAACCCATTTCGGTCAATTTATGGATGATTTAGAGGCAGGTAAATGTGATGTCGCCATGTTCGGTGTGGGCAATACAAAAGCTCGCCAGAAACGCATCAACTTTACTCAACCTTATCTCGCTAGCAATATGTACGCGGTCACGACCAAGCAGCACCCTTTTATTAAAAGCTGGAGCGACATGGACCAAAAAGGCGTGATTATCTGCGTGCAAAAAGGCACTTACATGGAAAACGCTATGCGTAAGTCGCTTAAAAACGCCACACTCACCTCGGTACTAAGGCCAAATGAGCGAGAGCTTGAAGTTCTATCTGGACGCGCGGATGTCTTTATAACCGATTACCCTTATGGGCAAAAGATGGTCAGCGTCTATGATTGGGCAGAGCTGCTCGCACCGCCTGGTAAAACTGAGCAGTTTCAATATGCCTATGCTGTGGCCAAAGGGGACGATCAATGGCTACAACGTATGGATCAGTTCGTTTCTGACATCAAGCTAGATGGCCGCCTTGAAAAAGCAGCTGAACATTATAATCTAACCCCAATCATCATTAGTGAATAACGTGACACAGCATATTTAAATACGAAAAAGCCCGAACATGTCACCATGTTCGGGCTTTTTAATGTCTTTAAGCTATTAAGCGTTAAAGCGCTTACATACGCTCTAGAGTTTCGATACCTAGTAGCTCTAGACCTTGCTTCAACGTTGCCGCAGTACTTAGGGCAAGCTGTAGACGGCTTTCTTTCAACGCGTCTTCTGCGTTCAAGATTGGGCAAGCTTCGTAGAAGCTCATAAAGATACCCGCAAGCTCGTATAAGTAAGCACACATAAAGTGTGGCATACCGTCGTTGATCACCTGCTGAATCGCTTCTTCGAATTGGCAAAGCTTCACCGCCAAGGCACGCTCTTGATCTTCTACTACTGTGATCGGAGCATTCAACGCAGATACGTCCATTTCTGAACGACGCACGATGCTCGCGACACGAGAGTAAGCGTACAACAAGTAAGGCGCGGTGTTGCCTTCAAAGCTTAGCATGTTGTCCCAGTTGAACACGTAATCAGAGGTACGATTCTTAGATAAGTCAGCGTACTTAACCGATGCGATACCAACGACACGGCCGATGTTACGCTGCTCTTCTTCTGGCATATCTGGGTTCTTCGACGCGACTAGCTGGAACGCACGTTCTTGTGCTTCTTCAAGCAACGCAGAAAGCTTCGCCACACCACCAGAGCGAGTCTTAAATGGTTTACCATCACTGCCCATTACCGTACCAAACGGCATGTGCTCAAGGCTGATGCTTGGCTGAGCAAAGCCTGCTTTGCGCGATAGCGTGAAGATCTGTTGGAAATGCAAAGATTGGCGAGCATCTACAAAGTACAGTGCACGATCTGCATTCAATACTTTCTGACGGTAGCGTACAGCGGCTAAGTCAGTGGTAGCGTAAAGGAAACCACCACCGGTTTTCTGAACGATGATCGGCGTGATGTCACCTTCTTTGTTGGCAAACTCTTCTAAGAAAACACACTTCGCGCCTTGGTCTTCTTTGATTAAGCCTTGTGCTTCTAGGTCGTTGATTACGTTCTGCAAATCGCTGTTGTAAGCGCTTTCTGGCATCACGTCTTTAC
>Ga0066192_1000078_pt1 | contig 15146 bp, 8 predicted proteins | sample WorMetvacBELIZE1_FD_58707 | JGI IMG/M metagenome (GOLD analysis project Ga0066192, IMG submission 58707) | Marine gutless worms symbiont microbial communities from Max Planck institute for Marine Microbiology, Germany - Olavius vacuus BELIZE.1... | ecosystem: Host-associated > Annelida >... | reverse complement strand
CCCTGAAGTTTTGTTTAAGACTTGCGTCGCGATGAAATTTGTTGATGATGATGATGAATAGTTCCAAACACTACATGTATGTGAAAATTCACTTTTCAAGTTTTCACAGTCTATCATCTATTACCGGTGCCTCGTTTCATGTTATCGTTACTATTATTCGATATATGTTGTATGTAGTGTAACTGCACTGCACTGGACTGCTGCTGTCTGAGTGAGGCCAAATTATATTGAGAAAAGTAAAAAAAACTGCGGAAAAGGAAATGAAAGTTTATGGAGTCCCTGTGGCTGACCATTATTTCCGTCAGAATTTGGAAGGGGCAGCAGAATAAGTAAGCGGGCCAGTCGCGATTCCAGACCAATATTACATAAATCTTTATTCACCAAAAATGGTAGCACAAAAACAAAACACAGAAGACAAACTTAAATAAGCTTAACTAACGTGCGATTTGTCCACAAATTTCTCAGCATGGCGGACGAGTTGAACACCAGGCAAAACAAAACTGAACTGTTCCCGACATTCTGAAACTATACATGAATATTGAATGTTCTAAACGATTTCATACAGAATCTGTTGAGTGTTGCTAACAAAGTCCAACAATTTTAACTGAAAATTCACGCAATGAGAAAGCCTCCAAACCATACAGTAATATTGGCATGCAGTAATAGGCCTACTGGGTTAGGCCGACGGACGTAGTCACAAAATGTCGCATACCGATATGTGTTTTATAACGCACACATGAGATTTAATTCAGGAAATTATCGCACAGTCACACTTCACACACGTACATTGTATAGAGAACAGCTGCTACAGAGACAGGTGTAAATGGTCTTTGAAAGTCTCGCGTGACGGCGACGGTGACGCGACGCTTGATCCGCCTACCCACCGTGGTGTTGCCGGCCATCGAACGACGCCTCTCGCTGACCATGACCACGCTCATCTGACGCAGGTGCCCGTTGCGTGCATGCGGTGGGCGGTGACCGACGACGATCAGGAATTTTATCGAATTGAAATAATCCGAGCTGTTGGGGGACGGAATTTCGCCTGGATTCATGCGCCGCGACCTACGAGGGACGGCGCCGGGTTAGAGATGGGGTCGGGGTCGTGGCCCTGGTCACTGCAATGGGCAGGACAGGCGTGCATCAAGGTACTGATATCAACGCACTGACTGAGACCTCCATGCCGCATGCCCCGCGAGTCTTTCATTAAACTATCATCATCTACAGGCGCTGAATGCGTGAACTGTGAACCAGCAGATCGCTGTAAATCGTCGAGATGATTCGCGACGTTGTAATATTCTATTGCGCCCACTGTTTGATGTGCATAACACGCAGTCTGCGTGAAAATGAACTAATATTCGCGACCAGACACAAAAGCATGCAAACGGACCTGCGACATTAAAACTGCACTCCAGAAGATATCAATATTACTGTTACTTGTTACCACGGTGGGTAGGCGTTACTTATTCAAGCAAAAATTTGACATTTTGATAATTTATTTTGATAATTTAGGCCGATGATCTACACGAGTAACGGTGAATAATTCATGCATAATAAATAACCATAACAACGGCTTATTTCACAGAGATCAACGAAGCGCTCATAGTTACAAGCGACCTAGAACCAAAATCCTTCTTTTAAAAGGAGCCGTCGAACGCGCGAAACTGTTTCATGTCAGTCGGCGGCCGATTCCATACAGGATGGCCCAAAAATTGGCACCATTTTTGTACGCCTTAACGTTACCAAATATTAACCGATTTTCAAAATTGTTTCACTGTCAAAATCAGGAGAAAATTTGTAATAACACTATCACTAAAAGCGACACACTTGAGGCGTGGCGGGACCGCGGGATCTTTAGTGATAGTATTATTACAAATTTTCTGCTGATTCTGATAGTAAAATAATTGTGAAAATCGGTTAATATTTGGTAAAGTTAAGGCACACAAAAATGGTGCCAATTTTTTGGACCACCCTGTACATGAATGAATCAAATAATAGCAGAATACAATGTTGAATTACTATAGCATGGAATGAAAAAACATATTTTGCCGATATAGAAAGCTGAATGCAGACAGTCGACGACAAGATGATGACATTGATTTTGACCGCGAGAAAGAAGACGTCGCTGGTATACAGTTCGCCCGCATGACACGCATGATCGACCGACATGTAATCTGGTCCTATATGTGCGAGCACGTTTCGGCTGGACCGTCTCTGGGGAACGTGTAGGCATAATACTGTATAGCTTTCAGTGGACTGACGCGTGACAGCGGCCGATGATTGATGCTTTCTTTCTATTGCCTATAATGCACCTCGGGCAGTACTCAGCTATCAACAGTTGCCGTATTACAGGCTACAGCAGCACGGGTTAGCCCGTGCAACTCGGAAAGCTACCTGCGTCATCTTCGCAAGTATCGTGTAAAAATTTGGATATTGATCCACTCTGAGTATGTAAAAAAATAAAATAACTTCCAGGTTTCACGTGTGTAAATTGCAAGCTGTTAACAAGGTCTGAATGACCTTGCGTAGCTGTTTATGGCAGAATTGACGGTAATTGCAAGGCACGTAAACTCAAAAGTCTCTAAAATTATGCATGCAATACTGGCCGAAACGCAAGCAAGAAAATTGGTTCACATACTAATGGGAAATTGTATCATACGGCCCTTTGACATTATAAAAACTAACCACTAATAACAATTCATACATGATCTTGCGTTCGTTCAAAATTAATTTCAACTCATAGGCCGTGGATATAATAAGAGTGCGTATTATATCCACGGATCTCAGTTGATGAAATTAATTTTTGCCGTTTTATATAGATTATTAACAACTAAAACAGAAGGGTTTTTTACATTTATTATGTTTTACGATGAATCTTTTTAGCGCGCATTTAACTATTTTAGGGGTGTATGGCCTTTCTGTCTGTCTGTCTGTCTGTCAAACACGGGGATTCTGACAAAATGAAATACTCGTCTGTAAATATATACGATAGAGCAATGTTTTTAGTTTCTTGACCCAAAATTTCGTGGTACTGAGTTTACGTGTTCACCCTGAACCTTCTTGTCGAAAGCGAAAAATTGACCAATAATCTGCAATAACTCGGAAACGATACGAGATAGGAGGATGTAAGTTTGTATTAATCACTAATAGGAAGTCGCATATGGTCTTTCGACTGGTACCAAAATCGGTGACCTTGAATGATCTTGAAGGTATAATGGCCTTATTTTGCGTTATTTCACCGAATTCAGTAGCTTTTGGGGCACATTACATCAAAGTCGTAGAAGATAGACCTTTTACTGTCAGCGATAAAATGTAGCCCAAAGAATATTTTAGCGACGTATCACTTATGGCGATATTCGCTGAGGTTACCGAGAAGGAGTGCATTATTATCTCTGAGGTCATAAATTGTGGGTCACAGTTAGTGACTATTAATGGCCTATTAATATCGAAATAATGACAATGCGGTATGAAATTATATAACAACGCCCATTAACTAACGTAATCTTGTACTTGGACGCATTGCATAATCGCAAATTATGACAGATAAAAATGGGATGCATGACAATGATGTAGGCCTGTGCAAGGACGTGGCCGTATACAAGTGGGCGTTACCGTAAGGCATTGCATTCACATGTACACCTAAGCTTACTTGCAATTGAACATCAACCTTAGGCCTACTGAACTTCAGTTTACCTAAGTGACGCTGACAGTGCACTGGCGTTATTTAATCGTTATTTATGCATTAGTTAAGCGGGCCTGCATCCCAAAATTCATTTTATGTTAAGACTTATTTCAACATTGACGATACGCCTTGTAAACGGTTCAACATATTGAAATGCGTTTTGCACCGTACGATCAATGTTAGATCGCGTTCTTTCTGCGATGGGCTTCTGGTTAATATTATGATTATCGAGAGAACATCGGTACATGTTCGGCTGAAATTCTATGCCATCTATATATTTTTTCATTGTGTCTGTACGTCTATATAAGATTCCCTTTTAATCTAAGGTCGACCACCCGCGAATGCGTGCATTTAGTTACACGTGGTCACTTCCGGTCACTTGACAAAGATGGCGGTCACATCATTCAAGCCGCCATATCCGAAAACCCCATGCTACATGTTTGATAGAACCGGAATTATTGCCGATAGAAGTTTTACATTGCGGGAATAGAGATTTTCGACTTTTTTGCTCCTGTGACCTTGACCTTGACCAGATGACCTTCATATACGAACTTTAACCTGTATAATAAATCCCTTAAGATATACCGGATGTGCACATATGAACTTTCTACGTTAAGGACTTCGAAAATTTTCGTATGACAGTCAGACAGACAGATACGACCGAAATTATATAGCCTACCACGGATGGTCAATTATTAACTATTAGCAATGGAATAAATAGCTATCTGTGCAGGTAGGCTTATTCTGTCACATGTGCAGATTCGGCGTGGCTATGAGAATGTTTGTCTGTCCGCACAAAAACTGAAAAACTACTGATCATGACTCATACTTGGTATGAGTGTCATGCTGAACTCTATAGAACTTTGGTTACACTTGACCCTCACTGTTGACCTTGACATCTATTTGCATATTTCTGACAAAAGAAAATTGCCTACAACCGGAAAACCGGTCAGAATTTGATGCACTTTTATTAGGACTAATGGTTCTACAACTCTCGAATAAAAATAGGCATGTTTGACCTTGACATTTGACCTTGAAAAATGAAATTGATGAGAGCGCTCAAATTTGTGCTATCCAAGAACACAGTTTAATCGTATATTGCAATTGCACTTTATTAGCCGAGTTAAATTTGTAGGTTGACGTATGAAGTTACCAATACCAATTCCATTCACCAGATGGCGTTGTTTGACGTATTTGCTGCAAGTATTTGCACTTCAATAAACTGTGTGTGCTGGGGGAACAGTAACTGATCATCTTACATTTTAACATCGTTTAGGCTATACACATATCTGAATAATTATCGTTATGCAAAGTGTTGTGATAAAACAATCATAATTCATAGCTTGCGACATTTTGCGTTCGTAGGAATTCTTTAATCAAACAATCAAGACGTCTTCCGTCATGTGTACACATCAGATCGACAGTGGTGAAACATGGGGCTGCTATTTGCTTAACATTTTACAAAATTAATATGAACAGCTTAGTTAATGGTTGCCTGGTAGGCCTAAATGTAGAAATGCACGCTGTAGTTTACAAACTTACGTCTGCACTGTACGCTGTCAGCAGTGGTGTCACCAGGGTTCATGTTTAGCTGGTCAGAGATTCTCTCTCCTTCCCCTTTCCTCATCTTCTCTTTCTCTCTCTTATTTCCGTTCTTTTCCGTCTGATGACACAAAACTTAATGTTAATTAAACTTTTTGTCAGGTGTTACGGTTGAGGCGTTACGAGCGAATATGGACTGAAAATCGCTCCAAAGGGGTCAGTTTGACCAAAAATTTCAGGGAGAAGGTGTCGCCCCCACCAACCATTTTTCTTATCAGAAAACCAGGATAAATGATCTGTCATATGGTATAAAAATCTGGGCGAAACTTTCTTCTGTTTTGTCACAAATCACGCGTTTGGCGGACAGACAGACGGATGGACAGACAGCTTTCTCGTGGCTACACCGCGTTGCCTGCATGCGACCGACTATAGCTCGAACCTTACTCTTTATTAATTTCTTACTCATGAGGACTTTGCAACAAAAATTGCATTGTAAAGAGCTCCGAGACGTTGATTAGCTGAAGCGCGTTCTGTTATACCGCCGAGTCCGACATGCCAGGAGGCAATAAAATTAAAAGGGATGCTAGACCGACTGCCAATTAAAAGGGGCTGCGATGGTGTTTAGGGTATGTGGTAGACATGCCAAATTTCTGTTGACCTACTGATGTTCATCGTCAACACTGATTATAAAATGTGAGATTTTCTGCATAATTAAACGTCATGCTTAAATTAATTGGCATTTTCAGTGTAGTATGGTTTCTCTGAACTTATGCAAAGAATATTTAAACATAGCGACATTCAAAATACTAAATACTATTCTCAATCCTAATAAAGAGCTGAACATTCTGATATACAATAGAATGCCTTCCTGTCTCATCATATGCAGGAATTGTAAACTGCTAAAATGGGCCACTTTATGGCTCACCCTGTATATACTAGGACTCTGTATGCGGGGTTATTAGGCTGGTTGGTTCCAAACTATTTACGAAAACTATGTCATAATCCAAAATTTGGACTTAGACTATAATATTTCGATGGTCTTCTAGTCGCATAATCATTTGAAATAATAAACGGAATGTAATATTCAAATACTGTTACTTCGATTTATTGTTAATCCTACAACAGTGTTGGCAGTAGTGAGTGGGGTTGAATCAGGTTGAACTAAAAATGTGGCACTTGCGATGCATTGCAACTTGAGGCCACCCGACCCCGCCGTGGATAGATCTGAACCAAATTTGGCACCGCGGGTCTCCTCGCCGACTCGATCACCCATGACAACTTTTTTGGCAATAAGCTAAGGGTTTTGATTCCGCGAGGGGTCGAATTTTGCCATTTTCCTATCTCCAGGCTGCAGTGCCGCCGTTAACACAGTGCAGCCTGTGATACTTTCCGTATAACTAAACTACAGATGATGACAGTCAACGTTATGGAGAATATTTTCTGCAAAGTTACACCGTATCTGCTATTGCTATTGCATTACCTCATACAACAACAGAGTGGCATACTTGCTCGCTGTATTTTGTTTTGTTTTAATGCTTTTCACCGTATTTATATGTATGTATGTTGTTCTTTTCTTTGCTACCACTAGTTTGGTGAATAAAGATTTATATATAAAACGCAGCAGCAGGTTCGCCTGTTCGCCGGTAGCTGTCAGCGGCTATTGCTACCATAATAGCAGTTGCCTGGAAAGATTCGACAGCGGCAGCAGCAGCATCAGCAGCACTTCAGTCGCGACGCTGAATTCGGCACGAGTTGCCGTAACAGCGGCTACTTGCAACGTCATCGACTGCTGCTGCTGACGATGATGCTACTGATGATGATGATGATGATGATGATGCTCAGCGGCTGCTGCTGTTGATGCTTTCTTACTCTGACGGTGGCGTGCAAAGCGACTACTGCAATTAGCTCATCATGTTTCAGGTATATTGGACTGCATTTCCCGCGTTCTTTCTTTTCTTTTCTTTTCTTTCAAACGCCACCGTCGGACATCAACCACACTTTGCCATTGCGGCTTAAGCGCGAATATCTTAGTAACAAACGCGCTAGAGGCAAACAGAAAAATGCACAAACACGAAGGGTCCCCTACATTTCCACAAAATTTGGTGAACTCTGGCCGATAAACAGTGAAATTACGTTGCTTATGTTTTTCCACCTTCTGCAATTTTAGTTGCGTTAATGTCTGGTCGTTTGTTAAGAGCACACCTGAATACTGTAAATATTGCAAGCATGTCCAGTTCGTTTATCAAAATACGATAAATACATGTACTGAGATGATTGAATGTCCAGTAAAAGAGGGAGAGCGATCGACACAGCTACTCAGAATACTCAGATTATTGCCAATATTGCCTATTTATACTGACTTATGCTGCACACCCTTACTGCAGTGGCTCGGTCAACTCAGCTTTCCTCTCTCAGTGGGACAGTAAAATGAGCATTAGCTTTCATCAGCTGAGTAATACTAAACAGGAATGGTGGTTGTAGACGATAGCAGCCTAGCAGGCGGACTAGTGGCCCACGTCATGGTTTTGTCTGATTGTTGGCAATTGGCATGCAGTCGTTTGGCGCTGTTCTTCATTTACTACAGGGACTCAGCGAACTATCGCAATGATTTAGTCCATAAACAGAAACACCCCAGCGCCATACACATTATCTTGAGAATTATCATTAATATTTTTGCCCAATGGTGTATAATGCTAAACGGCCAAACAGAAAACTAAAACACATGTTGGAATGTTAATAATGTTATTATTATTATTTTTAGACCCTCGGTATCCATGATCCCGAGAGATTTGGAAACAAAAAAATAGCAATGGAAAATGTGAGAAGTGACAGAAGAAGAAGAAGAAGAAGAAGAAGAAGAAGAAGAAGAAGAAGAAGAAGAATATATTATTATTATTATTATTATTACACCATATGTTTACAGGAACGCTTATGTACATTAATCAATAACAAACACTATTTACCAGCTCTTGTTTTCCAGTGAAGTCTAACAGCATATTAGGTCTATGCGTATTCGTGCACAGCCGACAACGGCTATACAGTTACAAGACAGATTTGCAACTTTTTCTGCTTCGTGTTGCTGTCGTAACAGCAATCTTGACAGCTAGTCAATGCAGTCTCGGTAGCAGTCCAGCTGTGACACGTACAAATCGATTTTCGAAGCAATTTGTCCATGATGCCAGAACGTAGCCCACAGCTTGTATGGCACCGGAGCTCCACGACGTCTCTATATCTCTCTCCCTCTCTCACTCCGACAATTGAATCTGCCAAACGAATTGTGAAATTAATCCCTGGACGTAGGCTGCAAGGCGATTGCAACGATCGCGAACCGGACCAGCAAGTCGCCGAGCTTATTTTCTTGCATGATATATTGATTGGTTGAACCAAATGTTGGTTAGTGGAACTCAGCAAAATGAAAGTGTGCACTACATTGATGTATATGCGTGTCAGAAAGAACTCTATATGAAATATTAATTCTGCTGTATGCTGATTGTCTGTAATATCATTTCGCGAGTGCTTTCATTGCCACTTTGCCATAGTAACCGTGTGTGGGATGTTCTTTATGTACTTCTGGGTCGTAATTTTGTCTCCGACCTTCCTACATTAAAATCTTAAAAAACCTTAAAAACATAAAAACCTAAAAAAAACTAAAAACCCAAAAACCTAATTTTATTTTCTAAAAACCTAGGTTTTTACCAGCCCTGTCATCGCCCCAATTATTGTTAATAACAACAGCAGTGGCGTAGGCAGGATTTTTTTTTTTTGGGGGGGGGCGTATCAAGGCGCCGAAGGTCGAGACGTCAAGGCGCCGAGGGGGTCGGTCCACCAGGGAGGGGTTGTGCCCTTTCCAGTTTCCCAGAACAATTTTGATTATTTACTTTTAAAATGGTGTATTTCGATGCATATCTGAGGTATTTGACGTACTTATTTTAAAGTTCTGCTTTACAACATAAAGCAGAATACAGGTGTATGAATACAACAAAAACCAGAAAAAAACAAAACCACACAAAATAATAAGTAATGAAACAGTCCATACGTTTCATTGCTATAGAAACGACGTACTGCAGTACAGCACACAAGAGTTATAGATTGCGCGGATAACGCAGTTGAACTGGCGAATGCGTACGACAAAGACTGTAACGTTTGCTACGAGTATCAGCTTGATACTAACGATATTGTCGAGAAGGACTAGAGTCAGTATAACGCTTTTGTGACTACACCGCATCTAAGCCAAAAGGCAGCACTTACATTTATATACATCTTTATTCACCAAACAGGTAGCACAAAATTAAAAAAAACTCACAAATACAGAAAATTAAAAAAACAACGATAACTTAACTACGACCACTTAACTAAATATTGGGGTGGAGTGGAGGAAGGGTGCCTCCAGGGGAAACTCTGTGCCCCTCCTCGCCCCTCCCCAGAAAAGTTTTAATTATTTAATCTGGAAATGGCGTATTTTGATGCACATATGAGGTATCTGACATACTTATTTAAAAAAAAAATTATTGGGCGATTGCGGGGCACCCCCTCTAAATACGCCAATGACATACAGTAGACATAATAGTTAGACATTTTACTTTACAGGTTACGTTTTCCGCTTAAAATCATTTCGATAAACATTCTAATTTTATGAAGCTTTTCAGAACATTGTACAGTATGGATATAAGCACTGCTCAAAGTGGTCATCAAAAGGTGAAAGGTTCAGTTGATGATGGCGATCGAGCAATCGGAGGCCGCGAGGGGGCTTAAATTTAATTTTTCCCACAAAATTGTGTATTTTGGTGTACTTTTCATATTATTTTGCAGTCAGTTGGCTTGATGCGGAGGGGCTAAACACTGAGGTAGGGACTAACAAGTAAGGTGGTTGCTCAGCCTGCGCACTCCCTCACTTTAACCACTGGATATAAGTATCGCTTCGTGCACATTGTACGTTGTCTTGTTTGTTGAACAGAAATACATATGTGTATGTTGTATTCTACTGTGCTTGCATGTTAAAAACTGCCAAGAAATTTGGTGAGTATATGTGACGTAAAATGCATCGACAGAGACTATTTCAATCATGCGTAATGACGGCTTAACGCAAGTGGTCTGTTCTAGGAATGTTTCACAAAGGGGCAAGCGACAGGGGATGGACATTCGACATGCAGAATGATAGCCAACGATCTCAGAGTGGGGGATGGCGCACGGTTTGATTATGGGCGCCGTATTTACTTTGAATTTGAGGTCTGGGACCACTGCCGCTATACACGTAAAAAGTTAGCCTTAAAATATGTGCTTTTGGGAGGCTGAAGGACCACAATATTATTAAGCTAATAACTGAGGTAGCTTGCAGCAGGGCTAGGCAGGGGAGTAGATGTGCTCTCCCTGTCTCCCATCGCGTGGCCCTTGCCATAACCGTCCATGGGGTTGAAGCAGCTGCGGACACATGGAACTATGAGGTGGTATCTAGATAACGGTAGCACGAGTGATGTGTGATCATTCGGTGCATATAACACGCGGCGCTGCGGCGTACGTCGGTCTCATGTCGCCGGCTGCTGGTCACCGGTCAGCCGAAGGCCGGAACTAGTAGCGTACTTTGGGTATTAAAATACTCTCGAAATAAAATGTAAAAAATGATCACTTAAAATTTAATAAGCGACTGCGCGGAAATTTCAACTTTTTGATTTCGTTTAACAGAAATAGGACGACATTTGCAGCCAGCAGACACGTTCCTCGGGCTCTGAATACACTAAAAATGAGTTTTGCGGTATGTTTGGTGTATTTAGAGCCCAGAGAATGTGTTTTGTGGCCTCATATTTTGTTCTCTCCCCCACTAACAGTGCTATCCTAAATCTCTTAGCTGAATTTGAGGGGACACTTCGAAGCGCATGGGAAAGATAGGGGAAAAGGTTAAGGAAGGAAAGGGACGAAAGAAATGGCAGAAAAACATCCCCCGGAATAAATTTCTGGTTAGAGCCTTGGTTCAGCCTGTGAGCTTGTCGCCGTATCTACATGTAGTGACATACAGTGTGGCGCGCTACTGCATACCGATGATCGGATTATGGTACTTAGTGCCTTCCTAAGTATTTTACGTCGTAGACTGTCGGACCCAGCCACTCCTCGCCGTTCATCGAATTTTGTATGCAAACGACGTAGTTGCAGCGTAAGATGCATGCAGAGCAGCACTTTGGTTAGTCGCGTTCACGCCGAGAAGCCTACGTGTTATTTCTCATCAGCAGTTGTTAACCAAGTCAAGTCGTTTGCGGAGGATATAGCATTTCGCGTGGCTTCGTCAAGCTAGGCTATCCCATGCATCAAGTAATGCATCTAGCTATAAATTGCTGTTATGTCTCTCTCGGCAGCACTGAAATTGGCGGATCAGAAAACAGCGGAATATGCTGCACAGTCCGCGTCTTTGTCACATCGCGCCTCGACTATTGCAACTCTGTTTTGTCTTCCGAGTCGAAGAAGGTCATGGACAAGTTGCAGCAAGTTCAATATACTCCAGCACGTCTGATCACAAGGACCCTGATACGAGCGTGGTCTGTCTCGGCTGATGCATGACGACTTGCACTGGCTGGTTATTCCTCAGCGAGTACAGTGCAAGCTTGCCGTGACAGTCCAACGTTGTCGTCAGCACCGAGCTGCAAGACCTATGTCCTTACTACGTTAGCTCCCTCCAGTGAAAATGTGTCGAATCATAAATAACTCAGCCGCTGATCGTCGGATTTTGCCAAAGTTTGGTATGCGGTGCAGCGTGGGTCCACAGAAGCGGCATAATGGGTCCGAGATGGCCGAAGGCGCCCAAATTGTTCACTGAAGACGTTTGTTAATTTTGGGACTGTTTGCATGTGTGTGCATGGTCTGACCTCTGTCTGTCTTTATGTCTGTTCTGCACAAGTTGAGAATAAAGGTATACAGTAACTTAACTTTCAAGCCAGCGCAGCGGTTCCCAACAGAAGGATGTGAGAGATCGGGTCCTAGACTGATCTTGGAAAATTTGACTCAGAAATTTCTCTCATGCCTTCTCTAATTTTTGCAGGTAGTGAAAAAGTGCGAAATTTGGCGTCGACTTTCGAACTCAGTTGACTCTGAGGCGCTCTTTATGGTTTCGAAATGAAGCATCGTCGTATCAAACATGCGTTGAGAGTGCCGATGATTGGCCCGTGTCTTTCCAATTTGATATAAGTCGCTCCTCCAACTCTCAGAACTAACTTACCTCATATCTTGCACCGTTTCCGAGATATAGCCTTCGATAGGTCCAGAATAGCTATATGTGGCTACCCCGTCTTCCGTTTAACTCCCCCGACGGAGGGGTTCCCCTGAGGCGATCTCCGTAAAATTTTACCTGGATGTTAGTGGATGGCCAAGTATGAAATGGCATAGAAACATTACCGAATATTACAACAGGGGCACGAACGTTACAGACGACATACGACAGAGAGACGACAGACGGACAGACGGATGACAACATATAGCGAACGTGAACGTGAGTTTACATTCATGTTCGCTATATGCTGTGCATATCTTATTTGCATCGCAACGATTATGACGCAATATAAAATCTATAACAACGCTAATTAACTAAAATGAGGTATTTGGATGCATTCTAAGATCACGGATTTCCACAGATAAATCGTGGTGGAGTAAACTCGTTTGTGTGATAGCCCATAATAATAGCCATCACTTTCTGTCCCGTATATAGCGTAACGTAACGCAGCCGCAGCTTCGGTGTCTACACTTGAACATTTGAACACTTGAACATGCTGACTGCTGAGGCCTATTGGCGTAATAAAGAATAAATTATAATTAACTTGACTTTGTCTTACCAAAGTGACACTGACAGTGCATTAACGTTATTTAATTGACAGTGATTTCAATTTTATGCAGCAATCGCACGGTATGTTAGCGATAGCTAAGCTTCTTGTTTTCTTAACTATGACCATGTTGTCTTAGCGTTAGTTTTTTTAAAGTTAGTTACCGTACTTAGGTTAGGGGTAGTTTTTGAAAGATAACTCTGGCTTCGAGATTACGTTTTTTTCAATGTCCTAAAATAGCATCGTTTTATCGTTCCAGAGCTAGATGACATGTGAGGTCTCTGCGCCAGTGCTGACATGCACACAGAACCTCAGCGGTCTATCCGCGGACTTCCCACGACCGTTGTCCGACGTCGCCACATCAATCTTCGGCGTCGCCGATGTAGTCCGCCCGCCTCGTCCGACGAAATGATTTAGATGTCATTTCTTCGCGTCGACGACGACGACGACGACGAGACGACGAGACTATGCCGCTGTACAACAAATGGAAGGACGAGCACCGTCGTCATCGTCGACTCAACGTGGGTGGCGCGCCCGCTCGACGTCACCTAATAAACGTATCCATCCGCTCCGAACTACGATCGATATAAACGCCGCATCTATGGCGTCAGCTCGACTCTGTGCCGCAGCAAAAGCCGCACTCGGCGGAGCCAGCTGAATGGGACTGCGAGCCGGAAGCTCGTCCTCTCCAGCGGGAATTGTGGCAGCATGCCAACTATTCGAGCTGCAGAATTTGATAATCTGATGAATACACGCGGCCGTTCCGTGAATTAGCCGTCGTCAAGTCGCCGTTCGAAAGCACGCAGAACTCGAACAGTGTCAGTGTCAGTTGAGTATCACAGAAAACATTCGTTCTTATGTTTTAGTTTTTACAGAATTTACAGAAAAGTGGCCGGTAACTTCGCATTTCCTCTACAAGTGTTTGTAGTTTTCTTAACATTCAGCCAAGGTCACGTTGCAATAATAAATTTTCGTATCTATTTGCTTTGTATTAAATTTAAATGTTTACTTTATATCTGACTTCAAGTAACTAAGCTGACATGCTACGTTACCGAACGTCAGTTTACTAATGCAAACTGATCAAAAGTTCACACCTCAAATAAACTTCAAATCATTAATATTGTTGACACGTAACTAAGAATCTTTAGTACTAGTTTGAAATAGCACATAATTTCGCACGTGTTGATCTACGTAGAAAACGTTATGATACGTTTATCCATTTCTTACTGATAAGTAGGCTAATTTTATTACAACATGACTCTTCAGTTGCTAAAATGCTCACCAGGAATTGCAGTATATGAATTAACGTTATATTCGCAGCCAGTAGTAACATTAACAAGAAGCTCAGCTACCTCAGAGAGAGCGTACATCTGACATCGCTGTATCGTAAGGTGCAAAAAACATTTCGATATATTGAACCACTTTGACGTGAATCACGAGTGTGACGGATTTACGGGCGGACAGACAGACTAAAGCCATATAATGCTGATACAGCCATTTCGATGAAATTGACAGTGTAGACTGACTTTAAGAATTCAGACGCTAAACGCCCTAACGCAAATTAATGACCCGTCTGTTATGCGATTTAGAGCAGAGCACGTTATTGAACTGCTACAAAGTTTATTTGTGTGAAAACTGTCAGAGACAATGTTGTATGGCATTTGCCTAACTATCCGTGCAAAAATGATTGGTGGGGGACTCCTTCTACCTAAAATTTTGGGTCAAAGTGACCGTGTTGGAGCGAAATCACCGATTTTCTATATATTTTCGCTCGTAGCGCCTCAGCCGTAACCGAAAAAGTTCAATTAACACTTAATAAAACGTCCACTACGCGCGTTCCAATAAGCCGAAGATGAACATCGTACGTTGTCCATAAGCCAGTGGGGTCTCAAAAATGCAAAGTGTCCAAAATTTGAACAATAAGCTGCAATAACTCTAAAACGATACGAGATAGGATGTCAGTTACTATTAATCACTAAAAGGAAGTACCATACGGGCTTTCGATTGGTACCGACCTCGATGACCTTGAATGGCACTGAACGGCGTAATAGCCCTTATTTTGTTTTTTTTTTCACCGAATTCGATAGCTTTGCAGGCCGATTATATCACAGTGGTTGAAGATAGAC
>Ga0066192_1000077_pt1 | contig 15378 bp, 11 predicted proteins | sample WorMetvacBELIZE1_FD_58707 | JGI IMG/M metagenome (GOLD analysis project Ga0066192, IMG submission 58707) | Marine gutless worms symbiont microbial communities from Max Planck institute for Marine Microbiology, Germany - Olavius vacuus BELIZE.1... | ecosystem: Host-associated > Annelida >... | reverse complement strand
CGATATGACCTATAATGTGTTTGGTGGGACGTTAAGCCTTACTCAATCAATCAATCTTTGTTGTAACCATCAGCTAATTGCCCAATTTATGCATGGACACTTGCGGCACACCCTACAATACATAATTGGCGATCGTTTGGGTGCATTCTTTTATTGAACCAGATTTATTTGACAACAACATACCGTTTGACAATACTACTCTGATTTATATGATCAATCTGCTCTGGAAATTAGGGTTAGGATTAGTGTTAGACTTAGAGTTGCACTATTTTAGCATTTTTCGTGGAGAATAACGAAAACGAGCACATTATCTTTCGCGAATTTCACGGAAGGTAACATCTTGCTAAAAGTACACACCCAAATGATGAACAACAAAATAAAATTACATATTCTAGGAGTGCCTATGAATAAATTAGGCAATTAGCTCATTGCCAGTGCTCATTGCCCCTATCCCTGGAGGGATGTCCATGCTGAGTTGGTCTGATACAATAGAATAATAATTTGGCGACTACTTGTTTTGTGCAGATACAGCTGAGTGCTGGCTTGTTGTCACAGTACCTGTCGACGGCGACTTCATTGTATTCTAATGCGGTACAGATAATGGATCTGTACTGGCCCGTACAGTCGCAGCTGACCAGCACTCCGAGCAAACCTACTGCTGCCATCACCAGTACCAGCGAACCAGTACCAGCTGTTCAGTCGTTTGGACAGTTAAATGGTTCGTCGAGTTTTGCAGAAAGTCCGAACGCTCTGGCAGTTCCGGTGACGATGACGTCGGAGAGTGTTTCGTTGGACATGCTGTCAGTGGAAGGATGGAGGAGTAATGGTATTGAGCTGTCTCTGTGGCTGCAGTGGACTCTGCTCAAATTTGTCATCAACATGTATGGAAGATCACAGGAAAACAAAGGTCAGCGTGTAGTAATGCTAGTGTGGGTAACGTTAGTAATAGTGCATTTGTTACTGTAAAAATATGTTTTACGGCACGTTTTTGAGATACAATTGGCTAATTCAGGCCAATCTGGAGATTTGACCATCACAGTGGTTACAATTCCCCAACCAAGCAAGTTGAACTAAAACTGGCGTATGAGTAAGGGTCACCAACGTAATCAGTCACACCAAGTGGTAATGATCGGTCCAGGGAGTTATTTGCCTTGCTCTGGAAGAATGGCTTGTCGCCTATAATACCAAAATATAGCAATATCGTCAAACATTATTTTATTGTCAGTTAATGTGTGTGCTCTTTCTTAGATTTCAGTTAGATTCATCTGAAGTTGCTATCAGTGAATGTTTAACTAGGCAATGTTGCTGATATGTGGTGAAAATAAGTTGTTGGAGGTCGACCTTGAGAGGAGTCTTACAAGCTGAGAGAAGAGCAGATTTGCCAGGAGCCCAGACTAGAAATCTCGCAGTCTGGTTGAATGGTTGCAGATGGTAGTGCTGCATGATTCTTCTGATGGGAGGCTGCTGGAAGCTTCACAGATGTCAGTGTTGTGTACAAAATGCCTGTGTTTGAAATGAATATGGCTCGTACAATTTTGTTTGGTCCAGCTACTTTGTGATAGTGAGTATATCCAGTAATCTGTGATATTGTTGTATATTTGAAGAAATGCGGATTCTGGCTGAGTTGGAAGACATCACTACATCTGTTGACGTTCATCAGGTTTATGCAAAAGTCAAATGCACTGTTGGTGTTGTCAGTGTAAGCAATCACATTAGGAGGTAAGTCAAATATTCTATTATTGTTGATGTAATTTTATTTTATGCACTTGTCCTATTGAGATGATACTTCTGCAGAGTGCTCTTTACAATGAACAATTCGTTTCTTTTGGACATTATACTATAATGTGCATTTAGAATTTATTTAGAAGACACACTTGTTAAATTTTATTTTTTCCATTTGTGTAATAGTTTGTTATATATTTAAATTGGGATATCAAATAATGCTAAGATATACATCTTCAGGAGAATGGTGAAAATTAGACGGAAATGGTGGCTACTGGTGCAGAGTGCAGTTAGCGACAATGAGCATTGAACAACAGAACATTGACGGAGTATTTGAAAATTTTAAAGTGCAGTAGAGAGTGCATATGGGAGTGCAAGCGTCACATAGACATTGCTCGTTAGTCGATGATGTACATAATTATTTATGGCGTGCTTAGTTTTACAGATGTGGATGTGTTTGCAATTATGACAGTGAGCATGGTTGGCAGGCTGGTAGTCATGGAGGTATCGTGGTCTCATGTGGTGAACGTCTCAGTCGAAATGTATCTGTATTCAGTCAGAAGTCTTGGCGTAATTGTTCATCACTGTGCTCTAGTTCTCTCGATGGCCGACAGGACAGGCACAGTTCCGATGAAGGCCACGGTTTCCTGAGTATTGTCTTTACACGAGCACTGAAGGCGAGCACTCACTCTCGCACGACGACATTGTGCGATGCCGATGCAGGCAGTAAGCTTGAGCCTGACGAAGCAACGTCTCTGAATGAAGTGTGTTTGAACGTGAAGCCGTGCGATGTTGTATTTGATGGATCTGTACTTACCAGCTTGCTGAGTCTGGTTGCTTTGCCAGCTCGGCAGAATTCCTCTGAGCACATGCCTCATTCAGATGATGCAACATCACATGCTGGCACTCATCTTTCGTTTCTGACATCTAGATCACTGCCTCTAGTTTACCTTAATGCTCGTGATTTCCGAATATTCATTCCTGCAGTAGAGTGCTCAAGGGACAGCATTGGTGAGACTATCAGGCCGGATAGAAGACGTCGACCTCCTGTGTCTGGAGATGTGTGTATATTTCATGTCGGCAGCGTTGCGATTGTTCCTCATGCTGTTAATCCACTGGCTCGATTAATCATTGACAAGGCTATGTACTCGAGGGCACTGCATGCAGGTATAACAGGTCGCATTGGCTCTGAAATTGAAGACCGACAGTATCAGATGGATATCAGTGGTCTTGGTGTGAGCACTGGATGCTGGAATGATTTGATAATGGATGAGAACAGCAGCAGCTTACTTGCTTCTAGTGAAAATCCGGCATTAGCTTGGAATACAATGTCATGTGTTCGGTATGTCTGTTGTTTTGTGTTTGTTTTCATAAAATGAAATTGCTAAACTTATTATTGTTATGATCATCATCATCGTCGTCGTCATCGTCATTAAAACATCCTGCAGTGTGTCTGGAAAAATGAGACCAAAATATTTTAAAAAAATATCTTCTATAAAATCATGCGATTTTGGTAAAATTTGGCACACAGTTTCCTGAACAAATTTGCGGCAGAATGATGCAGATATTTTCTACTTACCTGAATAATGCCGCTGCACTACCTTGTGAAATGCTCATGCTTATAGAAGATAAAAAAACATTTTGGTTTCTTTTTTCCAGACACAATGTATTAAAATGTGCTGATTAGACTGACACTATTGTTGAGATGCTGCAGAGGCACTTTTTAAATGCATCAGAGATGTTGATTTTAAGATGGCAGTACAGAAACAGTTGACTCAGTGATCGAAGCTCAATATATACAAGAATGTCTTATTAGAATTAGAATGTGTATATGTATTGTTCATGTTTGAAAGTGAAATTTATTGACAACTATTGCTGTCAGTATACATAAACTTGATAATACTGTTACGATATACTCCTTGTACTACATGTTATATTGCTTTAGATATTAACGTTTATTATTTATTACTGTTATTGTCTGTTATCTTTTCTCTGTTTAGTTTTCGTTTTGTTTTTTTTATTGCAGCAGTGTTGATGAAATTCGTCTTATTCCGGTACTGTCAAGTTTTGATTTGAGAGTGATATATGCTCCAGCCATCGTGTTTTTGTCGAAAGGCTCGGTCTCTCAACTAGTCTGCGGTCACTCAGTCGAGCTGAATGCTACAAGTGACTTGGACTTCTTTCTGTTTGTCTCTCAGCTCCATTTGCTCTGTGACATTTTGACATCAAACGTCGGTTGCTTACTCAGCAACGTCCGTCCAGCTTCGTCCTCTTGCTATGGACCTCGGATAAATACCGATACGAGTGCCGTGTTGGACAGTGGACTTGGAAGTGAAGCCTCCGTTGCCGTTTATCATACAGTGCCAAGTAAAGTGGAGTCTGGCAAAAGCCAAAACTCCTCTGGTTGGGGTTGGATTGAGTCGGCAACGTTTGATATTTTGTTGACTGCTGGTAGAATCTCGTTGATGCTGTATGATCACTTACCAGCTGCCATTGCTATGGCTGAAGATGGTAACTCATCTGCTGCTAGGAACTGTGAGATGAACGGTGTACCTGGAACGTTGGATCCTCTGCTGCATGTGTCATTCTCTCAGCCACATTCCTTCATTGTCTGTGAAAGCAGGAATCAGAAGATTGAGCTGTCATGCTATGATATGTCTGTGAGAGGCCCACTGCCAACAGGTCTCGTCAGTATGTCATCAGTGGAGGAACCAAAGCTGCTTCCGGACCCAAGCGATTTTGCTCTGCACTGGATAGAGACAAAGCCTGGAAAGGTTGATGTGAAGACTGGAATACCTGCATGCTTGTATACGCTGAGAATCGTCAACTACCTGAGTTCTTCAGGTGTTACATTTGTTATTTGTATTTGTCACATGTTTAGTGACACTTAATTGTTTATGAAGTGTAAATGAAGATTTAGCTCAGAATATAGAATGTAAATGTGGTTACTTTGCCTTGCTTTTGACCATTCTTGTACAGCTGCAGATTGGTAGCTAAAACTAAATACAGAATGGCTGCTTATGAAATTAAAATGATTCTTTTATGAATTCTGTGATATATCATTATAGCGTATCTTAATGGAACTTGCATTTTAGGGTGCACATCGAGTTTTTGATGATAAACTGTGTGATGCAAGACACATTTATTGTGGCCTAATATTGTTTGCATTGAAAGCTAAATTTCAAATATTCATATTGTGGACAGCATCTGTCGTTCTGGACATTGGTCGTCCCGTGAAGGTCACTGCCAGCACAACTAAACTCCAACACGTTCTGAACATGGCACACACATTTCACGATGCTCTGCTACCAGTTGTTCATCTTGCCAAACCTGCTGCAGATGCCGAGAAACCTGCTGAAGGTGATACAGTTTTACCACAGATATTGCATTTTTATCTAGTCGACACTGTTTTTCTTCAGTTGATTATAATGCTTTTCTCTTGAATGTTGTAATCATTATTCAGAACATGAGGTGTGTTTGTAAGTGTTTTCATTGCATCGACACTGTTAATTTGGCATTGGAAATGGTATCCTGCTGTACATAATCTGCTCTGCACCCTTAAGGGCTTACCAGGTAAACCGGGAAAATGGCCGTGCAAATGATAGTATGTGTATGAAGTACATAGATGTGGCTAATAATTACCATGATCTTGTGCATTTTGTTTGTTATTTTTGTAGGATTTGTTGACTAAATTGCTATGCAAGTTGTGACCTCAGTGATATAACATGCAAGCATTTAACGTGTGCTGAAAAGCTGTCAGCTAGCCAGCTTTGTCCAACTCACGACATCAAAATTATGAAAAGCTAAATTACGAAAAACTACAACAAAAAAACAGTGAGCGAAATAAGTCGGAAAAACAGTGATGAAGTCCATGAAATCATTGTGGTGGTTGACATAGCTGATGTTATATGTTGAAACTGACATGTACTAGCACTTGCAATAGTCTCATTCAGTTAGTCCATTTGTCTGTTATCACTGTGGGTTGGGACAAGTCTTTCAGAGCTCTTTCAGTTAGTTGATATTACTGATGTCTGTAGTACTTGATCAGTTTGTGTCAGCTGGCCTTCAGGGTCGCATCACAGCAACATCGTTTCCATCTGTGTGGAATTCTTTGCCGGCCTGTGTCTGCGTGATCCAGTTGTTGAGAGGACATTTTCAAGCAACATTTGAGAAGACGTTTATCATACCTCAGTGCAGCACGTTGGAGATTTTATGACAGTTTGCTGTATTAATTTTCTGTGTTATTGTCATTGTCTTGGATATTACATGTAATTGCTACGTGTATGTCGTCAGGTGTTTCAGTCAGTTGTGGTGAAGTGTTACATCAACTTGGTTGGCAACATCATATCATGCTGAACACGAGTCAGCTCGTTGTGTGCATTGATGTCAATGATGGAACACAGTCTGCTGGAGTTAGGCTTGCTGTGTCTGATCTGAAGATGGAAACGGATCTCGAATTCAGTGATGCAGGTTTGCGTATGACGTGCTCTTAGTTCAGTATTTCATGTAATATAATATAAAATAAAATGGTCAGTTTGTATAGCTGAAAATCTCTAATCATGCGTCACCCATGTTGCCATTATGGTCTGCTCTATTGTAGGATTTTTATAGTGGCATAAATAGCAAAAAACTATCACAAGGTGTGTTAAAGTGTTGCAACATAAAGAAAACAAATATAATGTCTTGAATTGATTAACCAAAGAGCAGTGTTTTGAGCAGCAAGTGTTGCTGAACTGTGGTTAAATTATTTTGTGTGCTTCCGTGTTTATTTTGACGAAATTGTTAACAATAAAAATGTCATATTCACGCTAGAGAAACGCTCAGTTTCATCAGCTGATTGTCTAAATGATTGGTTGACTGTATTACTTGATTTAGTAGTTAGAATGCTGTGATCCAATCCAACAAATCTTTTTCATCGTCATCGTCAGGCACATTTATAATGTGCGGTTAAACGTATAAAAATTATAAAACATCAAAGTATCAGTCTAAAAATGTTATCAGTAAAATGCCAGTTTGAACATATATGTTTTTGCATATCAGTAGAATTTGGTGTGAGAGTTTTATGTATTTTTTCAGTATATTACAATTATTGGTAGTTTGTTTCGTCTCTGATCATTTGAGCAGTTACTACACACGTGTGCTGTCATTGTCTACAGTGCCGAGTGCCGCAGTCCATACCACGGTGAATAACATTCTAATAAAGACATCATGGAACAGTTCTGTAACTACACTGTGTGGTCCTCTGTGTCCTGCCATCAGTCTCCAAGCTTCTTGGCAGCAACACAGCGGTGGTGCCGGCAATCCAATGACACAGCTGCATGTTGAATGCACCAACTGCCCACTGAGTATTGGACAAGAGAATGTATTGGCAATAGAGCAGATCACCAAATGTGCCCAGGTAAGAAACTGTGCCTGCAGGTATGTTCTACTTCAGCTGATACAAGCTGAACCGTTAGAATACATATTGGGTATTAACATGACTGAACAAGCCGTAGCTAAGGTTGTATGTCTAAGAAAGGCTTGAAAGTCTGCACTTGATTTTATGCAGTGTATGAGTAGTGAACTTTACACCATGTCCCTGTAGTGAGTGTTGTGTTACGGCACCCTTTATTGTCTTATTAGTCAGTAGGTATTGTAAGTACGTTTGTGTTTGCATGGCAGTTTTTGCCGTGAAAACTGTTGTGGAGGTGCTGCTGTAGTGTTTCATAATCTCTGCAGAATACCACGAGTCACTGTCAGCGATGGGTCATGCACACTGGGCAGCAGTACGTTCCACAGTTGTTATTGTTATTATTATTATTTTTTAACCAGGACAAGTCCTGGGATTTCACAAATTACAAAAAGAGCATCAACCTGGAGAGAACTCAAAAACTATCGTGCATCAAAATTGAATTAAAGCATTGCACCACCATGCTGGAACAAAAAAGAACTCTCATGGTCATCACCAGATAGCCTTGCTATACATTTGCCAAGATTGCCAGCAATTTCTTATGCTGTCTGTTAAACGGACCTAGCATCTCCACTGCGGCCGGATAGAAGGTGTACTGGTCAGACGCAGAGAATTTATAAATTCTCCGGTCTGACAAGTCAGAATACTTTGCTATTTTACATGTCACTACTAACTTGGCTGCAGCACCTGCCTCGCAAGCCAAAGCCTCCACATAAGAATCAGCGCAGGTGCAGACCACTGTCACATCCAAAGCGACTGGCTTGCCGGCCTTGGGATGAGAGTCGTTTGCCGTCTGTGCAGAAAAGACTAGCAGGTTCCTTGGTAACTGGAATATTTGCTGAAGAAAAGGCTCTTGCCAGTATGTTATTCAACACATGTTGGCATGCTGCTCTGCCGGGGGCATGCTTATTATTATTATTTATTATTTAGCTATAAATGAAGTTGCCAAAAGTCACTTTTGCAGAATGTTTGAAATTGCAGGATTATATGAAGTTGTTACCTGTGTCATCATCTCCAGCCACGGTTGACGTTGCTGCAACTCCCAAGAAACAGCGCCCAGTTCTGTCGTGTCGTCATACTGAGGATGATCTCAAGTCTGGAGATTACGAGTACATTACAGAAGACAGTAAGTCGTTAGTGCTCAAGTTAAGCTTGTTGGTCAAGTTTTATTATTCGTTCTAATTGAAAAGCTTTGTCCTTTGCTATTCTCTTTCCAGTGTTCTAGTAGCACATTCTTCTGCTTGTTGCTCGTGAAGCTGTGATTATTAATAGATTGAAAATTGGTCAGTCTCGCTTGACATACTCTTATCTGCTATGTGGAGATGACCAGCCAACATGCACATCCTGTGATGCTCCATTGACAGTGAAGCATATACTTCTGGATTGTCCGGATCAACAGGACATCCGGCAGAAGTACTTCACTGCTTCTTCTTTGGAAGACATTTTTGAAAGCGTCGATATTCAAAACATCATTAGTTTTACCAAAGATACCATCAGCTGTAGTATTTGTCATCCATGTTTTATTGTAGCTATATATCCTTGATTATAATCTCACACTTCTGTCTCTTTTTTTCACTTTTTTATCAACCTCATTTTCACTTAACAATGTTACTTGTTTTTCCTATCTTATCATACGTAGCTAAATAGCCTTAATTACATTTTCACTCTTATCACATCTGCCACGCCATTATCAGGCACTGAATAGCCTAATATGTGCTGATGTGCTATTTGGAAACTTACTCACTCACTCTATTGCTCTTTAATAAATGTGTATAGCACTTTCCCTTTCAGACAAAGACTTTTACCAAACTTCTTGAGTTTTTGTATTGAAGTCATTATAATAATAATATAATAATAATAATCAGATTTGTAAAGCGCCAGAATGTCAAAAGACTTCCGTGGATAGTTGTGACTATGACCTGCTGTATACAGTAGTCACAGTATTTCTGAGCGTGATGACATAGGCATGTTACCAATTGTTTGAGTGATTGACATTGGCACTTTTAGATGCAAATATTGTAGTTTCTGTTTCAAATTTTGTATTCATTTTGTCAGCTGTGCAAAGGACAGTCCTGTTTAAATACTTGTACGCTGTTATTACAGGTGATAAATCTTCACACGTATCAGAGTCGGAATTGTTACCTGGGTTTGGAGAAATATTGTTCCATACTGACATGGAGAGTGGTTGTTCATCCATGACGTGGAAATATCGAGAACAGAGAATTATTGACAGACTGTCAGTTATGCCGGTGCCATTCTCAATTTCTGCCGAGTATGACATAATCGATCATAATTTTCAGGTGTTGCATCTTTTCAATTTTGAATTAATAAATGTTTCTTCATTTAGAGAAAAAATCTTATGCTTGATTCAAGTTGTTTGTTGTTTTTGTTTGTCTGTTTGTTTACATATTCTTACGTTTACCTTTGGAGTGTATGCTAATTATTTGTATCCCATTGTGCCAGATTTGATGTTTTCGTTTTGCAATTGCCATAATCACTGTAGTCTCCAGCCATGTGCATTTTCTTCAACATTGTTGAATGATAGCAAACTACAGTTTACTTTCTGTGACCAATCCCCACATAAATGATACGCTGATAGATTAATATTTTCATGTAATTTGATGTTGTTAAAAGCTTTGGTGATGTCTGTTTTGCAATGTAATTTTCAATAGCTGTTAAACATATATGGTATGTATGGTGTCATTAAGCATGCACTGTGAATTTCAGTAAATGAATTTGTATGCAACTTGTGTTTCAGTGAATAAACATTGTCATGTGGTTGAGTGTTAAACTGATTGTCTGCAGATAAAGTTTTAAACACCTGTTAAACGTGTGCACTCGTGTAATTCCATGACATTTGATTGAAAGGTTTGGTGTTTATTTTAGGTGCCTTGCTACTTGCAGTTTCCAAACAGCTTGCAGAATAACAGCTTTGAGACGTATGCCGAGTTTTTCCTGTCAGAGAGCAGGGCGAGTGAAGTCATGCTGCCTGAGCTGCATGGAACTGATAGTGATAAAGTGGTTGCATCTGACACATGGCGTGTAACAGTGTTGAATCAGCTTGTCGACAGAACCACTGGCGATGTCATCTCAGTTGAACAAATCACAGAGTCGAGGTTTCCTAACTCTGTTCAGTTGTACTTTACAGTTTTTTTGTGAATATTGAAGCCAGCGTATTTATTGCTTGTAAGCTATTTGCAAACTCTAAAACTTTGTCTACAGAGCAGCTGATAACGTTAAATGATGCATGAATGTAAGACAGGTACTTTTAGTTGATGCTGGATGACTTGTGTAGGAGCACAGAACCAGTTGTGTCTCCACTAGCCTTGGCAGTGTCACTTCGAGTTGATTCATCTTTTGTTGCCGATCTTGTGCCATCACTACAGCTGTCGGTGAAAATCGGCCGCATTAGCTGCAGTCTGGTTAACCACTCCAGCTATAATCAGTGTGGTATGGAAATATTTTAATGATTTCTAGTGATGAATGAGTAATGTGCAAGAAACTCTGTTGCTATTGGTATTTGCTTCTGACCTTTGTCTTGCTTGATAAAACAAATTTATTATAAAATTGAAATCGACTTTGATTGCATATAGGCAGTAATTTAATAAGAGGTAAACCAGTAACAGGCTGTAGGCTGACAACAGTATTAATCAGTTTTAATAATAGAAAGGGATATGAAAAGACATGCATCTGAGAAGCTTGGGTTTTGGACTTGCGTAATGCTGTCTGTTTGAACAAGAAGTGTTAAATTACGTCTACGTAATTTGATACTTTGTGAATTAGATAATGTGTTATTTCATACGTATGCATGTGTTGTGTTAATGATTCAGTAGTACAGAACACACTCATACTAATGATCTTTGATCCAAGTAAAACTGCAATACATGTGAAGTGATGTGTGCTTGGCTGAAGTATTTGTTTTTATGTTTGTATTTGCAGAAGCTCCATCTTTGAAATGTTTTAAGTTTGTTGAGAGAAAACTGCAGCGTGAAACACTCTGTGTCATTGTCAATGATGCTGGCCTGACTACGTCTGTATTCAGTGGCACGATTTCTAAGCTGCATCTGGGTGTAAGTTGCACAACTGGCTGTTGCGTTTTTGGCTGTAAAATCATTTAAGTCGTTACACACCATTGTTCAATGCATGCTGAAACTGTGAAATTTCGTAGTCCATTATCTATGCATGAAGTGTAGCTATACGTGATAGCACATCATTGTTTTAAACTTTTGAGTGATGAGAGCCAAACTCGAGGCTCAGAGCTTTGTATTCATAACTGCAGTACTTCAGCAACAGTCTAGATAACCTCTTTGTGCAGTTCAATGGCTGTTCATGTTTCTAAAAGGGTTTTGAATCAAGTTTTGAAGCATTTGCTTTATTTCAATGGTTCTTTCAGGAACAGCAATATACCTTATGTAGACTTGCCAGATGTGCAGAATAGTGACATGAGAAACACATGGAATATCCAGTTTGCATAACACACTGAGGTAATTTTGCTGCTGGACATTCTAGATAGTGTGATATTATAAAGATACATTCTACAGTTGGTCTCTTCAGCTGGTGGTTAGTGCGCTAAATAACAGCTTGAATGCTAGCATCACTAAAGTGTTTTGTCTTGGTAACTTGTAGTCTTGCTATACCACTGTTGTCGTGGTTTCAAATGGACAGTATTATTGGCATATTATTGACAGTATTGGCAGCTAGTTTTCGCATACGAATTTTGTCACAAGTGTTGATTTATGACGTGTATTTTCTAGACGAGTGCACGTGCAAGCTGCAGTGTGCTTGAATACAGAAACCTGACCATGCGTCCAGTGTTCACAGACTGGCTTGTGACATCGCAGGTTTTCTGGCACTTTAAAAATGAGGTAAGTCGGATCATTTATCATTAATGAACTGTTTTAGCTGATGGCCAGTTAAGCATTAAACCTTTGCACTGATGTACATTACTCGGTATTTCTATATTTCGAGTATATTTTGGTCATGACAATTGTGGTAAAGAATATTAAGCAGAAAAGGCAAGATATTGACACGTTAAAATGCTGTATAGTGTCTATTATTGTGATGTGCAGAATTGTGTTACGTGTATTGAGTTTATTTCAGGAGCACATGTGACTAGTGGCTTTTACCTAGATGACTTAGTTCCATTCAGAGACCACAGAATGCATTTGAAACTGGGGTCAACGTTATTTAAATCTCTCTCTCTCTTTTCCCTTCTGGCTACAGATTGGCTGCCCCTTCACATGCCATGAAGCAGAATCCCTGTAATACGGAGGGCGAAGTCCCCCAGTAGAGTCTGGGCAAAGCAGATATGCATGCCGGAATGCACTTAACTTGGATTTTCTACTCATCATTGAAACAAACTTCACTGTGATATTTAATAATATAATTTTTGTGTGCTGTCTATTGTTTCTTTCATGCTGGGGCCTGTGAGAGTCACTGGTGGTGGCATCGGGGAGGTCATCGAGCCAGTGTTTGAATACTACAGCTAAAGTGTCTTATTTACTCTTCAGTGGAGGAGTGCACAGTGTTAAATGGCATCTTTATTATTGTATTTGACTTGACTGTTCTAAATGTGTGATATTGTGATATTTGTGAGTACAGAATCAGCCAGCCAAGATGAAAGTGGAAGCTGAATTTGGCTCTGTTCAGTTCAACATTGGACAAGGACTTACACACAGCGTGAACAGAGCCGTCATCATGTGGATGAACATTCACAGTGCACGACAGCCACAAGATCCCGTGGAATGTTATGTCATCTGCAACAACACTCAGCAGTCTCTCTGTTTTGGCCAGGTATAGGCAAGATTTGTGTCAGATGATCTGATGTATGCAAGTAAGTAAATACGTGTATACGCGCTCTAAAAGCAAGTCATTAGGTGTCTGATAGCGTAATGTGATTAGTGTGATGAAAAGGTTAATTTATGTGGCGCATCAATGCTGAAACCTCTTAATTCAATGCATACACTATAAAAGTAAAGTGAAGTCTTTTTCCGTGCCATGCGGCTCCACGGGTGGCACTGATCTCTATTTCAATAGCCCTCCACCAGACACCAGTTTACACTGCGAGATCATGGATATGGGGCTAGTGAATCATGTGATGTGCCAGCTTTCATTGATCGCTCATTTTGCCTGCCCAGTAGGGATGGCCAGGCTGAGTTAACCTGGGTGGTCGATTGAATACCAAAATGGTGTGAAGGTGACTCAAACTCGTGAACGTTCACCCATCCCAGTACAAACTGAGCCTGTTATAGGTTGACCACATTGAACAAGACCAATGTGTGCGCTACCACTTCCTAATGTGGTGGAATTGTGAGATGTCTCAGGTAAATGTCTTGGCGGGTTCTTTCACATCATCAGTTTGATGACAATAAATGCGCATGACCTGACATGGTAGGATGGTAATACCAAATTATGGCGTTGGAACAAGGATGCTTTCTTAAATTAATGGTAGAGGCTGGAACATTGCTTGCAGCTGTGTAAGATGTTAATTGTTAGATTACTGTGGTGCACTCTGTATCAGCTAAGGTGAGAACATGTCCATTTCCTATGAAGTATAATTATTTATGAAATGATGTACTGAGTATCACATTGGTGGTGTGATAAATTGTTTTTTTATGTCATGTCATTTATACTGTTGCTGTACCGATATTCTGTGATTTGGCTGTGTAGGCAAACACAGATGAATGTGTTGGCCTCGGCCCAGGCGAAGCTTGTTGCTATTGCTGGAGGACGCACAAGACTAAGCAGGTGATTAATGTTGATGGCATTTCTTCATCGCATTGCTGAACCAAGTCTTCTGAATGGTGTAGTCACTGTTTTTTTATATGAGTCTTTGTTCTGCAACTGGTGGTAGCATCACAAGAAGTACTAACACAAAAATAAGGACAAATCAACGTCATCAACTGCATTTGCTACATACATGTCGAACAACAGAACTGATACACTATCTATAATTTTAAAATATTTGTACCAAAGCCGGTGTGACATGCAATCGAAGCAAACTCCTCTCAACAATATTTAACGATTTCTGTATTGAAAATATGAGTTTTCATTACAACATCTATTTTTCCATACTATTGCAGTACTGTACTGTGTTTTCCTGATGTAGAGCTTATGGATTGCATTCAGTTCATCATCACTATCAAATTGTCCTGCAGTTGACATTGACACAAAAGGCAGCACCAGCATCAGTTTGTTACACGCGACAACTGGTCTGCCAAGGGTGTTGTTTGTACGCGTACAGCCAGTGAATGGCTATCAGAAACAGGTTCGTACAACACATCGGCGTCTTGTTTATTACTTTGCATGTTATTGCTACTGATTTTGCTATTTCTGTCAACTGTCTTGAAGTCTTATTTGATAATATCGATTCATTTTCACATGTAGCATATGGCTTGGAAGTAATGTATCATCTCACTGTATCATTTCATGTGCTCAATATCTTATAAACAGCATGTGGGAATTTCACTGTATTAATGCTTTTGTTTCCTATTTTTACTGCAATTTGTTGTTGTAAGTGTTTGATTGCCTTAGTTTTCAGTTTTAGTTTATATGCCTCTGTCAGCTCTTAGGCATCATTGTGTTTTAGTTAGAGAGAGAGTGTGTGTGTATGTATGTGTGATCATATACTAAACTCAGTATCTTATAAACCACTTTTGGGAATTTCACCAAATTTACAAATTCGGTGCAGTTGGGGACAGTGGTGAGAAAGGCCTCCCAAAAGTGCATATTTAACCATATGTGGTCTCGTTGTGATACATTAACCTTTAACCTTTTGACCTCAAAATCTAATCAGTTCATTAGATTTTGAGGTCAAAAGGTTAAGGATCAGTGCGTCACAGTGAGACCACATATGGTTAGATTTGCACTTTGGGAGGCATTTTCTCACCTGTCTGCAGAATGAAATTATTCATTACCAGGTGCACATGACACTGATGACACTTTCAAGGTCACGTGTTTCAAGGTGAAGGTAAAAATAAATGTAAACAGGTGAATTTTTATAGTGCTTTATATATAAGCCCTTTATCTCTAAACGCTCAGATATGGCCGCTATGTAACAAGGGGATCACACAGCAGTTTCACCTGCCACCCACACACAAACCATACCTGTTACAGATAACATTTTCCAAACCGCACTGAGGCAGTTGAATGGACCTGATGGGATTGAAGCCTAATCCTTAGGACCTATCTTCCTTCAGTGCTTTGAC
>Ga0066192_1000076_pt1 | contig 15408 bp, 17 predicted proteins | sample WorMetvacBELIZE1_FD_58707 | JGI IMG/M metagenome (GOLD analysis project Ga0066192, IMG submission 58707) | Marine gutless worms symbiont microbial communities from Max Planck institute for Marine Microbiology, Germany - Olavius vacuus BELIZE.1... | ecosystem: Host-associated > Annelida >... | reverse complement strand
AACGAACGTCATCAGAGGATGCCTCAGCCCTCATGACACAAAAGTATTTACACTACCAGAGATCGGGTTGTCTTGACGTGATAGAGCCACGTAAAATATCATGTAGTCAGCATTAGCGAAATACAAGGAGAATTCTTATTTGAAGGAAGAGGCCATTGAGGTAGAGGGCGTAGTAAAAGAATCCTTGCCCAACACCATGTTTCGGGTTGAGTTAAAAGCAGGCCATCTCATCCTTGCCCATCTGTCCGGGAAGATGCGTAAGCACTATATCCGCATTGTTCCTGGCGATCGTGTTCGTGTCGCTCTTTCTCCCTACGACTTAACCCGGGGTCGTATTATCTATCGGGAACGATAACGCAATACAAACCATGTGGCTCCTGAACCGCCATCTTTGCGGGCGGCATGCCCGAATTCACCGATCTCCTTTGACATCTCAAGATACTCTCTCACAATGGGCGCGAGTACCGATCCATCGGGAGAATGATTACCTTTTCCGTGAATCACCAATCCCTTGCGCAATCCCTTTCGAATCATAGACCTGACGAATCTTGAAAGCTCCTCCCGAGCTTCCAAACCCCGTAAACCGTGAAGATCGAGAGTATCCTGATGTGGTCGCTTGCGCCAAATCGACCGTCCCCTCCCACATAGCGACCTGGAATGCTCAATACCTTTGGTCGATATGCTGTTGGCATCGGGAGGATATCTTTCCAACCAGTTATCATCTCTCCCACCCAATTGATCCTGAGATTCCCTAGCCCCGGCACCCGAGTGTTTTTCCCGAACATGGCGGTTTGCCCACTGACTGAGAATTTCTTCAAAGTCCATTCACAGGCTCCACAACAAGAATCAATGAGCTCTGGGGAAGCCATCCCTCCAAGCCATATCCCGTACGGACAAGATAGTCTTCTCCCTTTATAGCCGTTACAGACAGCGCCGAACCGGCCGGCAATTGTATCCAATTGGTGGCAAGCGGGCCGGGAATTTTGCGCAAAGGGCGGGAATCAGCACGAACGACCACCGTTATATGACGCCATGCTCTCTCACTGTAGCCAACGAAAAAACTCGAAGCAATCAACATGAACAGAGCTGAAACGAATATAATCACCTCTCGCGTATCCCGACGAAACAGAAGAAGCGCCAGAGACAGGAAGAAAAGATAGATTGTCGCTAGCCAAATAGCGAATACAAGGGATACGGGCAGCCGAAGGGGAACCGGTACATAATCTGATAGGCCGAATCGCTCCTCGATGTATTCCCTGGTTGCTGAGATTCTCCGTGAACCTGGCCTCAAGTATAAGGCGCGGCGAATGAGCGCGACAGCCATGTCAGCGCGTCCAGCTTCCATTTCAGTTACCGCAAGATCGTGAAGCAGGCCTGGGAATTCGCCAATGTCTTCAAAAAGACTTTGATACTGTACGCGCGCGCTGTTCCAATCTCCTTTGCGGGCGAGTTTCACCGCTTGAGCAGCGCTCTCCAATTCTCTCGTGGATGCTCCGGAGAATGACAGAAGCAGGGGAATTATCAATGAAGTCAGCAATATGCGCTTCTGCGGCCTGTATAAGTAAAACAATATCAGAAGTGTGATCAAACCCGGCAGAGCCAACAACAGCCAATATGGATTATGCCAGTGAAAAATAGCCGTGGGATAGCGGAAAATATCGCTGCCGAGTAGTAAATCGGCATGACTCTTCCTTACAACATTGAGCGATTCCTGGACTTCCAATACGACGGATTCTCCTCTTCTCGCACGGATTCGACCACCAGCATCCGGCTCAAGCCAATTCCAAGCGGGTATAGATAGCTGAAGATTGCCAGCCCGCTCTATCTGGAAATCATATCGGTCTTCACGCCAGCCGAGAAATCCCGCAGAAGAGGGGAGGTACGATGAAGCGGATGTTTGGCCCACAACACTGGTTCCTTCAAAGTCAGGAACAGGGAGCTTGAGAACATTCAAATTCCCCTCACCTTCCACCTTGATTCTGATCGAGACAACATCGCCCACTCTATAGGGGCCTTCGCCCCATTCGGTATCGAGGGAATAATAGCCTACAGCCGCCGAATTTTGCACAGATTCGGGGAGTGGTAAGACTTCAAGCTGGAAAGACGGAGACGTTCGATTCAAACCCGCCACAGAAACCCTCACACCGGGGAAACGGTACTGGCCGGGAGCATCGATTGTCCATATCCAAGACGCAATGGGAACATCATAGAGAATATCATGGCCATGAGGATGGGTTCGAATGTTGCCAAGACTGGGCGCGTCTTCCAGCAACCCGTCAGGGGCAGTGGAAAGAACAACCGAATCCGCCAGAGAGAGTGAGGTTAAGTTGCGGGCTTCCAGTACAACGGGAACAGCCTGCCCCTGCCAGGCTTTTTGCGGTATTTCCCTCCAACCAGTAAGCACAGGGTAGAGAAAACCGGCTTCATCGGTTTGTAAGCCGATGATTTCCCGCGCCTCGGTAATCGTTTCACGATCGCCAACCCCAATCCGAAACGGCCCTAAAAGATGAAAACCAACGCCATCCACCCTAACCGCGCCCAATACCTCCACCATCTTCACTAGCTCGCCATCATTATTTTCTATGCTCCAGGGCCGGGCATAGGGATGGGCCCACCACCGCATGGGTCCAATTAGCTCAGGGCGAGTTATAACCACCTCTTCCCCCCAGGGGATGGTGGTTCGAATCCGCACTGTAAACCGCTCACCGATGGGGACTCGAGTAGGTTCGATTTCAATGGAGGTGCTCTCCGACGCGAACGCGGAGACGACGATCAGAAACAGAAGAACGCTTACCAGTCTTCTTCTGTTTCTTCGTATGCGGCAACTTTCCCCGACCACGCATCTGCCTCCTTTCGTTGAACATAATCGAGAAGATGTCGGCTACTCCTGTTTTTTTCATCAATAGCTTCCGTTGAATTCTGAGGAACAGTTGTCCGAATTCTCGATAGGGAGTCCTCAAGATTGATTTTCGAATCGATATCGGATGGATTGAGTTTCAATGCTCTTCTAAAAGACCTGTAAGCCTCATCAAAACGTCCCCAGTTGTAGTAGAGTACACCACGATTGAAAGCAATGCGAAACAATACATCCACATTGTCCGTGTTTTCTTCCGCCATAGACCAGGTTTTCAAAGCGGCATCGCCTTCTCCAAGGGAGTAATAGACATTGGCCAGATTATAAAAAACAACATCTTTACCGAAGCTCATATCATCTTCAGCTTCCAGATATTGAAGTATGGCCTTCTGGTAATGACCACGGGTGAATGACATGTTTCCGGATAGCACATGAGCCGAGGTCGTGGCATCACGGCACGAGGAAGTGACAACAGTAAGAGCTGCCGCAAAAAAAATCTGAATGATTTTCAACGTGTTCGCCACGGTACAATCCTAACAATCAGATAAAAGAACACCAACAACAGCGCAGGAAACAGAAAATTGCGATAACTGCTCGCTCCGGCGAAATGAATGCCCTGATTCTCGGAAACCCATTGCAGCTCATCAATCGACGCGATAAGGTTGGATGATGCTGTGGGATGGGAGAGCATGTGAAACGAGCCGCCAGTCTCTTCGGCAAGACGCCGAAGCACCGCAACATCAGCGCGGCTTACAACTGTTCTCCCGCTTGGATCCTTGACAAAACCACCATTACCCGATGGTATGGCGCTACCCTTCACCGTTCCGACAGCCATAACAAAAACCGGTATTCCCACCTCGGCTAACTCTCTGGAAATCCGTTCTACTCGGCCCTTAAGTGACTCTCCATCGGAAATGAGCAGTATCACACGGTCTCGGCCTTCACTCCTAGGGAAGGATTTCCATGCGACTCTCAAGGCTGCTTCCACATCCGTTCCGGGGGCAGTGGACAATCCCGGACCCAGGCTAGGAATCAATAAATTCAGCATCACCCTATCTTCGGTCATGGGAAGGAGAAGGTTTGCGTCGCCTCTGAATGGCGTCAGGGAAAAACGTGAGCCTTCCAATGCACGGGTTATCTGCTCAAGCGCCAACACCGATCGCTGTAGGCGATTAGGAATAAGATCTTCAGCAAGCATGCTGCGAGAAACATCGAAGGCTACGGCGACATCAAGACCGGATCGCTCGGCGGATATTAGTTCACGGCCACTTCGGGGATCGGCCGCGGCCAAAATCACCAATACGGCAAAAAACAGCATCGCGAGGTTTCTTAAAAATGAACGCACATCCCAAGATACAGTCTCCTTTCCGATTGCCTTTAATACATGCCGGGAGTTTCTCCCACTCAATAATGCTGCCAAAATTATCAGGGGCAGAATGAAAAAACCCCAGAAAGTTGCCGGATATGCCCATGTCATAGTGTTTCTTCCAGCAAAAGCTTTCGAATAAGGTAGGTGAGAATAATCATCAGGGCGCCAATAATAATGAGTGGTCGATGGAGAGGTCGGCTTATCACGCTTACCGCCACACGGCGTTCCACGGTCTCAAGGGCATCAACAGTCTGAAAGACAGTTTCCAAGGTGCCTGGACTATTCGCCCTCCAATAACTCCCACCAGTTAATTCCGCAATCGTCCGAAGTTGACCCTCGTTGAAGTCAGTCGTTATAGTTCCCCGGGTTACTATTCCAGTCTTCGTATCGACAAGTTCGATGGGAGCGGCGCCTTCACTACCAATTCCAATCGAATAAACACGAATCTGCTGCTCGCTAGCCAATTTGGCGGCCATATCCGGGCGAATTTCTCCAGCATTATCGTCCCCATCGGTGAGCAGAAGAATTATTTTCTCAACGGCTGTTGAATTGCTTAGGTGGAGGGTGGCAAGCGCCAATCCCATTCCGATGGCCGTATCATCACCCAGTGCTCGCAGTTCAAGTTCATTGATTCGCTCCGAAAGCCATGTGTGATCGGCCGTTGGCGGACATCGAAGCACCGCATCACTGCCAAATGTTATAAGACCAATCGAATCCCCTGATCGACCGGAAACAAACAATTGTATCATTTGTTTTGCTGTATCAAAACGATTCACGGGGGGAAAATCTCGAGCGCCCATACTGGGTGACTGATCAAGAACAATCATGATATCCAGGCCCCTCGAAAAGTGAATTTCTTCTCTCTCTGTCATTTCCGGTCCGGCAAGTGCGATGAGCAGTGCAGCAGCACCTAGCCAGTAAACCAGAGAGGTAGCAAATACCGCGGCCCTCAACCAGGTTTTAGGAGGGCGAAAACCGTCGCCGCCCCAAATCCGATATGGGAAGATAATGCGCCCGTCTCTGCCGCGCCACAGAAACCTCGCCCATAGAAGAACAGGGAACATCAAAAAACCGGCGAACCAGAGGGGGTTGTCAAAACTAAGCATGAAACTTTTCCCATCCCCGAATAATTCTTTCTACGTTCAGAAGGGTATTCCGCATGGCCTGATCGTCGGCACGGCGACCAGCGAATTTCACCATGTCGCCATCTTGGAGTACCATAAGAAGTGCCTGGCGCTGGGCATCGTCGTTCTGGAATTCATCCATTAAGGCGATTTCGACAGTCGTTGCGCTGCGACAGTCCTGGTGGATATGGAAACTCAAGTAGTCTCGCAGTCCCTTAGTAAGCTCGGAATACCAAAGCGGCGCGGATATCACACCAATCCGAGTATGCAGTTTTTTCACAAGACGATGCATCTTCCTCACCGGTTGGTTGAATCGAAAACGCATTTGGAACCGTTTCACCTGAATACGGGCGAACCAAAACAGGCCATAGCCCAAAAAAGGAACCATAGCTAAAACTGTGAGAATCAATGCGACTGCCAGCTTAGTTCCAGGCAGCATCAACTGACCCCTGAGAGTTCTCACATCATCATGGGTGTTCTGAAGTATGGAGTATGTCGGAATCTTGATATCCACGAGTTTCAAGGCCCCAAGTTCCATGGCTGGAAGGGTGCGGGCCCCAGGTGCGTAGGGTGAGAAAGCAATGAGAACGGTCAATGTTCCCTTCCCTTCTTGTATGTCAATACTCCGTATTTCAATCCAATTGGATTCGGGGAAAAAGCTGGGGATTTCCACGGCCATCGATTCTGTGACATCGAAATCAATAGTCAGTGTTACCTCATCACCTACAAAAAAAGTTGGCGGAGTAAACTGAAGGCTTCTGAGAACCGCCTGCGCATTAAGGGAAACTGCCACACAATGCAGACTGATAAGGATAACGAGCCGCCGCCGGAGCATTATCTGCCTCGCCGTCGTTTGAAGAACGCGAACAAACTCTCCGCGGGTTCCTCATCAGTACCTACCTCCAGAGAATCTGCACCGGCAATGCGACAATCAGACAGCCATTGCCTTCGGTGGTCTTCCCAGAATTCCCTGTACTCCTTTTTGAGGGCGGCGGAACGACCATATGCAGTGAAACCCTCTCCGGTTTCCGCATCTTCTAATTCCACCAATCCAGCATCCAGAAATTCCTTATCCAAGGGGTCTGTGAGCCGAATGGCGATAACATCGTGTTTCCGAGCCAAAAGAGCCAATTCCGATTGATACCCTTCGGTTTGGAAGTCAGATAGTATAACAACAATGCTCTTCCTCTTCAAAGACTGTGAAGTTGTTTTCAATGCAAGAGCGAGATTGGAACCACGGCCATCAGAGTGATAACACAGCACCTCGCTAATCTGCCAAAGCACATGCCGTCGCCCTTTTTCGGGAACAACCAAGCGCTCAATGTGATCAGAAAACAACAAGCAGCCAACTTTGTCGTTATTGGCAATGGCAGCTAAGGCTAAAAGGGCAAAGAGATTGCCCGCAAGTTCTCTTTTATCAACGCCTCGGCTCCCAATGGAAAGCGAGGCTGAAACATCCATGAGTACGAAAAGAATGAGTCCCCTCTCCTCCCTGAATGTTTTCGAATACGGGGCACCCATGCGAGAGGACACATTCCAGTCGATGAAACGCACATCGTCACCGTATGCATATTCCCTCACCTCATCGAATTCTAAACCCGGCCCTTTGAAAACTGAGTGATAATTACCCGCAAACAGACTTTCGACAAGTTTTCGAGACCGTACATGGAGGCGCCGGACCCGCCCGGGAAGGTCGTCTTTGAGCATCAGTACTAGGGTACCGCAACGGCTAACAGGAGTTGCGCGATAACGGCATCCGCGTCCATCTGTTCGACTTCGGCTTCGTATGAAAGAACAATTCTGTGTCTCAGCGCCATGGGAGCAACATATTTCACATCTTCGGGGAGAACAAAGCCCCGGCCTTCGAACAGGGCGCGAACCCGAGCACATCGGTATATAGCCAGAGTCGCCCGGGGAGACGCGCCATATTCGATGTACCTGGCAAAGGGAAGCTTTCTGCGGTCCTTCACCCGGCTGGCAGCAACCAAAGAAACGATATACCGTCTGATGCCTTCTTCCGCTTTCACCGTTTCGGTGGCAATTTTGAGCAATTGCACTCGCTCCCGGTCCAGAATCGAACTCAGAGGAATATCGGGATTGTCCACCATTCTTTCGAGAATCACAAGCTCTTCAGCGGGATCAGGATAGTTTACATTTACCTTAACCAAGAAACGATCGAGCTGAGCCTCCGGGAGGTCGTATGTGCCTTCTTGTTCGATGGGATTTTGGGTAGCCATCACGAAGAAAGGCACAGGCAATGGATAGGTTTGTTCCCCAATGGTTACCTGACCTTCGGCCATGGCTTCCAAAAGGGCTGATTGCACTTTGGCAGGCGCCCGGTTAATCTCATCCGCAAGAAGCACATTGCAGAACACTGGACCCTTCCTTGATACGAAATCACCCGACTGTTGCCTATAGATCATCGTCCCAGTGAGGTCTGCAGGTAGAAGATCGGGAGTAAATTGAATCCGTTTGAAGAGGGCCGCAGTAACATCCGCTAAGGTACGAACAGCAAGTGTTTTTGCCAAACCTGGAACCCCTTCCACCAGCACATGCCCACCAGCGATGAGGCCCATAATTAAGCCATCAATCAAATCTGACTGCCCCACCACCCTCTTACCCATTTCTTCCCGGACTTGATGAATGAGTTTCCCCGCGTCCTTGAGGTCTTTCTCTTTTTTTGTACTCACCACTATTTCCTTCTATGTCCGATACTTGGCATTGATTTTCACATACTCCTTTGAAAGATCCGAGCCAATTACGGAAGCCGATGCGTCTCCAATACCGATGTTCAGATTAATCTCCAGCGTTTTCTCGTGGAGCGGCCAACCGGGATTGGGAATCGGCAATTCGCTGAGCTTGAAATAGTCACTCAAAACTTTTTCTCCATCGGCACTTAGTTGAAAACAAGCATCTTTTAGCACTTGGGTATTACCGATCTCCATTGTAAGTCGGTTTAGGGGCAGTTCCAGGGAAATACGACCACAAGCCGCGCCCAGAGCCTGAAGAATCCGGCCAAGGTTGGGGTCGTTGCCATGGATAGCCGTTTTCGTAAGAGGGGCATCCACCACCGCTCGGGCCAAAAACACGGCCGTTTTCACATCCGGTGCACCGGAAACCCGCACCCTAAACACATGGGCCGTACCTTCTCCATTCCTCACCACATCCTCGGCCAGACTCATGGCTGTTTCTTTCAGAGCCTTGCAGAAAGCAGCATCTCCCGGATAGGGACGCCGTCTTGAAGAGAAGAACAGTACCGTGTCGCTGGTGCTGGTTTCTCCGTCCACACTGATGCGATTAAAACTCTCATCAACCACCTCGGTGAGTATATCCCGAAGCAGATTCCGTGGAATGTCAATATCCGTTAGAAAAAACGCGAGCATGGTGGCCATGCTGGGCTCCACCATTCCAGCCCCCTTGGCTGCTGCTGTAATCCGCCCCTCTCCGCATGGGCAAGAGCGGATTTTTGGCCAGGCGTCAGTGGTTAGTATAGCTTCAGCAAAGGGCAAAATAGAATCGGTTTGAAGTGTGTTCTTCAGTGAGGGGAGCGCTCTTTCCATGTCATCCACTGGAAGCGACCATCCAATAACACCGGTTGAGGAGGGGAAATATGGGGCCTTGTCTCCCAGAAGCGCCGCCATGGACGATGTGAGATGCCGGGAAGCGTCCAAACCTTCCACCACTCCGACATTGGCAACCTTGTTATTTACAAGAACACCCTGAACTTCTGGAGCACCCATCAATTCGCGACCAGCAATAACCGGCCAGCCGGGGAAGGCATTCTTCGTAAACACCCCAGCGAAAGCCGGTGATGGCTCATCCAGGCGAATCAGGGCGAGATTCATAGGCAGGGGTTCCGATTTTCCTTCAGGACTGAATTTCAGAGTCGTCGTCGCTACCTGGAATCCCCACGGAAGAACAGCATCCCTTTGAAGTCGCTCGCGATAGCTGTCAAAATCAGGGTATTGCATAGTATTTCATGGTAGCTGAAATTCAAAAAGAGAGTCCACGCAAAATCCGGAACTCAGTCAATGAGCACGACCCCACTCCTCTGAAAAACCTCGGGAAATACTGAGTTGGAAATGGAACAGTGGACGATGAACTCTAGCCTAATTCACTCCGATTCGTGATAATCCTGGATATCAAACCGTAGGCCAGAGCCTCTTCGGCATTCAACCAGTAATCCCGGTCGGTATCCTTGGCGACTTTGTCTACCGTCTGCCCGGTTTCCTCAGCAATCAATGTGTTGATTTTTTCCCTGAGCTTCTCTAGCTCGTGGGCATGGATTTCGATTTCCGTTGCCACACCCCGCATACCCGAAAGCGGCTGGTGAATCAGAAAATGGGCATTGGGAAGGCTCATTCGATTTTCCTTTCTCGCTGCTAGGTGAACCAGTGCCGCGGCGCTGGCAACAGTGCCCATGCCAATGGTTATCACCTTTGGTTTGACAAAGCGGAGCATGTCAAAAAGGGCATAGCCAGCATCGGCATCCCCACCCGGGGAATCGATAAACACCCTGATGGGATCATCACTATCAGCTTCCAGAAGGAGCAATTGCTTAACTAGTTTTTCAGCCAGTTCCTTGTCGATGCTTCCAGATAGCAGAAGAGTACGGGTTTTCAGAAGCTTGGCATGAAGTCCCTCAAAACCGTCTTTCTCCGATTTTTCCTCTCTATCATCTTGATTCAGATCTAACATAAGCAGCCTCATCAGGGAAATCCGGGATTCGCGGCAGTTATTGCCACCCATTATCAGCGATATCGAACCAAAGCTGACTTCCCTCGGGTTCGTTTGAGTAATATTATAGCGCAAAAACAAGCGAGACAAGGATAATGAGGGATTATCGAAAATGAAATGTGGCTTTGCGGCCATCATCGGTCGCCCTTCGGTGGGAAAGTCCACCCTCCTCAACACCTTGTGCGCCGAAAAAGTGGCCATTACATCGAAAGCTCCACAAACCACCCGCAACGCCATACGGGGCATCGTTAACCGCTCTGGCGGACAAATCGTTTTTTTAGACACCCCCGGATATCACGCGTCCGGTAAAAAGCTGAATATCTATCTCATGGATGTGGTTCACCGCTCTCTAAGCGATGCCGATGTTGTGCTCTATGTTATCGATGGAACCCGGTTTTCCGGGCGGGAAGAGAACGCCATTATGGAACTTTTGAAAAAATCAGGTAAGCCTGTAGTCGCGGTGATTAACAAAACTGACCTCAAAATTGTCTCCCTGGCGGAAATCCGGAATTTGGTGCGGGTACATCTCGCCCCAAAAGCATTGCTGAACATCTCAGCAGTGAATGGAAGTAATCTGGAGGAATTGCTCGAAGCCATACTGGATTGTTGCCCCGAAGGAGAACGCCATTATCCCGATGATGTCTACACCGACCAAAACCCGGAATTTCGTATTTCGGAAATTATTCGGGAGCAGGCCATTGCTCGAAGCGAACAGGAAATTCCCCATGCCTTGTATGTGGAAATTGTTGATATGGAATTTCAGAACACCGTTGTGCAAAGCAACTCCCGCCCGAGCACTGCCCAGCCCGATGAAGCTCCGGAAAACTTCCTCGACGATAAGGCGGAAACCCGGAAAAATCTGTGGCTGCGGGCCTTCCTCATGGTGGAGCGTAAATCGCAAGTGGGCATACTGGTAGGGCATGGCGGAAAGCGGATTAAAGCCATTCGAATCGGATCTCTCAAAGCCATGAGAAAGATTTTTCCCTGGAAAATACGCTTGGATATCCGAGTGAAAACGAATGCGAAATGGCGCCATGAAGACCCTTTGCTCAGGCGTATAACCGGATTAGGGAATCAGGTTGACTGATAAAAATCCATATCGCTGCCTGTCCTTATTACGCGCGACCCGCGCAGCCATCATATTCCCATATCAATGTAGGGTTGAAGAAGATTCAACACCCTCTTTTTTCCCAGTATATGTAGAAAACTCACCAGCCTTGGCCCCCTGTCTTTACCGATGATGGCACGGTAAACCGCGGTGAAGAATTCAGGCGATTCCAAACCATGTTCGTGCATCAACTGATACATCCGAACGCCGAACTCCTTCTCCGTCACATCGCCAAGCGCATTCCCTGCCAACACGCCCAAGGCCCCCACAGCGGCACTCAGATTCTTCGGCAATGGCACCGGATCATCTTCAGCTCGTCGTAGCGAGAAACGAAAATCCTCCGGGGAAAAATCCCTTACCCAATTCCAGGCGCATTGAGAGCGTGAGCGAAGTCGCTTAACATCTGCCTCGGGAACATCTCCCAGCCAGGAAATCACCCCATCAATATCACCTGAATGAATCTGGAGCAAAGTCGCCAGATGCCGAATCTGAATCTGATAGGGAAGACGCGTCGGAGGCTCATGTACCTGGGAAAGTTCATACACCCGAGCATCCCTTTTCCATTTCGCCAGCTTCTTGGGATTCTCCGGCCTATTGAAATAAGAACGTTCAACCCTGTCATAATCCTCGTAGTTCTTCAGAACATCCAAATCGAAACTGATCGCAAACTCGCTGTTTGGCCTGGTGCTCGCGAAAAGAAACCGCACCAGCTCCGGCTGATAGTAAAGCAGCACATCGGCCAGGGAAATCACCTCTCCAGACGATGAACTCATTTTCCCGCTCCCACCTTTGATACGGACAAAATCATATTGAAAAGTGAGCGGTGGCTCGATACCAAACACCTCTTTGCTCGTGAGTCGGGCCGTATCAAAACTGCCACCCTCACTGTGATGATCCTTCCCGGCAGGTTCAAAATCAACAGATTCCACCCACCAACGCATCGGCCAATCAATTCTCCAAGGTAATTTCACCGCCGAGCTGGAACGAAGATCCACAGTCTCGTGATTTCCGCATGAATCACACACATAACTCACAGCGTAATCACCATCCCATCCACTAACCCGCGTTGTGTCACGATCACAAGAGGCGCAAAACACACTTAAGGGGTACCAATCCTCAGGCAGCGGCGCACTTCGGTGAGCATTTAGCTGGCCCCTGATATCCTCCCGATGATCCAGCGCTTTCTTCATCCCCTCGGCATATCTCGAAGAACGATAGCACTCCGCCTGATAGATGTATTCAGGCTCGATACCAAGTAGCGGCAGAATCTCTTCAAGAGCCTTCTCATTGTGTGCCGCATAGCTCTGTTCATTCCCCAGAACATCCGGAACCAAGGTAATCGGCTTGCGCAAGTAAGTAGCCAGAAGCTCCTGCTTTGGCATGTTGGCCGGCACCGCGCGAAACACATCGTAATCGTCCCAGGAGTAGATGAACCGCACCTTGCGACCGCGGTCTTTGAGTGCTCTCGCCACCAGATCAACAGAGATAATCTCCCGAAAATTGCCGATATGCACCGTCCCCGAGGGGGTAATTCCCGAAGCACAGACGTAGATGTCTTTCTCACCCCGTTCCCGGACAATTCTTTTAGCCATAAGGTCGGCCCAATGTGTGGAAACTACATCATTGCTGTCCATAAGGTTCGGATGATACTTAAAAATCTCCGTTCCTTCAACGACCCTGGAATGCGAAGATTATTCAGTTCGGTATAAGAAGAAGTGACATTTTTTCATCAATTACGCGAGCACGTTTATGGGGGAATTCATCTTGACTCTGTGTCATTTCCTTATCAGAGCTCACATATCATTCCCTGCGAGGGCAGCTCTAGGGTGCCTTCGGGCAACTAAGACTACGATGCCTCTTACAGGGCCGTCCAAGTCCTCAATGCGAGTGCACATACAAAACCCCAGTATAAGTTTGAGTCAAATTCATGATTGTGTCAATAGTGAGTATAGTGTCTTGGTTCTGATACGTTTCCAATGCTCAACCGGAAAATCGTAGTAAGAGAAGGTCTCCTCATATCCCAATCGCACCAGATCAGCAGCTCTTTTGAGTTTCATGCCCTTCAGCACTTCTCTGATGCTTTTGTGCCTGACGGCACGGAGTTCCATCTTAGGAATGCAAGATCTTTGTTTGACAATTGGGCACAGCATACTGAATTATATCATTTCAAGCAAACAGGTTGGACGATGCATTTGTAATTATGCTCTCTCCGCAACTATTTTCATCGAAGGGGAGCTGTGAAAAATGTAACCTAATTCTTTGTAAAATCCCACGGCTTCGGGCCGTGCATCTAGGAAAACCTTTGTATATCCAGCACTTTTTGCGTAATTGAGAATAAAATCCATCAGAGTTCTACCAATTTGTTTCTTTCTGTGCGCTTTGTCGACAACCAAATCATCCACATGAACAAAGCTGCCTCTAGCCAGCGTTTTCACCGGACGGAATCCTACCAAACCAAATAAATTATCGTTCTCAAAGACTCCATACAAATGATACCCTGATCTGTACTGTGAAATGACGTGTGATCGAAATGAATTAAGAGTATGCGCTGTCCTCAACTGCTTCATTATTCGGAATGCTCCATCCAAATCGGCCACCTCAATACTGCGTATACCTAGTTCCATACGCACCATGGTCCTCCTTCAAATGACCTATCTGAATATACATCGAATCTTGTCAGTGTTTTCTGAGTATTTAGTGGTAGATATTTTTTACTCTCGCCCGCTATTGCAAATTTCGCTGCCGATACCAAAACATAACTATTAAGTAACGTGCCGATTGTTGTATGATATGCATGCCGCCTCATTAGAAAAGCATGGTTTGCATACCGATCTTGCGGCTCCTCATCCCAGCCAATCATCTCTTCAATTCTATCGGAATAGACTGTGTCATGATCATGAATAATTCACGATTTTTCCTTACAGGAATATATCCAGGTTCATGATTGTAGCTTTTCTTTCAAATCTAACGGTTTCTTCAGCAGCGCCAAACGGTATGAACCGATTTCTTCAAAACCTATCGCTTTGTAGGCTTTCGCGGCGGCAGGGTTATCGGTAAATAGAATAGCTTTTTCAACGCTTTGCTCTTTGGCTTTTTGCAAAGTCAAAGCGACAAGCGCTCGGGCATAACCTCGGCAGCGATACTCTGGTGGGGTCCAGACTGGACCAATTTGTACAATATCCGGCAGTCTTGCATTGAAACCACTCAGGCAAACAGGTTTTCCTTCAATCAGCAATGTCCAACAATCCGTGCCGCTCACCGTTCGATTAACACAGTTTTCGACATGCTTATCGAGCGCATCATTATCCTCTGATCCAAGAGCTTCAATCTCGTAGGCTTTGGTCCATTGCGTCAAAACCTCTCTACCAACATCGCTGGCATCAACCATTTGAGCGCTGGAATAATCAAATTTCCCTGGCAAGAATAGATCATCTAAATCCAGAACATAAAGCCCTTCAGTGCGGTTTGTCGCGTATGCCTCATCAAACAAAGTCAACTCTTCAATGACGGTTCTTGCTTGGTCATCAACACCCAGAATACCCGCAACTGGGCGCGTTGCAGATTCACGGAAGTTGACAATCAAAGCACTTAATATGGCTTGGTCTTGAGCCTGCATTATAATATTGCCATTCCAGTAGTGCGCCAGAACGCCTGTCACATTTCCCGCTTCATCGAAAGCGCCAAAATACTCGCCGTGGTAATCTTTATCCAGATAGTCGAGGCCGGAGCGTTTCATGTTGCTGCGCAAGAACATACTGGTCTCAGCATAGCCGGATAAAAACTGCTCCAGCTTTTCCGTATCACTGTTTTGCAATCTTCTAATACTCATTGCATTGACTCTCTCCATTCATGTTTCAATTCTAAGTAATGCTGACCGACAAAGGTTCGTTCTTTCCCGCTATTCTCAATCGATATGGCGCTCATGTCTATCGATTCGCCGCGTATGACCAACTAGCCATTTACAAGAGGAGTATTCGTCGGCCCCATCATTAATGATAGGAACACCGCGGTGGCGTGAGGATCGGCATAGATGTTGAATTCCGCCGCCGGGGTAACGTTCCCCATACCCGCCGCGCCGCCCATCATGATGACGCGTCGAACATGGCGAGATACTGCGGGATACATGCTCAGAACTGACGCAATGTTGGTTAAAGGGCCGATGGTAACCAAATCAAGATTTCCGCTGTAGGCCGCTGCGCTCTCCTGGATGAATTCC
>Ga0066192_1000075_pt1 | contig 15437 bp, 16 predicted proteins | sample WorMetvacBELIZE1_FD_58707 | JGI IMG/M metagenome (GOLD analysis project Ga0066192, IMG submission 58707) | Marine gutless worms symbiont microbial communities from Max Planck institute for Marine Microbiology, Germany - Olavius vacuus BELIZE.1... | ecosystem: Host-associated > Annelida >... | reverse complement strand
TCTGCATCGTAACTCATGACACGGTGCTAACCCGCGTTAAGGCCTCCACAAGAGGTTTGCGTTAATAACCTGCGCTTTACCAAAAGTGAGCGTATTGATGATGGGACGATCTTATGAAACTTACACACCAATGGCTTTCAATTCTTGAAGGCTGCGTACTGGTTGCGCTTGGCTTGCATATCCTTAACTCTGTTGGACTGCTGATCAGTGGTACAGCGGGGATAGGTATGATTCTGAACACAGTGACAGACCTGAGTTTTGGTCAGCTGTTCTTTATTTTGAACTTACCTTTTTATGTGCTGGCTTGGCGTGCTCTTGGTAAAGAGTTCGCATTGAGAACTTTTATAGCCGTCAGTACTCTCTCTGGGTTATCTGAACTTCTACGTCACGTGGCACATATTGATATTCATCCTATCGTGTCCGCGGTTTTAGGCGGTCTGCTGGTCGGCTTTGGCTTGATCATTCTATTTAGACACAATGCCTCCCTAGGCGGACTGAACATTCTAGCTGTTTACTTGGAGAGACGTTTTCAAATCCACGCAAGTCGCACGACCTTGGTTGCCGACATTGGAATTTTAGTGGCTGCTATCATGGTTTTAGACGGTTGGCGTCTCATCTGTTCACTGCTTGCTTTCCTTTTGCTAAGCTCCGTTGTTGGCCGTTATCATCGACCACCTACTTGGGCTCAAAATACTGAAACGAAGCACGCTTAATGTACTCAACGTCAATTGCTATACGAGAGTTTCAGAGCACGGAAATCGACTACCGTGCTCTTGTAAATGTATTTCATCGTAGTGTTCACGCAATTCCCGATGTGATTTATTCAAAAGAGCAGAAATCTGCTTGGGCACCAGACTGCATAGATGGTGCCAGCTGGAAACTGCGTCTTGAAGAGCACTCTGTTTGGGTCGCTGTTGATGAGCGCAATCAAGAACCTCTGGGCTTTATTGAATTAAACAAAAATGGCGACATTGAATGCTTATATGTATGCCCTAGAGCCCAGCGGCAAGGCATTGCAAAACTGCTCCTGATTACAGCTTTTGAATCCATCCGCAAACACTATCCCGATAAGGCACAGTGGCTTGTTCAGGCATCTGATGTTGCATATGAGTTTTTCATTAAGCACGGTTTCCTGCCTACGAAACGTAATCAGGTAGAGCGCTTTGGTGTGTCACTGGAAAATACGACCATGGCCAAAACGATCGCTTAAGAGTTGATTTAAAGGTTTGCCAAAAAGTGAGCTAATCTCTGCGTTATGAAAGACGCGTAAAAAAGCCCAGAACATCTGGGCTTTTTCGTCAAGCTTTAGAGATACGCTGATCAGATTATTACTGTTTTGGCAGCAGCACTGTATCGATTACATGAATCACACCATTGGATTGTTTAACGTCAGCAATGGTGACTGTTGCCATACGACCGTTTTCATCGGCAAGCATAATGGTGTCGCCTTTGTATGTCGCTGTCAGAGTACAACCGCCTAATGTTGGAACTGGATGCGCTCCCATATCATCATCAATCATCGTAGTAATCGCACCAGAAAGCGCTTTAGTGCCGACAACATGGCAGGTTAGCACTTTTTGTAAAGCCGCTTTGTTCTCAGGTTTGAGCAAATTCGCAACGGCGCCGCTAGGTAGCTTGTCAAACGCTGCATTAGTTGGAGCGAACACGGTAAACGGACCGTCACCTTGTAGGGTATTGACTAGGCCTGCTGCCTTAACTGCTGCAACGAGAGTAGTGTGATCTTTTGAGTTCACCGCATTTTCAATAATATTACGGCTCTCATACATCGGTGCTCCGCCAACCATAGGGTTGTCGTTCTTCTCGCTCATACCGTAGTTCTGTGAGCCAGTGCTAGAACAGCCGGTTATGATAAGTGCGCTAGTGATGGTTAATGTAGTTAATAGTTTCATGATGGATCTCCGAGTTTTTTATTGTTGTTACTGCTTGGTATCTATAAATACGGAACCGATCTGAAATAGTTTCAAAAAAATTTAATTAATTTTCATAGAAGGTTAATGCGATGCCATTTATACAGTGACGAAGCCCTGTTGGGGCAGGACCGTCCTCAAAGATATGGCCCATATGGCTACCGCAACGACGACAATGCACTTCTGTGCGAGTAATGAACCAGCTGCGGTCTTCTTTGGTTGCCACAGCGTTCGGTAGGCTGTCATAAAAACTTGGCCAGCCAGTCCCACTATCAAATTTAGTTTTGGAGTCATAAAGTGCTAAATCGCACCCTTTACAATGAAACAGGCCTTCGCGTTTTTCATCGTTGAGAGGACTCGTGTACGCTCTCTCAGTGGCTTCTTCCCTAAGCACAGCGTATTCAAAGTCGGTTAGTAGTGCTCGCCACTCGGCTTCCGTTCTAGTGATTTCGAAGTTGGCTTCCTGCACACCTGATGCGATTGCGGTTAGGCCTCGACTCATGAGTGCAATAGCTAAAGTGCCTTGTAGAAAAGTACGTCGATTCATGTCTGAGTTCCTCATGGTTGGTTAACTCTTTGTTAGAAACGATAAAAAAGCCAAGAAAGTTTCAGCTTTCTTGGCTTTAGACGGTGGTTGAACGATGTTTGTTACAGTTGAAGCTAGAGTGCAATGGTATCTGCTACAGCCAGAACCGGGCCTGTTGGCTGGCCTGTAGGTGAGCCACCCTTAGGTTCTAAACTGATTGCCATATGAGCATTGTCTAAGTTATCTATCCAATCGCCATCAAGTGAAAACTGAGCCGAGTTGGTGATGTCCAACACCCCCAGTGATATAGGAGCGCCATCGCCTACAGCTACCCATAATTCATAGTCTCCCTGCTCAGCAGGTTGCCCTTTAATGGGGATGATTTTAATGGTTTGATCGTCGACATCGACTAACACGTCGATAACCAGATCAGAGGTGCTAGAGGTCAAGTAGGTCTGATAATTGGCTTCGAAGGTGTTAGGGGATAGCCACCACATCCCAAGAGCAAGCACCAAAGCCGCGGCAATACCCCAAATCGGCGAGCGACTATTCTTCTCTTTCGAGTGTTTATCCATTGATGATGGCAACTCAACGACGGTATTTGTTTCCGCTCGGAGGAAATCATCGATCTTGGCTTTAACGTGTTCAGGTGGCACATGCTCTGGCCACTCACTGGCCAAGGTCGCGAGACGTTCCGACCAGTAAATGTATGCGGACTTCAGTTCAGGATCCGTCGACATTTGTGCTTCAAATGCTTTTGCTTGTTGATCCGAAAGCAAGCCAAGAGCGTATTCTGCTGCAGTGATGTGATCTTCTGGTAATGAATTCATTGGCTCATACACCCCTTAAGTTTCTGAAGACTGCGACGTAGCCAAGTGCGCATAGTATTCAGCGGCACTGAAAATTTGTCCGCCAAGTCGGCATAGCTTAGGCCTTCTAAATAAGCACCCTTGACCGCTTCAGCTCGTTCCGCTTCTAAGGTGCCTAGGCAGTCTTCTATTTGTCGAGATATTTCATGGGAGTAAGTCACGGTCTCTGGACTGCTGTCTTCCGAATCCAAATCATAGTCATCAATGGATTCAGTGTGTTTGCTAGCCAAGGAACGTTTGCGATCAATGGCGCTGTTACGGGCAATTGTAATTAACCATGTCATAGGGCTAAGACCATTGACCTGATACTGACTAGCGTTACGCCAGATCTTGATATACGTTTCTTGTAAGACATCTTGTGCCAAACTCTCATCTTCTAAGACACGTAAGCAAATGCCATATAGTTTCGCGCTGGTTCGCTCATACAGTTCGCTCAATGCCAACTTTTGACCTTGTGCAATTTCTTCTAGCAGTTGTTCGACTCTAGAAACATCGTGCATAGTGACTTCCTTTAAAAGTTAGGGGCATTCGGATGTGATTGTTTTATGTACGAATTAAAGTGTAGAAGAGATCGAATACTTTTGAGAGAAAAGCTGGCGTAATGCCAAAAACTGACATAGCATCTGCGACTGCGAATAAGGGCTCGTTTAAGCACCTTGGTTAAATTTGTTTAGGACAATTGAAAATGCCAAAAGCCAGTGAAATCAAACGTAATAATGCCGTTGAATACGATGGTAAAACTTATATTGTGCGTGATATCGAACGCTCGGTTCCACAGGGGCGTGCCGGTGGTAGCTTGTACCGTATGCGCATGTACGACGTCGTCACTGGACGTAAAATCGATGAGACGTTCAAAGATTCTGAGATGCTGAATCTTGCTGATCTAATCCGCCGTCCAGTCAATTTCTCGTACTTGGACGGTGATGAGTATGTGTTCATGGATCAGGAAGATTACACACCTTTTAACCTTCACAAAGATGCGATTGCTGACGAGCTTGAGTTTTTCAACGAAGATACAGCCGGTATCCAAGTTGTTTTGGTGAGCGGTGCTCCCGTTGCGATTGAGTTACCACAAGTCGTAGAATTGACTGTTGTTGAAACAGATCCGTCGATCAAAGGTGCTTCTGCAACGTCACGTACAAAACCTGCGGTACTGTCGACCGGTGCGACTATCCAAGTACCTGAGTACATTGCTAGTGGTGAGCGTATTCGAGTAAACGTGGAAGAGCGCAAGTTTGGCGGTCGTGCTGAAAAGTAAACAGCGCTAGACGCTAGATTTACTTGATCTTATAAAGAAGCGGTTAATGCGATTAACCGCTTCTAATCCTCTAACAATTCCCTTAATCATTATACTCAATGATGGCTGTGCTGATGGCCCGATACTTGAGTTGTGAACAATGATTTCCCTAAGCTTAATCCCAGCAAAATAACCAGTAGCAGTGCGCTTAAGATCGCAAACCAATTGTCATGTGTTGCATCGGTGTATTGCCCTGAAGTGATCACCTGCCAGCCAGTGATGGACAAAACATAATCCACCATAAAACCGAATCCTAGTGCGCAGATCATGACGCCACTTAGGTAACTGAATAGAGCGCGCTTACCCAGCAGCTTGTGGACGACGCCAAGTGTGGCGATGTTCGTAGCAGGCCCTGCCAACATAAATACGAGGACAGCTCCAGGGGAAACGCCTGCAACCAATAAACCCGCGGCGATAGGTGTCGATGCGGTTGCGCAAATGTACATGGGAATGGAGATGACCATCATCACTAGCATGGCGAGCAGCCCATTGCCCCATTCTGCTAAAAAGCTCTGAGGCACATAGGCTTGTACAAGCGCTGCAAATCCCAGTCCTATGACTAACCAAATGGCAATGTCATCGACCATTTCAGTCGCGGCATATCGCATACCACGAATAAAACGCTGGCTTATGCTTAAAGGGGCATCAGGCTTTTTCTGGCTACAGCAACCTTTCGTGGCGCAGGATGAAGTGGTGTTTAGGCGGTCGTCTGAAGGCGATATAGACTCATCTTTCCCTACGAGAAAGCCTGCTGTCACAGCACTGGTGATGGCTGCAATAGGGCGTATGATCGCCATAAAAGGGCCGAGCAAAGCCCAAGATAAGGCGATTGAGTCGACCCCTGTTTCGGGGGTTGAGATTAAAAAAGAGGTCGTTGCTCCTTTTGTCGCGCCAGCTTTCCTTAAGCCCGCCGCGGCAGGAATCACTCCGCAAGAACAGAGCGGCAAGGGGGCGCCAATAAACGCCGCTTTGACAACGGAGAAGCGTGATCGACGACCGAGTTGCTTTTCCATCCAGCTCATGGGAACAAACTCTTTTAATAAGCCTGCGATGATCAACCCTAATATTAGCCAAGGTGCCGACTCTAGGAATAACTCAATTAACGCATTGAACCAATTCATAACAGCTCCTTATTCGTGATGGTGTTCAGGGACGATATCGAGTGTTTCAGATTCAAGTGCTTGGAGTATGGTGCAATCTTCAGCGCTTTCATGACCGCCACAACAGGCATTAGATAAGCGTTTCAACGAACGTTGGAAACGCTGTAACTCTTGGATCTTAGCCGTGACTTGGTCCAGCTTATCATCCACTAATGCTTTGACATCCGAGCATTCGCTGTTGGCTTTATCGACTTCAATGGAAAGCAAGGATTTAATCTCTGTTAGTGAAAATCCCACTTCCTTAGCGCGAATGATAAAACCTAGCGTTTTGGCTTCTTGCTCTGAATAAAGGCGATAGCCATTTGCAGCGACCGAACTTGGACACAATAAGCCTTGTTTCTCATAAAAACGTAGTGTGTCGGCGTTAATTGAAAATTTCTTAGCAAGCTCACCAATACGAAACATGATGTACTCCAAATCTTAATATGCCATCAGTATAAACCTTGGAGTAAACACAAAGGTCAAGCCTAGGTTTCGTATTGAGCCAAATTTTATTGGTACCCTTTTGCTTGCAGGGTGAATAGGTAAGCGTAGCGCCCATCCATTTCCAATAATTGACGATGGGTGCCTCGCTCAATGATTTTGCCGTGCTCCATTACAATGATCTCGTTAGCGAGACGCACGGTGGAGAACCGATGGGAAATGAGGATCGCCATTTTACTGGCAGTATGCTCCTGAAAATGAGCAAAGATTTCTGCTTCTGCTCCGGCATCCATCGCGGCGGTGGGCTCATCCAGTACCAGAATGTCTGCCTTCTCACGCATAAAGGCACGGGCCAAAGCTATTTTTTGCCATTGTCCGCCAGAGAGTTCTTGCCCGCCGCGGAACCATTTGCCTAACTGCGTTTGATAACCTTGGTTTAGATCACTAATAAAGTCTGTTGCTTTGCCGAGCTCAGCCGCGGTTGCCCAGCCTTGTTGATCATCAAAGCGATCGTTATCGCCTGCACCAATATTCTCACCCACAATAAATTGATAACGTACAAAGTCTTGAAAGATGACACCAATACGACTCAACAAAGCTTGTTCTTGCCATTCGGTAAGGTCTAGACCATCCAGTAATATTCTTCCCTTGCTAGGTTGATAAAGGCGCGTCAATAATTTGATTAAGGTCGTTTTCCCAGAGCCATTTTCACCAACAATCGCGAGACTGTTGCCAGGTTTAATATGTAGCGTGATATCTGTTAAAGCTGGGATATCACTTTCAGGGTAGGAAAACGATACGTTTTCAAAGCGAATGCCATCCCCAGGGCGCGGGCCGTTTCGTTGGCCTTCAATATTTGCGGCAGTCGGTTGTTCTAAGTATTCGTAGAGATTCGATAGGTACAAGTTATCTTCGTACATACCACTAATGCTGGTCAAGGATGAAGCAACTGCTCCTTGGCCTTGCTTAAACAGCAAAAGGTACATGGTCATTTGACCTAACGTAATTGCCCCGACGACTGTTGAGGTGACAATCCAGCCATAAGCACCATAAAACACCGCTGTGCTGAGAATACCGAGTACAAAGCCCCAGAACTCTCGACGAAGAATCAGCTGCTTGTTTTCGCGAAAAAGCTTCTCGAAAATGTCTCGATAGCGCCCTAAAAATCGATTGCTTAATTGGTACAAGCGCACTTCTTTAATATGATCTTCACGGGCCAGCAGTGTTTCTAGATAGTTTTGTTGGCGCACTTCAGGGGAGCGCCAGCGAGCTAACATGAACGCATCGCCAGAGAACTTTGCTTCGGCAAAAAAAGCAGGTAATGCTCCAAGAATCAGTAATGTCAGAGCCCAAGGTGAAAACTGCCAAAGCAGCACGGCAAAGCTGGCAAGTGACACGCCATTTTGCAGTAGGGTAAAGGTTTTGGTAACAAGCGCGAGAGGGCGGCTAGAGGCTTCTCGTCTTGCTCGAACTAACTTGTCGTAAAACTCCGAATCTTCAAAATCGGCGAGGGTGAGTTGTTGCGCTTTTTCCATGATCATCATGTTCACGCGTTGACCTAAGGAGAGCCTAAGGATTGACTGCAAAGCCACTAAGCCCCGTTGATTGGCGCTGGTCAGTAAAACCAGTGCACCCTCTAGTAGAACGAACAATAAAGCAGGGAAATACTGTAGGGTTTGCGTTTGTTCATAGTGCTCCATGGCGGCGACCACAGAATCGACAATTAATTGGCCAACGTATGCCATCAGAGCAGGCAAAACGCCAGCAATCAGAGTCAGTAGCGCTAATCCCAGTGTTAAACGCGGGGAGGTTTGCCAAACGAGAGTGATGGCGCGTTTGCTGTATCGAAAAACACCTAGCATATTTTTATCGATGGTGTTTTTAGGGGGCGCAGCAGGCTTCATGGAACAGTCCTTGATAAATGAATCGCGGTCATTCTAACGCCAATATCGATACTGTTCACGCAACAGTGTGTGTTTTCAATTTGACTTGCTAATGGGGCACGGATAAGGTTCAAACTCAGATTTTATAAAGGTTTCATGAGCGAAGCCTTGGATAGGTAAACATGGCAGACGGTTCTTTTCACAACTTTCCATTCACCGCAGTCGCGGGGCAAGAATCACTCAAATTGGCGTTGGTGTTAACCGCGATCAATCCTCGTATTGGTGGGGTGTTGATATCAGGCCCGCGTGGCAGTGCTAAGTCGACACTAGCTCGTGGCTTAGCGGGTGTAATGCCTCACCTTGAGAGCAATGAAACCGCGTTTGTGACCTTGCCACTAGGGGCGACAGAAGATCGTCTGCTGGGATCCCTTGATATCGATTCGGTACTCAATGACAAACAAGTGAAATTTCAACCAGGGCTATTGGCGCAAGCGGATCAAGGCGTCTTGTATGTCGATGAAGTCAACCTACTTGCTGACAGTCTGGTCGATGTCTTGCTTGATGTGAGTGCCAGTGGCGTCAACCGAGTGGAGCGTGACGGTGTAAGCCATGTACACGACTCACGTTTTGTTTTAGTCGGCACCATGAACCCAGAAGAAGGGGAGCTGCGTCCTCAGTTGAAAGACCGCTTTGGCTTGATGATCACGCTGTCCAATCAATATACCTTGGAAGAGCGTGTACAGATCGTGCGGCTACGTGATGAATTCGATCAAGATCCGAAAGGTTTCTGCGATGCGTTCAAGTACAAACAACGCAACTTGCGCCAAAGTATCAGCCATGCCAAAACTCGATTAAATACGATTAAGTGTGCGGATGCACTGCGTATGGACATTGCTAGTCGTTGCCAAGATGCCAATGTCGACGGTGTGCGTGCGGATATCGTGTGGGTGCGTGCAGCCATTGCTCATGCTGCATGGCGTGGCGCAAATACCGTTTCAATTGAAGATGTGCAAGCGGTAGAAGATTTTGTCCTCGCACATCGCCGCCAAACGCCGCCGCAATCAAAACAATCACCACCGCCAAGCTCTCCGCCTAATTCAGCGCCCCCATCTTCACGCCGGCCACCTGATTCTCATAAACAAGATGAGGGCCAAGGGCCGGGAAAGTCTTCACCTTCACCGCAGAATGATTCTGTTGGTGAATGGGGAAGCATGTTGCCAGAGTTACAAGCGACCAGTGACGCAGTGGTCATTGGAACTCAATTATTTAGTGAAGCCCCAGCGCAGAGTGGTAATTCAGCGCTGTTAGCCGGAAAGCAGCGCGGCTCAAGCCAAGGTGGAGCAAACCTTGGTAAGCGTCAGAGCGGCAGTATAGATATGGCACAGACTCTTAGAAGCAGTGCTGGGGAATGGCCCCCAAAGCAACTCGTGCGTCGCAAGGGGCGAGAAGGAAAACCGGTACTGCACTGCATTTTGCTTGATACATCGGGGTCGACTTTGGCTGATCAGACATTTGCCAAAGCCAAAGGTGTGATTTTGGACATCGCTGAACGTGCCTATTTAAGACGTGAGCAAATCAGTATCCTTGGATTTGGTGGGGATCAAGTGGATTGGCTACTGCCACAAGTGCGCGCACCGCAAAATATTCGAGCACAACTGGATACGTTCAGTGCTGGTGGCGGTACGCCCATGCATCAAGCGTTAGTCGATGCACAGCAATATCTGGTTCAAGCGCTACGGCAGCAGCCAGAGCTTGAGCTAAACAGCTATATTTTAACGGATGGGCGCGTGTCAGGTGATTTTCCTGTCGCTGCTTGGCAAGGTGCTTTGGCTGTCATTGATACAGAGCAGTCGCCGATTAAACGTGGTCGTGCACAGGAGCTTGCCCAAGCATTGAATGCCGATTACCTTTCATTAAGTCAGTTGATGGCTTAAGTTAGCCGAGCCAACGAAAACGAATTTTAGATAAGTGAATAACATGACAACTCAAGTGGCTCATTGCCCTGCATTATTCCTAACCGCGCCAGCATCAAACCAAGGTAAAACCACTATTACTGCCGCCTTGGCACGCTATTTTACCGAGCAGGGGAAAGTGGTGCGTGTATTCAAAACGGGGCCGGATTACCTTGATCCACAGATTTTAGCGCAAGCTTCCAAGCAGCCCGTCGAGCAGCTCGATATCTGGATGGCGGGCGATGAATACTGTCAAAAAATGTTATTCGATGCGGCCCAAGAAGCGGACCTGATCTTGGTCGAAGGCGCAATGGGGATGTTTGACGGCGAGCCATCAAGTGCCGATCTTGCCGCACGTTTTAACATCCCAGCTGCCATTGTGATGGATGTAAAAGGTATGGCGCAAACCGCCGCTGCGGTGGCGACCGGTTTGGCGAATTTTCGTAGCGATGTCAAAGTAGCTGGTTTAATTGCTAACCGTTGTGGTAGCGAACGTCATGCGCAATTGATCCGTGATGCTTTACCCGAAGATTTACCATTATTAATTAGCTTAAAGCGTGATGATGAAGTGACTTTGCCAGAGCGCCATTTGGGGTTGGTGCAAGCTTCCGAAGTTGGTGATGAGCTAGAAGAATGCTTTACTTCCGCAGTGCGTTGGTTAACGGAAACCGAAGATCAAATGCTGCTGACTCTTCCCGAGCCGGTAGCATTTTATGCGCCAGAGCAAACGGTCGCGGAGCAAGATGTCGGCACATCACTTACGGGTAAAACTATTGCCATTGCCAAAGATGAAGCCTTTAGTTTTATCTACGATGCCAACCTTCGTGTGTTAGAAAAGTTAGGGGCTACGGTCACGTTCTTTTCGCCACTTCATGATCAGCAATTACCGCAGGCAGATGCCCTTTGGTTACCGGGGGGCTACCCAGAACTCCATGCCGAAAAGCTCTCGCAAAACCATAGCATGCTAGATCAGATTCAAACGTTTTTTGCGGCGGGCAAACCGATCTTGGCAGAGTGTGGCGGTATGCTGTATAGCTTCGAAACTCTAACGGATCTTGAGGCCAACACCTATCCGATGCTTGGTTTGCTAAAAGGCACAGGCGCAATGCGAGGAAAACGTGGCTGCCAAGGGATGCAAACAGCACCGCTGCCAGAGGGCGATATTCGTGGTCACGCCCATCATCGTTCTCGCAGTGAGAATACACCTGAGCCATTAAGCCATGGTCGCCGTCAGCGTCACCCTGCACCAGGTGAAGCAATCTACCGCGAAAAAGGACTCACAGCGAGCTACCTGCATTTATTCTTTGCGTCAAATTTCGCGGCCACGGCAGCGTTATTTAAGGGTGTTTAACGACCTATGTGGCCAGAAAGCAGTGACGAGCCAAAGCCGCTTCGATCAGGGCTGACGACAGGCACATGTGCCACTGCATGTTCGGTGGCGGCTGCCATGGCGTTGCTCACGAAACAGCAAGCGTCTAACGTATTTGTCACCTTGCCCAAAGGCCAAGAAGTGTCTCTTGAGATCATTTCTTATGACACCGCTGAGCACTCAGTCAAAGCCGCCACCATTAAAGATGCAGGGGACGATCCTGATGTTACCCACGGTGCAACGGTTTGGGTGGAACTAGCGCTTACCTCGGAACAAGGCATTAAGTTTGTGGCAGGCAAAGGCGTTGGTACGGTTACACGAACAGGGCTTTTGCTTGATGTAGGTGAGCCTGCCATCAATCCAGTGCCACGAAAAATGATCTCTGATCATTTGAATACCATTGCCCGAGAGCAAGGCTATCAAGGTGGATTTCAGGTGACCGTTGGTGTGGAGCAGGGTGAGCAATTAGCCCTTAAAACCATGAATCCTCGTTTGGGCATTCTCGGCGGCATTTCCATTTTAGGCACCACGGGCATCGTGCGCCCATTTTCTTGTGGCGCTTACATCGCTTCGATCCAACAAGGGGTTGATGTGGCCCGTGCCAACGGTCATCGTTACATCGCTGCTACCACTGGTAATGCCAGTGAAACGGCGATTCAAGAACGCGATGGTTTAGACGATATGGCGTTGATCGAGATGGGCGATTTCGTTGGGGCATTGTTAAAGCATGTGAAACGTTTAGAAAGCAAAGAAGCCCATCTTGAAAAGCTCACCATCTGTGGCGGTTTTGGTAAAATAAGCAAACTGGCGCAGCAGCATATGGATTTAAACTCCCGTGCCTCGTCCATTAATTTAGAGGCCTTGGCAGAGCTCGCCAAAACATTAGGGGCGTCTGAGGCTCTACAAGGTAACATGTGCCAAGCCAACACCAGTGTCGAAGCGTTAAAATTCGCTCAAGCAGAAGGCATCGTATTAGCCGATGCAGTGTGCCAACAAGCTCTCGAGTTCTGTCGTCGCTTTGTGCCAATGCATATGGCACTTGAAGTACTGGCTATTGACCGTAAAGGTCAATTTGTCGGACAAGCGCTTGATCAGGGCGTATCGAACTAAAGGAAAGCTATGAAAATTCTTGTATTAGGCGGCACTGCCGATGGACGCCATTTAGCCGAGCGCTTCAGTCAGTTCGGATTTGACGTACTGTATTCGATAGCGGGGTTAGTGCGCGTACCGACATTGCCTTGTGAAGTCCTCGTCGGAGGTTTTACCCAGTTTGGGGGCTTGGCCACTTTTCTTAAGGAGCGTCAGATTGATTTAGTCATTAACGCGACGCACCCTTATGCTGCCACCATGAGCGATAAAGCCGTGACAGCAGGTATAGAAACCGATGTGCCTGTATGGCGCTTCTTACGTCCAGCATGGCAGGCTCAAAAGGGCGATGATTGGCGTTTTTACTCAACGGATGATGACTTATTAGTGCGGTTAAAAGGCTTTAAGCGTCCATTGCTTAGCGCAGGGCAGATGTCTTTAGAGCTATTACTTGCGATCACTCAAATAGAAGGTTTTGAACAAGGCGTTTGGCGCACGGCAGCTCTGCCAAAATTTGATGTGCCTGATAAAATTTCTTGGCTAAAAGCCATTGGTCCGTTTGATCTCGAGCACGAGAGACACTTATTAAAAGAGCATCAGATTGATGTGATCGTGACCAAGAATAGTGGTGGCGATTCCACGTCGGCGAAGCTTGATGCCACTCGTGAATTAGGTATCAGCGTATTATTACATCAACGTCCAAACGTGAGAGACGCAGTACGGATTTTTTCCGACTACTCCCAACTTATTAAAGCGGTGCAGGCATTGAAAGGCCCTGCATCCACTGCTCAGGAATCCCAACAACAGTGACTTATCAGTACGATCCAACGCCACAAGGCATTGAAAACGAAAGCTTCCGCCAAATCCGTGAACTGACACAGCTTGATCATTTATCCCGTGATGCTCAGCAAGTGGTGATGCGCGTGGTGCATAGCCTTGGGTTTCCTGATGTGGCTGAACAAGTGCGTTTTAGTGACCACGCCTGTGAATCAGGACGCGCCGCGCTCGCGCAAAATTGTCCTATTCTTTGTGATGTAGAGATGGTCAAGCAGGGCGTCACTAAACGCATGATTGAGCGTGAGCCGCTGTGCTTCTTGAATGATCCACGTACGGCAGATCTTGCTAAATCTAAAGGCGAGACCCGCTCTATGGCGGCGCTAAGCCTTTGGCAGGAACAGCTGGAAGGCAGTGTGGTTCTGATTGGCAATGCACCGACGGCTTTGTTTCGATTACTTGAAATGATTCGTGCTGGCGCGCCAAAGCCTGCATTGATCATTGGTATGCCGGTGGGCTTTGTTGGCGCCGCTGAGTCAAAGCAAGCGTTATGGGATGATCACAAAGCACTGGGCATTGAGTGCATTACCTTGCTCGGTCGAATGGGCGGCAGTGCGGTGACTTCTGCCAGCTGTAACGCATTATTGCGTTGTAACATCGGCGAGTATTATTAATTAAAGCGGTAAGGGTTAACAGTGAAAATTCACGTGATTGGACTGGGCATCAATGAGCAAGCGCAATTACCAAAAGAAGCGCAGGATGTTCTGGCAAAGCTAACCGAGAACGATAAGCTTGTTGGCAGTGAGCGTCAGCTATCGATGGTCAAAACCTACGGTACTAAAGCGCAGACGCATGTGCTGCCAAAGCTGAATGACCTGAAACATCATATGGATGAGTGGGCGTCTTTAGGGGTTGAACGAGTGGCGATTTTGGCTTCGGGCGACCCTCTTTATTACGGTATTGGTGCTTGGGTACACCGCTCTTTTGCCGATCAAGAAGTACGCTTTTATCCCAATGTTTCAAGCATTCAAGCCGCTTGCCACCGTCTCGGGATCTCCTTACAAAACGCGCAAGTGTTCAGTGTCCATGGTCGACCTTTGGCATCGATTCGTACTCAGTTACACCCTTCCAAAACCTTGTTGCTGTTGACCGATAAAACCAATAATCCGCAGGCGATTGCCAAAGAGTGTGTGGAGATGGGGCTTGGTTTAAGTGAGCTGTTTGTCTGTGAGCGCTTAGGCTATGACCATGAGCGTGTGACCCGCTATACCGCGAACAGCTTAGCGCATGTAGAAGATACCTTTGATCCCCTTAACGTGGTGATCGTCAATACCAGTGCTCAGCCAGGCCGCTTGCCATCGACACCAGGTTTTAAAGATGGGCTTTTCATTACGGATAAAGGCGATGGCCAAGGCATGATTACTAAGCGTGAAGTACGTTTGGCTGTGTTGTCTTATCTCGGTGTTGAAGCGAAAGAAGTCGTGTGGGATATCGGTGCCGGTTGTGGTGGTGTCAGTGTTGAATTGGCTTATTGGAATCCTGAGAGCGAGGTGTATGCCATTGAGCACCATGAAACGCGGTTGTCCTGTCTTGAGGCTAACCGCGAGCATTTTGGTGTGGTGAAAAATCTGCATGTCGTCCATGGTCGAGCGCCGGAAGTGTTCGCCAATTTACCTGCACCAAAGCGTGTGTTTATCGGCGGCAGTGATGGCGAAATGGCAGAGCTATTAGACGATGTTTGGCAGCGACTGCCGCTTGGTGGCGTGTTGTTAGTCAATGCTGTGACCGACGCAACCATGATGGAAACTATGGCATTTCTTGCCAAGCGTGACGCAGCACAAGATGCTTACGACGAAAGTTCGACAATTCAGGTTTATCGTAGTGAGCGTTTGGCGGGTAAGCGTATTCGACGCCCCCATTTGCCTGTGAGTTTATGGCGGTTTGAGAAATGTCTACCAGGAGAGCATTTATGAGCGGCACATTCTGTGGCATTGGTGTTGGCCCTGGCGATCCAGAATTAGTGACCTTAAAGGCAATGCGTTTGATTCAGCAGGCCGATGTGTTGGCGTATTTAGTTGGCGAGTCGGGTCAATCACAGGCGAAGCAGATTGCTGTGTTAGCACTAGAAGGTCGTCAATCAAACCATTCTGATATTGTCATTCCTATGCCC
>Ga0066192_1000074_pt1 | contig 15471 bp, 10 predicted proteins | sample WorMetvacBELIZE1_FD_58707 | JGI IMG/M metagenome (GOLD analysis project Ga0066192, IMG submission 58707) | Marine gutless worms symbiont microbial communities from Max Planck institute for Marine Microbiology, Germany - Olavius vacuus BELIZE.1... | ecosystem: Host-associated > Annelida >... | reverse complement strand
AAAAAATAAAAGGGGCTTTTGACGGTTCGTCCTCTGGATTGTGTGTTTCTGGAAGAGAGGTATAGTTAGGAAGAGTGCCGGACGTTTCGTATACCCTAACCTTTTCGTAACCGGGCGTTTCATACCCGGAGTTTTAAAGAGAGATAGGGTTAGTGGTTAGCGTTAGAGTTATGGGTTAGAGTTATGGTCAGGTTACAGACGCTTAGGGTACGAAACGCCATGGTACGAAAAGGTTTGGGTACGAAACGTCTGGAAGCCAAAAGGAACTGTCCTGTAACTTGTTTACAAGAACAGTACAGAATGTTCAGAATTACATGTAGACTGTCACGTACGGTTGTGTATCCGAACAGTTGAACAGTGCGCGTTGATATTTGACAGGAATGCAGCAGTGTCGAGGTGACACTCAGCTCAGCTCGGGTGATTCTACAAGGTTGACTTGCGAGATCGTCGTGACCGGAACTCTGCCGGCTCTGACGTGGATGCACGACGGCGAGGAGGTACCCAGCGTCGACGACTCGGACATCGGCAAGGCTCTTATATCGGTCGACCTGGACTCGGTCCAGCCGATAGACGACAAGGCGGTCTACCACTGTGAGATGGTATTCGCCGACGTGGTGGAGGACAGTTGCAGCATCACCCTTGATGTCGCATGTGAGTTCAACCGCCGCTTTGCTAACTACAGATACATGATGAAACTTTCAACTTTGAAATTTTTATAGGCGTCAATTTCATGATTTTTTTTAAATTTCAAAGTCGTTACACTTTCCATTCCCATCTTGTCTTTCCCCATTTCCGTTCCCCTTCTCTTTTCCTCCCCTTTCCCTCTTTCTTCTTCCCCTTCCTGCCCTTTCCACTTTTGGTACGGCCTCAGGGGTCTGGGTAGCGCTTAAGTTCCCCCAGAGCGTCCGCCGGCGGGGTCCGGGTGGACCCGGATCCGGACCCGGACCCGGCGGCCAGCAGCATTTTGGTGCATTTTATATTTCTAAATTGTCACATTAGGCGAAACGTGTCAGTAAGCAAGTAAGTTTATTAATATTGTAGCATACAACAATGCTAGATTTCAAAAACTATGAGCTAAACTAAACATGAAATATACAATCAGTTAGGGTTCAAACAAACACAAAATATAGAATACAAAATACCGTACAACATACAGATACACACACAACTATGCTGTGTGCAAAAGCAAATCAATTGGTTAAAAAACTTCAGCTGTAATGGTGCTGGTGGCATTTTATAAGCTGACCCGTAGAAACGGATGATCCTCTACGCATCCAGTTTTAATAAAGATATTGAAATATGAACTTAGTGATATTTCCCGCCCCCTTTGTGGTCGTGGTCGTAAAGTTCACCCTGATGCAAAACTGAGGCAGTTTGCCTCTGCTTCATCTTTGTAGACGCCCGTGAGTTAACGCGTAGTCATAGTTCACTTTGCAATTACTAGTTCAAACAGTCTGTCTGTATTCAGTTAGTGAGTAACCCGGTAACCCAGTAACCTGACCCAGTTCGCGGGTCACGTGTCCAGCTGTTCTCGCTCGTCACTGCGCATGCTCATACTGTTGTTTGATCAGGCGCAGACGCGCCGCGCGTGCGTGCGTGCGGGCACCGACTGTACTTATCCGCCCGCGCATGCGCACTATTGATTACCGGCGCGCCGACCGTCGAACAAAATGTAATCAAGCGAAATTGCATCTTCTTGTCGCGAGCTTTCAGGCTGAGTACGCAGCCGCTGCAGTCGGCAATATAGAGAAGACCCGGAAGCGTAACAATAATGTTGGCTTTAGTGGTCGTCTAGTTGATTGGGCAGCCATTCTCTGGATTGACTATAGTTCAGTCAGTGAATACCCGGATGACCGGGGCGCATCCAGGCAACACGGAGAGTGCGAATGAGAAGAAGAATCATTATAGAGACGAAAAATTCAACGTGCCGTAAGCGAAAGACGGAAGGGCACGGCAGGCCTGTAATCCTCAGCAAATACTAGTCTTTCCTTCAGCGATCAGCCGCTACCCTCAGTGGGATTGTAAAATGATTACCTTAAAACTTCTTATAAACGCCCTCGGCGTATATTAGAACACTGGCCTGCAAGCCCCGTGTCTAGTACATGTTATGGTACCGGGTATGCCGTATGTTAGTGTTTATTATTTTACCATCATCGACATGGCGGTGCACGTGCTACACCTGTGGTAACTCCAGCACTTTTGCGGTCTTCTGGGCTTTTTCTTTCCATTTTCTGAGAACCCCGTCAGTGCTTTTTTTAGGACTCTCTATGTTATCTATTCTCTCTACATACCCAAGCCACTACAGTCTGGTTCTCATCAGCATGACTACGACTGTTGCCACAAACATTAGTATTACTATTAGTGTTTGACATGCTCAACATAGTGTTTGTCTCTACCCTTTGTATGAAAAATTCGTTGTCTCGCCACTGTTCTAGCCAGTGAATTTGTCAAGCAGTCAGCAGCTGACGGAAGAATACGTTAGCAGCAAAATGATATCCCTTGTGTGGCCCCGGCTTAAACCGACAGTGACAATTATTGTCCCGGGGCAGAAGTGAACCAGGGCGTCCCTCGCCACATACCGTCTGACCATCTGCTTGACAATGGCTTACGCACGCTGGCATATCGATTGACGGGTGTCACTTGAGTTTCGGGCGCGTACTTATATATCTCAGACAACAGAGTTACGCAGTGAAATCGTCGACCTTTCCGCACGTGAGTGTTAATGATGAATAGCAGCATTGTATGACCCGCTACGGCCAGAGACTACGGCTATACAGATGATAATAAGCCGGCATGGAAGTAGGTCTACAGTACAGCTGGGCATCTTTAGCGTGCGACTGAGACTACAGCGAGGTCGGGAGAATATTGGACAATTTATACACGTCAATGAATCTTATTCCAGTGATGGTTCTGCGAAGAAAGGCCAAACGGGCATGTTTGTAGCCGGTAGTTCAGATGAATCATACACATCACAGCTAGAACTGACGATGTGCGAGTAAGAATTTTTAAAAACGCAAAAACGTTTGTAACATCTATGGTCTGGAGTTTGAACGCTTAATCGCCCGGTCAGCCACTTACATTTAAACGGGTCGATAGTATTCCTTGACATCATCATCATCATCGTCGTCACATTATTTGTTGAGATAAATAACATACAGCACACTTAGAAGTGGCGATGTATGAACAAGACTTACAACTTTACGAGACTTGAGGCATTTACAGCAGCTTATCGCGTACAAAGTTGCAGACAACACACTGAGTAACGGCACGGACTGCCAGTAATGTAAACATCGCAAGTTAAACAACAGACAGACACAGTTATTCACTCGTGCCACTTTAGACGTTGTAAACAGTGAAAATTACTAACGTAGTAATACGAGGAACCGATGAACGTGCGAAGAGTGATTGAGTAACAGGACGCAAGTAAGAAAGTCGGTGACCGTTCTTGTTAACTTCAGCGAAGCGTAAGACAAACAGTAGCGCCCCCGAGTGACAACTGAAACCAGATCGGTCTTGATAATAACAATGTCGTCAAGATAGACCGAGACGGTAGCAGATCTGTAGAATTGTGTGTGGCATGGCCGTAGCCGTAGTGACTCTGCGAGACACGATAAGAGAACGATTTTTATGATCATATCTATTCACCATAATGGTAGAGAACAGAGTAAGAGAGAGAAGAAAGAAAATGCAATAATAACAAAAATAGCCTTAAACTAGGACGCAATATAATACATTGTAACAGTAATTTTAAGCACTAAAATGCATATCATCATTAGCAGGATTTACTACAAAATTCCGAAGACGTCTCTGAATGTATATACATATGGTAAGTCGACATGAATATATTTTAATTATTTTCTATTCATTTGAATCAGGTGTACTTAACCAGGAGTGTATGCATACTGCGGACGTGTGGGAAGAGGTCAAAGGTTGACATAATATAATAAGCAATTTATTGAATAGTCAGTCGATATTTTTACAGAGAGAAGTTTTTAAATTAAATCACTAAACAGTGTGGCGCATTTCAGCATTTTTTTCGTTTCAATGGCAATTAGCAGCGAACGGCACTTTTAACACCGTTAGTCGATCGATATAATGTATCTTATTACATATGAAAACAGTTGTGACAGTGTTGTGAGGGTTTCACATATCGGTCAGAGGGTGCAGAATACAAACATCTTAGGCGACAAGTTTTTACTAAGCGTATTACGTGTAATTTCATCGCTGTAAAATGTAACATGAGACCGAAATTCGTGCGCATTTTAGCCGTTGAAGCTGTGAGAACGATTTCTGTGACATTCGCAAGATACTGTTGACCAAATTTGGCACAAATGCATGCGATGAACGTGAAATGTAACGTACCCTCCATTTCAACAGCCGTAAATGACGCTTAGGCCTATATTTTTGTTGAGTCATTGATCAGCCTGAACACCAGTGCCCAATGTTTAAATTGCTGGCGTCTAAGGTTGATCCCCCAGCTATGTCTGCTCACCCCTAGTGGAATATTATTGTCATAGTACATTGGGATCAGAACGCAGCTCTTCGCTTGAAGTGTTGTCGTATATTTTCCAATGTGTTCACTGTTCACATACAATTCGATTTCATACATAAAACTAATTATTACTTTGCAATGTGTCGCTGCCCAAACATTTTTCTGCAAATTAAAAACGAACGGCAAGAATTCAGACGCTGGCAGTGCCACGTCGAGTTGTGCAATAGTCGTCAACGCAGCGCAGATTAGCCGAGTAGCAGGTGCGCTCTGAGAAAACTGACCAGGTATTAGCTACTGAGCTACCTGCGGGCAAGGCTACCTGAGACTCAGCTGGACATAATACACGTAATTAATCCTTCACCTGGCGTTTTCGCACCTCCGATGTTCGCGCGCCTTTGACGTGCTAATTGAGGCTGAATGTGATGCGAGAGGAGCGTGATGGAAGAGGACCGGGTCACACCGGTGGACTCCCAGGGGCCAATTGATGTTTAGAAGGCTATTTCTAGTTTGCTATCATTGTGCTCGTACACGAGAATCTCTTTCACCAAGCAAGCATGGTAGACAACAGTAAACAATACAAATCAAATTAAATCAAATGGAAACAATATATAGCTACATCAGGTGAAGTTTCTCCCGTGCAAGGAAGCTTGTCAGCAGAAATACTTGACATCGTCATCATCATCATTATCATAATCAGTTGTCTGCATTTGGTAACTGGCCTGTATCTCGCATATTTATTTAACAGTCGTTATGATGTACGCAAATGTTGCTTTAACTTAATTACTTTATTGCGTTGCGTTGGAACGTGTTCGACTTCCGGCCAGACGGTAGCTGTGTGTAAAATTTCTTCAGTCTAGTCTTTTAACTTTCACGCACCCAGTTGCCTCGGACGCCAAACACCACGCCTATAAATTTGGTACCGGCAGAGCGGGAAGAACCTTCGCATTGTAGTTTGGCGGCTAGTTCTGGCTGAGGGCCGTATAGAATCGAAGATTAGCGGCGCTTTATGGGCCTCAGCAGGAGACTTTGTCTTTTACGATGATCAGTTCTGTTCTGTTAATCAGACATATGCGTCGTAAAGTGAAGCACCTCGGTAAATAAGTCAGAACGTAAGCTACGTATACAGTAGACGGCGGCAGAATTAGGACTGCCACAGCGGCGGCGCCGGGTGGTGTTCGTCAGTGTCCGAAAAGATAAGCTTCCAGCCGCCGTCCGTACGTGTACAGTGAGAGAATCACGCCGCGCACACCAGAGGGCAGACTGTTCAGCTTCTGATATACACTGTTGGCATGGAGAATACAAAACTCCGCTGTGCATTAGACACACGTATAATGATACATTTCCCGCGCATATGAGTTCGTATCAACGGCGTATTCAGGATTGTAATTTATGAAGCCGTTGTCAGAGTCGGACTGGCGCTATTTTAGGGGATGTGCCATCAGCAGCAGTCGGCGCCCGCAGGATTTTTAGGGGGGGGGGCAAATTCAGAGATGCAAGAAGTTGACGACCTTCTTTAGTCGTCATCCTCAAAACACAGGTCTTCACTGTAACCACTAATGCACAAAACACTTTACAACATTTCCACGGGGGCAAGTGCCCTAAAACATATCATTTTTTTCGAAGAGGGCGCCTGTGTTCGCCGAAGGGGGCCTGTGCCATGGCACAATGTCAGTCCAAGCCTGGCGGTTTTGAAGCACTTGACAGAAAGCCACAATGGGGAGGATTCTGGGGAGGGTCTATGCCCCTCTATTTTTTAATTTTATTGTTACAAATGTTGCGTCGAGGGACTGGAGGGGGAAAAGGATTTCCCTCCCCAACAGTCTAGAGGAGCGTCGTAAGCTTTCCCAGTAGATTCGGGAGCAGAGCCCCGGCCGAAACGGATTTCAATGCTTTCCAAGCGTCACAGAATGCCTCTCGTTGAGATGTTTCAAACATAGGCGACCGTGTATGTAGGCCTGTATGTAAGTTTAGGGGCGCCGGTTCGCTATCCCCTCTAAATACCAGTACGCCCCTGCATAATGTCCTTCTAACATGGCAGGATTTATCTCTTTGCTCACAAATAATTATAATATTCTGTGATTTAAGCGATTTTCCGTATATTGTATGTATTGTGTAAGATTTGCATTAACTGCAGGACCAATCGTTCCTTTCGACTTTAGCAGTGACAGGCGTATTTTTATTGCATTATAGCACAGAACGTGCTTAATTGCTACTTGCTTTAAACAATACATTGTACAAATACGAAACGATAATTAAGGCAATATAATAAAGGCTGGACTGTCCATTTGAAACGATTACTGTCACTTATACGGCATAATAATATTGACCGAAGCGAAGGCCACACTATCGACTGCACGTTTTCTTCGCATGCGTACTGTAACTCTGCCGGCGTGCGTATCGAATATCACGTGATCGATTAGCTGTCGATCGATGAAGTGATGGATCGATTTATAATCTGACGTGCTTGGGCTTTAGCCTCGAAGCTCGTAAAACACTCTTCATCTGCGGCGTGAACGTGAGCGGGGAGTGGGGAATGCCGTCTACGAAGACTCGAGTAGTGTACAAAACTGAAAATATCATTTATGTTGCAATAACGCAAGTAGAAGTTAATCCTCTTTGCACATATAGGGTGCGGCTAAAACGTATCCAGACAATTTCTCGTAAACTACTAAACATTTCTGTATGAACTGAACTCTTTTGTGATTATTTCTAAAATTAGTCAACATAGATCTTAACTTTATGTTCATCTTGGTAAGTTTCAGCAGCGTTTGAGTCACTAGTCAATTTTTTGGGGGGACACAGTGTTCAAATGCACATTTTATCGTGCCCGTTGTCAGGAACAAAGTGCAAATGTTCCGGCGTTTTGGTGGATTAGCCCCCACCTCGTATACTTTGCTGATGGGTAAGTTTATTTCTATATGGCATACACGTTCCGTTTTTCGTCCCTGCACACAGTATATCTGGGACAATATGACAAGCTTCGCAGTTCGCACTGGCTAATAATAGCATACACCTATCCGAACACGAACTGCGCAACTGCCGTGCGCTGCATACATGCACAGAATGGCGGTCATTATCAATAATTATGCTCAACATGTCTGTCCATGGTTGCGTCAGAGCAGAATAGAGATGTGTAGATTGCGCACAATTGCATAGCTGTGTTCCGCGCGTCGTTGGGATAAATTCGGCCGTGATTTATCGCGACCTTCCAGCCCTTCATGCCGTCTCTCTGGCACTCAATCCGTCATGCGTTTCATGAATACATGAATAATTACCTCCCGGCCGGCGCACCTGTCGTTGAATATTCATGAGGATGGAACGTGCGCTGCATTGATGCCGATGAAAACGATAGTCGGATTGTCACCGGCGGCATTGTATCACGTGTCGCAGTCCAAGTTGACATTGATGGTTTTGCCGAAAATGGACGAGCCAAATAATTTCATCACTCCAGTTGATGCACATCAGTGATGATGGTGTGTGTCCCCCAGACCCCTCTCTCCAGTTACACCCCTGCCACTACATTCTAGATAAAGGCCTGCGTTGGACGGAAATGAATCCGGAAAGGCGACTACAAGCAACGGACAACAGAATCGATTGAGAATGACAGTATAGCTGCGGCCAACACTCGGAGCGAAAATGGCTGAAGATAACGACAGGAATAATATACACGTTTCCATCTCGCCATGAGGTCGTAACTTCAGAGAAGTAGCACCTGCAGCCATCGGTCATGTGTGCAGCCGTAACAGCACGATATGTCCGAGAATATCGTGTAATTCGCTAATGTAACTTCGCCGCCAGTGTGCCTGGCAAAATGGCGATCGCGCGCACAGAATATAGGTTCACGTTGCCTGAAGGTCGGATAGGTGTTAATTAGCGACTGCTGTGTCGTGTCCCGAGGTGCTACCGACACGAGATGGAGAGACATAATGTAACCAGGTCATCACCTGCAGCGAGATACCAAGGTTCTTATTTCATACATTTTAGACATTAGAACTAAAGTAACAACCTTAGATCTTAGTTCTTCCAATGGCAACATTCACATCGTATAGCACATTTCTTCAATTTTTCCTTGTCCATTGCCCCGAGAAAGAGCGAAAGACGTCTTCAATATCTTACCGGTTGGATATATCTACACCTTATTCCTCCAGTGTGCTCCACCTCAATCTCTTCTTTCATCCGAGAACCATGACAATCAATGCCTTTTTCGCTTTCCTGCAATGTTCCTTGCATTGTTGCACATGTCCCAACCAACGTATTTTTTTCTTGTCTTATCCAGTTGTTTTCCTGATATATTCATTTCACTCTTACATACAACTGTATTGTCAGAGAAGTGTGGTTGAATTCTTCCCAGCGTTTTCGGTTTAGGCTACTTGTATTATTCACAACATTTCCACAGAACGATCGCCAATATGATTGATTCACATCATCAAATGTTGATTGGCAAACTCAGACTGTATACCACACACGTTTATGAGTTACAATATCTTATCTATCATTTCCTGTTACACTGGGAGCTGCCCCATAAGGGGGGGAGGTTACCCAGGTACATAGAGTATGTATAGTAAAAAGAGTTGCCACTAGCATATCAAATATCCGTAAGTGTTACACCAATTCCCACAGTTTAATTTTTTTTCTTTTTCACAGTTACCGAAGCTTTCCACTTCAGATATTAAATGCTATTACCATATGTCTCACCGCCGGTCACAAGGTACGTGGTGTACACGTCGCGGCAGGTGTTGGACACTGACTGACACGTGACCTGCAGGAGTGCGACAGGCAGCGGCTCTCTTATACAGATGCTAACTAGATCACAGTACTGAACAGTAGCAAACAAAATGTGCAATATTAGGCCTACAGTATATTTATCTGAATTCGCCATAATCTTAGCACTTAGAAGAAATGGCGTGGTGTTACCGCAGAAGTGAAGTCGAGTCAAGTCAATTTATTGTGCAAAACAAATAGGAAAACAATAAAACAATAGGCCTATAAACGTGGTGAAAAAGCACAGCGACGGGCTGCCGGAAAGTCAAATACGCTTGTCTGTGCTGGTGCCCGAATTGTTAGCGCAAAAGTTTAACAAATACAAAATTTACGAAAAATGTTGAATATCAGCTACGAAGATAGAATACCGAATGTGAGACACAAAACGTGAGAATGAAAGAGAAACAAGTGCACTTCTGCAAGGTTGCTGCATAGCGAAAATGACTTTTGCTGGTCACGTGCTTCTAGGATCCAGTGGTGATAGTGCGCGCTCTTCATTGGAAGATAAAGTGGTAAAAAGCGCAAGGAAGACAGAGGCGGATGTAGATTGAATCGATTAATGACGTAAGAAGCTGAAAATTAACTGGACAATTACGAAAAGATTAAAAGAGTGGCTGGAGACAGATTGCAGCGGAGGACGACCCTGTCGCGTCATCCTTCTATGACAGAAGATGACAGTTGACGATGTTGATGATGATGATGAATGATAGCAATTAACAACAAACAGCTGCAAGTAATAATCAACGCAGAACACTTAAAACACTTTAGATACGCCACAAAGTCTCAATGTCTCATATCTTTTCGCTAATAATGTACAAGGGCAATTCACAGCCGAACGATATTTGACAAAATTATTATTATTATACCGTACATTTTCTACAACAAACATCATGACTTAATAAAAATGTATTTAGCATGAAATCAAGTGACATCAGTATTCTTTATCTAAATTACAGATCTCTAAAGCATAATAGGCAGGTGTTTTTATTGCAGAAGCTGCACCACCAGACTTCCTCAGCAAGCTCTGAAGCTACTCCACAATTTGGGCAAAATGCTATTGGCTGCATGACAAATGGACAGTTTAGCTTGGTCTATAAAACACGAGCGTAACAGCACGCACGGTATACGGATAAATACACCAATAACCAAGATAACGAATTTCGTCAGCCCGTATAGTACGAGTTCTTAAGTATCCACCATCCAACGTAGTTATTTTCGAGCATAACTGATCGTATCGTGCACCTATGCGCACTGTAATTTTTTAAATAGCTAATCTAATCTAATCTACACGCACATAACATTGAAAAATCTGTCTCGCATTGGAAGTTTTTTCCTACCATTACGAAGCCAAATGACTAGCAGAATTCATCTAAGAAAGTGCGCTGATGCCATCATCGTGCGTTTGAAGTAGACATTAATCGACATTGCAGTACATTTTCTTATATTTTTTCAATGAAAAAATATATACAAAAATACTGTGAAATAGCAATTAAAACACGAAAGATCATTAAGCAACTAAACATGCCGGTAAAAACTGTTGTTCAATTTTAGGCCCAATTTGATTGATCTGCTTGTAGTATACAAATAAATGACATATCGAATAATGTTTTAGTTGTAGGCCTGCTATTTAAACAGTGCTTCTTCGCACGAATCTTGCTGTTTGCCTCTTGCCAATATGGATAATCAAGAATTCTTCAGCTATAGCACTACCGGTACTGCAGAGCAGAGATGGGATGCAGTACGGGCATGCAGCAGCAGCATCCGCAGCGTGACGTCACACATGATTAGGCGTTAATCTCACGCTTAATCCGCCACGGTTTGACTGATTGGCCGCTACGTCGGTCTGCCTAATCACCGAACGTCGCACTGATGTTGACCCAATCGCGCTGTTTGGGCGTGGACATTCCGGCATCCTATTACGCCGTAGCGTGTACTGACTAGTTGGAATTATGTGCCCCTCCCGCTACCGAAAGTGTAGGGGACATTAAGCGATGCTGCTATCCGTCTGTCTGTCTGTCTGTCCCATGCCCCTGTACAGCAAAAACGGTGCGTTTTAGGCAGATAGTTACTATAGAACACCAATAGGAAGTCTCATGCTGGAAGACGAACTTACCGCGGTCAGTGTGGCCATATGACCACCGGAAGTGACCGAAACGGTCGTGATCTTGAAAAATTCACGTCGTCAGTGTCTCCATAACGAAGACAGATACATTTATAGTTACTGTTAGACACGACTAGGAAATCATAGGCTGTCTATCATTTGCTGTAATTATCGGCATCATCTAATGACTGGAAATGACCGAACTCGACTTATAACTTCTGACTATCTGCCAATAGTTTACTGCGGCTGGGGGGCATAGCGTGTTGTGGTGATACGTTTTTACTTGTTCGGAAAGCGACAGTTCTACGCATAATTCGTTCGGATTGGCAGTATCAGGGGAGACGTGTTATTGCATGAAAGCAAAAAAGACTAAATATCGGTTCTGTGACAGAAACTTTGGAGCTAGTTGAAGGCCATCGTCCTAGGCTGACGGACTTGGCTATAAGTTGTCGTTCGTCCCCGATAATACACGTCCATGTCGGATGGCCGGCTCAGTTAACATCCAGCGCCTTTATCCGACTAGTTCAGTATGCCAGTAGGCCAGGTCCAGGGCCTGATGTTACTCAGCACTCGCCATTTCTTCCCCGGCAATTGTCGTGAACGTGAACATCGCCAGTATCATACTGATTTCGCCTGCAGCCCACGGATGGATAGCCATGCTGCTTCTTCTCAGATCAATCCAAATTCCCTTCGAATCTTCACATACGATGTCTATCCAATTCATTGTTCGCTCATAATATCCGTATGCGGCTTACTATGTTAGTCTGCCGTGGTGCGTGCTAGCAGAGGCAACGAAGTTTTATGTGCGATATTGCGAAATAGACAGCTGTTAATTCGTACAGTTATTGCGCAGATTGTAGGCAGCAAATTGTGCCGCGTTCAACTACGCACTTCGTTTTGGCAATCGGCATCCATTAATAATGCATCGTAATTGGTCTGTAATGGCTCCAGTCACAGTCGTATCTTTCGATTCCAGCTTCCATTTATCTCACGTCACGACATAAAACAAGAAGCCCATCGGTTGTGACTCTCAGCTGGCAGGACAGCTGTCTAAGCAAGATGATTTATAACTCCGGTAAACTAGGTTAGAGTGATAGCTTTTGGTTTGTGATCAGAGTTCTTCAGTAGGTGTCTGCATGCATGATTACAATAATTCTTTACGTATAGCGTTGTGCCGTCCTAGTTAACACACAGACACGACTTTTGACCGGTTATACTATTATCTCAGCCAGCTGAGCTTAAAACCTTTCGACACTGTGCAATGTTACATTTAAATTCGATCGACTATCTTGTTATGCCTCAATGAAACAAACCAGTAAAATTGACCGATTGAGTGACTTCAGCTGTGAAACGAATTGGCATATTTAACGTGCCATAAGCAAAAGCTACGAGAACGCAGTGAGTTAAGAGACTGAACCAGTGGCGTCGCCAACGTCAGGAATTTGTTGTGAGGAGGGGTAAAGATGGAAATTATGTCATGTGGCACTCACGGTGGACTTCTGGGTCGGGTGCAGCATCTGCTCGATGACTGAGAGTTTTGTGACTGATTGAAAGAGCTGTGAGTTGTTGACATCTGCATCAGCTAATTTCGCAGACTACACAGTACTTTGATAGTTGGCTCTCATATTTGGTCCAAAGTGAAATAAAAATGAAATTGTTGGAAGTCAAGGGGGCACGTGCCCCAGTGCTCCATAGCGGCGACGCCACTGGACTGAACATTGGTCGTCATTTTGTTATGTTTTTATCACGATGGAAACACGGCGCTCATTGCCGATGAGCTTTTTCACATGGCTGCGTGTCTGTGTACGTGTTCACAATGCATTCATCTGCAGAACGCCAAGCACTCACTCACTCACTCACGCCTTGACCACGACAACATCAGCGCAGTTGCTGAAGCCGTCCGACGAATCGGTTCCAATCAAGCAGTGATGAATACCCTTGTGAGACGTAATGGCGGCTAGGACGGTGCCTACAGCAGGACGTTAACGGTGACAGATTTGTGATCTCGAAACCATGATCTCGCGTCTCGAGAAGACTCGAGTTCATTATTGATCCAGTCGAGTTGCGTTTCTTGGTCTTGAAGCTGCGCAGACCGAGATGAGAACCATAGTTGATGAATAATCAGAATAAAAGTACATTTCCAGTACGATTTAGGCTACAATAGTGGGTTAAATTTTTTTTCTTCAAAATTTTAATATTTTTTTCTGTCAGACGTGAAATAATGTCTTGGCTTGTAGTCTGGTCTCCGTTTTGGTCTTACTCTGGTTTTTTGGTAATATACTATTATTAACATGACCTAATAGTCTATGACATTAGCACCGGGTTATACTGCAGTAAATTGTGGCTCTTCACACGGAAGTGTATATAAGTCATACTTGATTAACTTACGCGTGACACGAGAGCCAGTAGCACGTCTTTTACCATTGCTTACCTGTGGTAGACGCATTCCATATTTATTTATGTGGCAAAACATGATGAATATATATTTTAAAAAGAATCGTGATAATTTTTTTTATAAAATTCAAATGACAACGAAATCTTCGCCAAATTCACAAATAGTAGAGAAAAACTTCGATATATAATGTGTCGACAAAATGCTATGGCGACGGCACACTCACGGCTATAGAGAGAGCCCTTCTACATGTTTGCATTAGTAATGCTGCCGGGCTGTATGAACTGGACCGGTGTTCGGCAGGTTATTGATTTATATGTGTGCTATATACGAACTTCACAACAAGCGCCGTTTGATCGATACTCGCATTGTTGTCCCATGCACTTGTTGTTGTCACAACGGTGGTGGTGCGTGTTGACGTAACGGTTATAGCACGTGATAGAGAGGTCGCCTGTTTGACTGTCAACCATTACACTGTCCCGTGATAATTCCGGGCAAATTGTTCACACCCCATACGAGTTGTGGGTCTGAAGCTGATCGAAGTCTCTAGGCTGTCACTATACTTCGACAACAGACTCAGCTACCGCAGAGATAGCGCGCGTCGGCGGTCATAACTCCTTTCAAGGTCATTGAAGATCACTGCTTTCTGTACCAATCGAAAGCCCGTATACGACTTCTTGTTAATGAGCAGTACTGACTTACATCCTATCTCGTACCGTTTCCTAATTATTGCAGATTTTCAACAGGGGGTGCCTCTGCTTAACACGCTGGTTGAGGATGCAACCTCTAAACGCAAGACTACGAAATTCGGCGACAAGAAAGCAGAAACATCGTTTTATCGTGTCGTGCGAAACGTATTTCGATATCTCGAACCGTTTAGGTATAGATTACAAGTGTGACAGACAGACAGACAGACAGAACGGTTTTCACCAATAGCGCACTCTACCATATAGTAGTTAGACCGTAGACGCGCGCTAAAAAACTCTTCGGTATTGACTCCATGTACGTTCCGCCATAGCCTCGTTTTTCCTACTTTTCCAGCTGCTGAGCATAACAGCCATTTGGCTGGTGCCAAATTATACCGGTTGACGATATAGGCACGCGCGTATGAACTGTGAACGACTTGACCAAAGTTATTCTATATACCTGGAACGGTCGCGTCGAACCCGCCAGGTCTTGATCGCGAATCGGACATCCTATAGCAGCCACATATTACTCCAAGGTACCATATCATATCGCTCCGAGAATGAGTGAAAACAACCACATCCTCTCACAAGCGCCAACGGAGAGTTCGCTAGATGTGATCGTCTTCGGGCGACGGCGCCAGATGGCCGATCGTACCGATAACTATCGTTGACTTCGGGGCGCTGTTCGGAAATTGCCGTGCAGATGGCCGCAGCGCCCGAACCGGTCGGCATTAGAATGCCGTCCCTCGAGCTTGACCCGCCTCTTCTAGGATCGTTTTAGTCGTGCATTTGTGTGCCAGAACTGCCAGGAAATCGCGTCCAATTGTGTCGATTGAGCGACTGGGTTGAATGAATGAATGCTGCGGCGACGTTTAATTATTTGCGACGTTGATTGTGCGCAATTAGCGGGCATTCGTTGCTGACTGAGCCCGCCAGTTTAACGCGAATTAACTTGATTCTCGATGATTGACATTTTTTGTTTGAATATGTGATTGAACAAGAAACAATTTACATTTATGGTCTTCGTTGTAATATCTTT
>Ga0066192_1000073_pt1 | contig 15516 bp, 15 predicted proteins | sample WorMetvacBELIZE1_FD_58707 | JGI IMG/M metagenome (GOLD analysis project Ga0066192, IMG submission 58707) | Marine gutless worms symbiont microbial communities from Max Planck institute for Marine Microbiology, Germany - Olavius vacuus BELIZE.1... | ecosystem: Host-associated > Annelida >... | reverse complement strand
GCTACTGAAGTTGGACATTGCCGAGCATCTCCTGAGCATGAGCCAGAGTTTGCTCGGTAAGTTCTATACCCCCAAGCAAGCGAGCTATCTCTTGGGTTCGTTTTGTCTCCACTAGCGGTTCTACTTTAGATACCGTTGCCTCATTCAATACTTCCTTACTGACGCGGAAATGCTGATGCCCTTGTGCTGCAACCTGTGCCAAGTGCGTGACACAGAACACTTGCCCGCGATTACCCACTGCACGAAGCATGCGCCCAACTACCTCAGCGGTACCACCACTGATACCTACATCTACTTCATCGAATACCAATGTCGGAATGACGGAAGTGTGTGCAGTGACGACTTGGATGCCTAGGCTGATACGGGAAAGCTCGCCACCGGATGCCACTTTGCGAAGAGGTTGTGCTGGTTGGCCTGGGTTTGAGGCAATCATGTATTCAATTTCTTCATAGCCATTAGCGCTGATTTGATCCAGTGGTTCGCAATGGATATGAAAGCGGGCATAGGGCATGCCTAAGCCGTGGATTTGCTCCTCGACTCGCTGTGCCAGCTCCTCTTTAGCCTGCGTGCGCTTTTCTGTTAACAAGGTGGCGCTGGTTGTGAGTTGTTGATAAGCCTTTTCTTCTTTGAGCTTGAGGGCTTCTAAACTTTCTTCTCCGCCAGATAAACTGTCTAGTTCTGCTTCGACGTCTTCTCGCAAAGGAATTAAGCCTTCCGGCAATACTTTGTGTTTGCGGGCGGTGTCGTAGATATCGCTTAAGCGTTGTTCGACATCTTGCAGGCGACCAGGGTCTTGTTCCAGAGTATCTTGGTAATGATTCAAGCTACTTGAAGCCTCTTCCGCTTGGATGAGTGCTTGATTCATCATTTCTAAAGCGTTTTCAAGCTCTTTGGTGGCTGGGTGAATGGCGCTTGCCTGTTGGATGGCTTGATGTAGTAGCGAGCATATATTGCCTTCATCGTTATCTCTAAGAATGCCGCTCGCCGCGTAAGCTTTATATTGGGCGTCTGCAATATTAGAGAGAAAAGCCTGTTCTGTTTCCAATTCCTCTAGCTCGTGAGGCTTTAGGTCCAGCTGTGCTAACTCTTCCGCTTGGTATGACAATAATTGGATTTTGGCTTCAAGTTCCGCTGAGCGATTTTGCTTTGCATGCAGTTCTTCTTTCAGCTTACGCCATGCGTTGTATTCGTCACGAACTTGACGAGAGAGCTCTGTCAGCTGGCCATATTCATCAAGCTGTTGGCGTTGTGCGCTACGCTTTAATAGAGATTGATGTTCATGTTGACCATGAATGTCGACAAGAAAGCTGCCAGCTTCTTTTAAGTCGCTTAACGTACATGGGCGGCCGTTAATGTAAGCCTTAGAACGGCCTTCTTTGCTGATGACTCGGCGCAATATGCATAGAGGATCACTGCCGTTCTCTAAGTCCCGTTCTTCTAACCAGTGTTGTATCGCCGGATAAGCGCTGATCTCAAAGGTGGCGCTGATATCGGCCTTTTTTTCCCCGTGACGAACGACGCCTGCATCGGTGCGCCCGCCTAAACAAAGCGATAGGGCGTCCACCATGATGGATTTGCCAGCACCGGTTTCGCCAGAAATAGCGGTCATCCCAGGTTTTAGCTCTAAATCCAGAGTTTCTACAATGGCAAAATTTGAAATGGCGATACTGGTTAACATGGCATGCTCCCGATCAAGCAAAGTTTCATGGTTAAATATACAGTACTTTTATGTGGTTCTTTATACAGTACTTGTACGTTTTTTGACAAGTACTGAGAAAAGATTTTATTTGCATACATTTAATAAGGATTAGGTGTTGAAAGGTTAAAAGGTGACCCCATATACCACGCACAGACAGGTTACTTTCTGTTATTTGGAGATGAAAATGAGTGATCAAACGAATAAAGCACAGCAAGAAGTCGAGCAAGAAGAATTGCTAAACGAAGCCGATGCTGCCATCGCAGAAGAAGTTCTAGAGGGGATGGTGGAAGAAGAAGCGTCAGATGAACTGGTGAAAGCCCGTGAAGAAGCGGCCCAGTACAAAGAAGTGGCGCTTCGTGCTCAAGCTGAAACGCAAAATATTCGTCGTCGTGCTGAGCAAGATGTTGAAAAGGCGCATAAGTTTGCGTTGGAAAAATTCGCTAAATCCGTCATTACGGTTGCGGACAACCTAGAGCGTGCTTTGTCCTCTGCGGTAGAAGGTTCAGAAAATGATCCTATGCGCGAAGGTGTGGAGCTAACCTACAAAGACCTAGTAGAAACGCTAGCGCGTTTTGAAGTGGTTGCAGTTGATCCTCAGGGCGAACCATTCAACCCTGAATTACATCAAGCGATGACTATGGTGCCAAATCCAAACATGGAGCCAAACACCGTAATGGATGTGGTACAGAAAGGTTACACATTAAATGGCCGCTTGTTGCGCCCAGCAATGGTAGTGGTTTCAAGCGCAGTCTAAAAAAACTGTCATTTTTTTGACAGTGAGTGCTTGAAATAAAAATTGCCGTACCCAAATACAGAATTATCGAAACGAACAAAGAATTTTACTGGAGATACAACCATGGGCAAAATCATTGGTATTGACTTAGGTACAACTAACTCTTGTGTTTCCGTGCTAGACGGAGACAAGGCCCGCGTTATCGAGAACGCGGAAGGCGATCGCACCACCCCATCTATCGTAGCATTTACTGAAGATGGCGAGACATTGGTAGGTCAGTCAGCTAAGCGTCAAGCGGTTACAAACCCAACGAACACTCTGTTCGCAGTTAAGCGTTTGATCGGTCGTCGTTTCCAAGACGACGTAGTACAAAAAGACATCTCTATGGTGCCTTACAAAATCGTATCTGCTGACAACGGCGATGCTTGGGTAGAAGTGAAAGGCGAGAAGAAAGCGCCACCACAAATCTCTGCAGAAGTTCTTAAGAAAATGAAGAAAACTGCAGAAGACTTCCTAGGCGAGAAAGTAACAGAAGCAGTTATTACTGTACCTGCTTACTTCAACGACTCTCAGCGTCAAGCAACGAAAGATGCTGGTAAAATCGCAGGTCTTGAAGTTAAACGTATTATCAACGAGCCAACAGCGGCTGCACTAGCATACGGTCTAGATAAAGCTTCTGGTGATTCAACAGTAGCAGTATACGACCTTGGTGGTGGTACATTCGATATCTCTATCATCGAAATTGCTGACGTTGATGGCGAGAAACAATTCGAAGTACTGTCTACGAACGGTGATACGTTCCTAGGTGGTGAAGACTTCGATATGCGCGTGATCGAATTCTTGGCTGCAGAGTTCAAGAAAGAAACTGGTATCGATCTACACAACGATCCACTAGCGCTACAACGTCTAAAAGAAGCCGGTGAAAAAGCGAAGGTTGAGCTATCTTCTTCTTCTCAAACAGAAGTTAACCTACCTTACATCACGGCAGATGCAACAGGTCCTAAACACCTTAACGTTAAGCTAACTCGTTCTAAGCTTGAGTCTTTGGTTGAAGATCTAGTGACTAAGTCTCTAGAGCCTTGCCGTCAAGCGCTGAAAGATGCAGATCTATCTGCTTCTGACATCGACGAAGTTATCCTAGTAGGTGGTCAGACTCGTATGCCACTTGTACAGTCGAAAGTAACTGAGTTCTTCGGTAAAGCACCTCGTAAAGACGTGAACCCAGACGAAGCGGTTGCAATCGGTGCATCGATCCAAGGTGCGGTACTAGCAGGTGATGTGAAAGACGTTCTTCTACTAGACGTTACGCCGCTGTCTCTAGGTATCGAGACTATGGGTGGTGTGATGACGACTCTAATCGAGAAAAACACGACTATCCCAACTAAGAAGTCGCAAGTATTCTCAACAGCTGAAGACAACCAGAACGCTGTAACGATCCATGCCCTACAAGGTGAGCGTAAGCAAGCGTCTCAGAACAAGTCTCTAGGCCGTTTTGACTTGGCTGACATCCCACCAGCGCCACGCGGTGTGCCTCAAATCGAAGTTAGCTTCGATATCGATGCCAATGGTATCTTGAGTGTCTCTGCGAAAGACAAAGCGACGGGTAAAGAGCAGTCTATCGTGATCAAAGCCTCTTCTGGTCTAAGCGATGAAGAAGTAGAGCAAATGGTTCAGGACGCGGAAGCGAATGCTGAAGAAGACCGTAAGTTCGAAGAGCTTGTGCAAGCTCGTAACACTGCGGACGGCATGATTCACGCGACTCGTAAGACTTTGACTGATGCGGGTGATAAAGCGACTGCAGAAGAAAAAGAAGCAATCGAGAAAGCAATCACTGATCTAGAAGCTGCTCTAGAGTCTAACGATAAAAATCAGATCGAAGAGAAAACCAATGCGTTGACTCAAGCGTCTGGTTCTCTAGCGCAGAAACTGTACGAGCAAGCAGATGCTGCTGAAGCTCAAGCAGGTGAACAAGCTTCTGGTCAAAAACAAGACGACGCAGTTGATGCTGAGTTTGAAGAAGTTAAAGACGACAAAAAATAAGCCAACCGCTTAGTTAAGTCGTCGTCCCAACGGGACTTATGCAAAACACGGGACGCTACCGTGTTTTGCTGTCTCTAGGGATTTGAACTCACTCTACATATTCAGGAACACCTGCAATGAGTAAACGTGATTATTATGAAGTACTTGGTGTTGCCAAGGATGCGGACAAAAAGGACATTAAAAAGGCCTACCGCTCGTTAGCGAACAAGTACCATCCGGATAAGAACCCGGATAATCCAGAAGCGCTGGATAAATTCAAAGAGATTGCCGAGGCGTACGAAATTCTTTCTTCAGAAGATAAGCGTGCGGCCTACGACCGTTTCGGTCATGAAGGCGTAAGTGGTCAAGGCGGTCATGGCGGCTTTGGCGGCGGTGCTGGCGGTTTCAGCGATATCTTTGGTGATGTGTTTGGCGATATTTTTGGCGGCGGTGGTGGCGGTGGTCAAAGCCGTACTCGTCGTGGATCAGACCTACGCTACACCCTGGAACTGGATCTTGAGCAGGCAGTTTGGGGTTGTGAAGAGAAAATTCGCATTCCAACTGCGGTAGAGTGTGATAAGTGTGAAGGTTCTGGTGCCAAGCCTGGTACTAAGCCAACGACTTGTCCAACTTGTAACGGTGCTGGCCAAGTTCGTATGTCGCAGGGCTTTTTCTCTGTGCAGCAGACGTGTCCTCAGTGTCATGGTCAAGGTCAGATCATTTCTGACCCATGTAATTCTTGTCATGGCCAAGGCCGTAAGCAAGAGTACAAGACACTTAATGTTAAGATCCCTGCGGGTGTTGATACCGGCGACCGTATTCGTCTGTCAGGCGAGGGTGAAGCAGGAACGTTTGGTGGTCCTTCGGGCGATCTGTTTGTTCAGGTGTCGGTGAAACCTCACGCGATATTTGAGCGTGATGGTGCGAACCTTTATTGTGAAGTGCCAATTAGCTTTGCAACGGCGGCGTTGGGTGGCGAAATCGATGTGCCAACACTTGATGGTCGTGTGCGTCTAAAAGTCACGCCTGAATGTCAGACAGGTAAACTGTTCCGTTTACGCAACAAAGGTGTGAAGCCTGTTCGTGGTGGTCCAGTGGGTGATCTGATTTGTAAGGTGGTGGTGGAAACGCCTGTAAACCTAACCGATCGTCAAAAAGAACTGTTAGAAGAGTTTGCGGAAACTATGGGTGAGAACTCAGAGCATTCACCTAAGCAGAAAAGCTGGTTTGACGGCGTGAAGCGATTCTTCGAAGACATTAAAAAGTGATGCAAATCGCTATCTAAAACAAAGGAGCCAATTGGCTCCTTTGTTATTTTAGTAGATGTTCAATATATTGACGCAGCAGATTGGCGGCGTTGGTAAAGCTATTATTGTTAGGGATGATGAAATCTGCTTTATTGCGAATCTCAATGGTTTTAAGAGAGGCTTGGCGTACGTGTCGCATGTAGCGGCTAGTTACCTCATTAACATTACGCCCACGTTCCGCAATATCGCGCTTTAGGCGACGTACAATGGCTATGTCCATATCCGTATCCACATAAAGCAAGTAGTCCACAGCATCGCGGATGCCAGGGTCTTGGAACATCATATGGCCTTCAACCAATACCACTTTGGAAGGCTCCAGATTACGATAGCCGACTCGTTTGTGTTGCGAATGATCGTAAACGGGGATCTCATTTGGCTGTTGTTGGTTTTTACAGTTATGGATGGCTAGGGTGATGCTTTCTAAATCTAGCGAGTTTAAATCATCGAAATTGTAGACGTCCGGGTCGATGTTGCCGCAGCCTTTGTAGAAACTATCCTGACAAATAACGGTCAACTTATCTCCTAAGCCTTCTGCTAACAGTGAGCATAGGCGGCTTTTACCGCTACCTGAAATACCGGTGATGCCGATTACGAGTGCCATGGGCTACCTCAAAATAGAAAAATGAATTTGCATTGCTGAGTGGAAGAATTAGGCTTTAGTTTAACAGAGAAGTGTTAAAATCGCTTCCTGACTTATTGGTTAACATAATGAAGATTGAGATTTTCATGTGGAATAAATGCTTAAACACATTCTCTTTGATTTTACTTGCCTTGTTGCTATCTGCTCATGCTTCGGCTAATGATGAGACAGAGGCATCTGAGCCAATAGAAGAGCCAGTGGTCTACTCTTCAGGGGCTGAACTATTTGGTATACCGTTTAACGATTTATCGAAAGATAAGTTCGAAGAGCACTTGGCTAAAATTGGTTTAGAGCCTTACCCTTCTTATCGAGAAGGCATTGCCAACTATAGTCTCGGTGCGTCTGGTATTTTAGGTATCAAAGAGCTAACAGTTATTTATAACCGTTACCAATATGTTGAGCGAGCCACGATGTCTGGTGTTGTTGAGAGTGCAGAGCTGCGCGCTAAACTTGGTCACTTGTTGGAAGGAAAATACGGTCCTCCTTCAATTGGTTTTGTGCGTGATGGTTATGGGCGTGCTCGTTGGATGCTGACAGACGGTACTGAGATTGAGTTGCGTAATACTACTTTTGATGTATCAGTGAGCTATATTGACCGCGTTCCAAGACGTGCTTCGGCTTCAGGTCGAATAGATGTCGAGGCTTTGCTACGTAGGAGCCAATAACTCTATGGGTATTCTACAAGACATTAACATGGTGTTTGTTCGCCTAATGCAGCCTTATCTTTCTGATATTGCATTGGCTCTTATGGCCACCAGTTTGGTGATCTTGGGTGATTGGCTTAATCGGACGTTAAAGCGCTCTGTGGCGAGCTGGTGGTTTGTGGCGCGTATTGCTGCCTTCGTTCTGATGTGTACTTTTGGTTATGGCCTGCTTACGCTCTGGGGACAGCCCTTTATTTACCGAGTGTTAAGTATGACGGATCCTGTGTGGCGACCGGCTTTAGTTTTGGTTTGTTTCAGCTTGCTGGGGATTATCGCCGAGAGAAAACGTTATTTATAAAAAAAATTAAGAAAGTTTCCTTCTTTTTCTGTAGTGAAATTACGTAACTTTATTAGAAAAAGTGCCGTAATTTTACTGCAATCATCATAATGTCGTTATTTATTTACGCACCTCTTATTCTTACGTTGTTTTCATAAAATAATACTCTAAAGTACCGTTTTTAAAGGTTTTTTGTTGCCTTGTTACAATTTGTTTTTGCCTCGATGAATGGGTAGACTGCGCCCAAATTGTCGCAAAACGTTTGTATTTCTCGGGGGCAGATAAATGACAAACACTTGGTTAGAAACGGTTTCCAAAGTTGAATCAATGATTCCACTATTGGGTAAGCTAGGTCGTGAGCAGTCAGTTAAAGTTCAGCTTGCTGGACAAACTTTGATGTCAGATTCTGTTACTGGACTGGTAGCACTGTTTGATCAATATCCAGCAGTAGACCTAGCTCGTGTGTATCAAGTGTTAGAACAATTGATCGCAAACAAAACATCTAATGCAGTTATTGAGCTTGAAGAAGCCTTGGCTGATGCGGACATCGCATCGCTAGCAAGCTTTGCTCAAGCGGGTTCTACAACACCGGTTGTTTTATACGGTTTCGGTCGTATTGGTCGCTTGCTTGCACGCCGCATGTGTACGCTTGGTCATACCACTCCAGGTATGAATTTGGCTGCTATCGTTGTCCGAAAAGCTGGTGATAATGACTTGGCTAAACGCGCTAGTCTGCTTAAGTTCGATTCTGTTCACGGTACTTACGAAGGTGTTGTTAAAGCAGATGCTGAGAATGAGCAACTGATTATCAACGGCCAGCCAGTCAAGATTATTTACTCATCTGACCCAAGTGAAGTGGATTACACTGCCTACGGCATCAACAATGCTTTGCTAGTAGATAACACTGGTCGCTGGCGTGATCATGATGGACTGAGTGTCCATCTAGCTCGTCCAGGTATTGACCGTGTTGTTTTGACAGCGCCAGGTAAGCAAATGAAGAATATTGTGTTTGGCGTTAACGATTCGGATATTGAGTCAAGCGATCAAATCCTTTCGGCAGCGTCTTGTACAACGAATGCGATCACTCCGATTCTTTCTGTTCTTGAAGAGAAATACGGTATCGAATCTGGTCATGTTGAAACTGTACACGCATACACGAATGATCAGAACCTAATCGATAACGTTCATAAAGGCGATCGCCGTGGTCGTGCTGCAGCCATGAACATGGTAATGACAGAAACGGGTGCAGCGAAAGCGGTTTCTAAAGCGATTCCTTCTCTTGAAGGTAAACTAAGTGGCAGTGCGATTCGTGTTCCTGTTATCAACGTTTCTATCGCAGTTCTAAGCTTGAACTTGAAAGCGGAAACGTCAGTTGAAGAAATTAACGAAGTACTGAAGAAAGCCTCTGCAAGCGCTGCATTAGCTGGCCAAATTGGCTTCAGCGCAGAAGCTGATGCGGTAAGCTCTGACTTCATCGGTAGTGAGCAAGCAGGTATTTTGGACTCCCTATCAACAAAAGTACGTGGTAACCAAGCGACACTTTACGTTTGGTACGACAACGAATATGGCTACAGCTGCCAAGTCGTGCGTCTAATGGAAAAATTAGCGCAGATGGCACTGGCTGATAGCAACGCTGTAGAGACTGCAGCGGCGTAATGACCGGACACATTTAAGCATGTGTGTTAGTTCGGCGACCTTCGGGTCGCCGTTTTTTTTGCCTAAAAATAATGTGTTTTTGTTTGTCTTGAGTGTCTAGCTAAGTTTAGACAAAAAAAATCGGGCACAAGGCCCGATAAATGTAACTAGCAGTTGATGTGATGTGGCGCTCACCAACATCACGACTAATGCATGGCTGTGGGGGCATGCATTAGAGGTTGGCATCCAATCATGATTGATGCCAGGTTAAGGAAGCAGTACTACCAAAACATGGTGCTTATTCTAGCTATTGAGCGTTGCACGACAAACGATATAAACTTGTGTTTTGGATTAAATTATCTAATGCTAAAAATCTATGAATAAAGCCTCTCTTCCTTTTCTGCATACGTTTGTTGTGGCTGCTAAGCATTTAAGCTTTACCAAAGCTGCACAAGAGCTATTTTTAACCCAAGGAGCGGTTAGCCAGCAGATTCGCTTACTCGAGCAGCGGCTAGGTTTTACCTTGTTTGTACGTTTTCATCGACGCTTGGAACTGACGCCTATGGGGGCTCGTCTGGCCATGCATCTTAGACATATGTTTTCAGATCTAGATGGTCTGATCGAAGAGTTAAGAGAGGAGCGGGATTCAAATATTATAACCTTGTCTGTGATGCCGTCTTTTGCAACACGCTGGTTAATGCCACGCTTGGGTCGATTACAGGAGCGTCATCCTAGTCTTCAGCTGCGTATTCAAGCAAATGATCGTGAGGTGAATTTCACTCGAGATAGAATTGATGCAGCCATTGTCCACAGTCATTTACATTCTGGAAGTGCTTACAGTGTGCCGCTGCTTACGGATCGGGTGTTTCCGGTCTGTAGTCCGCTCTTTGCAGAACAGAATGCCCTAACGTCTCCTCAAGATTTGGTTCGAGTACCACTTATTAATGATGATTCAGAGTGGCGCTTCTTTAGCCCTTATGCAGAGTGGGAGGCATGGTTGGCCATGGCGAAAGTAAAAGGTGCACGTCCGAGTCGTGCAATGAGCTTTAACCGTGGAGATTTGGCAGTTCAAGCGGCATTGTCTGGGCAAGGGGTTGCTCTAGGGCGGACGCCTCTTGTGATGGATGATATTAGAGAAGGGCGTTTATTGAAGCCATTCGATCAGGTTTACGATAATGGTCATGTGTATTTATTTGCGTGTCCTAATGAGTTTCGAGACAGGGAGCCTATTCAACAAGTGCTGAGCTGGTTGATTGATGAGTGTCGCTTGTACTCTATAGAAGAGTCTTTGTCATGACAGCAGTAGCTTGATGGACAATGCAATACACATAACAATCACCAGCGGCCTAATTAACGTGTTGCCTCTGGTGATCACTAATCGTGACCCTATCTGAGCGCCAAACCATTGGCCGGCTCCCATTGCGATCCCTACTCCCCAAAGCACATGCCCACTGAAGCTAAAAACAATCAGTGATGCGACATTGCTGGTAGCGTTTAGCACTTTGGTGTGGGCGGTTGCCGCAATTAAGGAGTAGCCCATGAGGCAGATGAAGGCGGTCGAAAAGAATGCCCCTGTCCCTGGGCCAATGAGACCATCGTAAAAACCAATACTAAAACCAGCAAATACAGCAAAATAAAGCATATCGATGCGTACAAGCTTGGCGATCCAAGGTTGAAGTTTGGGTAATGCAAAAAAGAATGCCGCAACAAAAATCAGCACAGCTGGAATGATTTTAATGAGTGCGCTGCCATCGATATAAGAGACCAATAATGTACCTGACAAACTGCCTAGTGCTGTCATGAGAATAGCGAGGCGCATATCGTGCAGGGATACCTGCCTTGTTTTAATGAAATGATATGAGGCGGAAAGTGTGCCTGCGCAGCCTTGAAGCTTATTAGTGGCAAGAGCTTCAACGGGGGGTATGCCAACTGCAATTAAGACTGGAACGGTGATGAGGCCTCCGCCACCTGCCAAAGCATCAATGATCCCAGCGATAAAAGCAGTAAGTATCAATGCAAAGAGTGCCCACAGTGGCAAATCAGAAAACCATTCCAATGTCTGCTCCTTGCAAATAGTCATAGCCTTAAAGTGCAATCTTACAGTATGTTATGAAATGGGGGCGAGCAAAGTGGTGTTCAAAACGTTAAGTTACGTTTTTAAACGCATATTTGCTTGAGCTTGTGGTCGTAACTGGCTAACTTTTAATACTGATACGAGCAAATATTGAAGGATTTTATTGATGGCTAAACAATACGCAGAAGTGCATCAAGATGATTTTATGAAGTTTGGTGGCGAGCGCCCAAGTTACTTGGATATTGAAGATGAGCTGTTAGCGCTAGGTGGCCATGGGGTATCTGGTAATGCTTTTAAAAAAGAAGCGCTAAAAATGGCGGGTTGGACGGGCGGAGCCCTAACAACTTATGCTCAGCGCCCAGTTGTGGCAGCGAGTGCATTCAATAAAATTCGTGAAGGTCTGGCGAAAGTAAAAAGTGCTGATGAGCTAAAGGCTTTCTTGAAGGGGTAATGATTAAGGTTTTGGTTGGTGTATTGCGTAGTGACAATACACCAACTTTATGAGCTTATTTGCGCTCAGCATCAGCGACTTCGCGAATACCGTATTCTTCGTCTAAGATTTTTCCGATCACATTCTCACCAGCCAGGTGATGCGCATATTGCATGTGCAAGCAGCGGATCTGATCCCAGTTTTTGATTCCGCCGATACCGAGTGTTTCAAACAAGTGTGTGAAACCCTTTTCTTCAATGATGTTTTTATGCTCATCGCTCATAGCGTCCCAGCGGCGGCGAACATAATCTTCATGGGACTTATGGTAGGCAGCACGTAGTTCTTCATCATCACGGATACGTTGTTCCAGTTCTTTCACAACGCCTTGGCTTTCGATGCGCGCAAGCGCTTTGTCTATGGCACTGCTTGATAGCCAATAAAGTGTTGGGAAAGGTTGGTCAAACACCCAGGTTTCCATTTCAAGCACCTGAGGAACGCCATCTGGAGAATAGTGTGCGACGCGTCGAATACCACTTGGGGTACGACCAAGTTGCTGTGTAATGATGTCTACATCAGCTTGAGAAAGAGGTTTTGTCATGAGGAATAAAATTACAGAGTAAATGCTGGGAAGTTAGCAGCAAATTGCTGAATCCATTCGGCTGCGGCTTCGTTATAGTTAAGGCGTCGACCTTGGTTTTTCGCCTGTCGACGATAATGTTCTATCTGAGATAACTGCTCGACCATTCTCACACAGTAACAATCATCATTGTTCGGGAACTCAATAGCGATACGATATTCGTCCTGTTCCTTATCACACCAAGCGATACGCCCTGTGACACAGAAGTGCGGATCTATCTCTTGCAGAGTTATCCGGACGCAAGATCCCGCTTGATAAGCAAGGGGTGCTAAATAGGTAATACCTACAAAGCCCAGTCTGTCTGCTTCTACAAGAGGAAAGCACTGGTCCTCAACGACTGTTATGTCGAGAGGTAGGTCTTTCGGATGTGCAACAAATTCCATCGCAACAAGCCAATTATCGTTCAGTTAGTCAGTTTATCGGCTGGAAAGCCAGATGGTTTAAAATAGAAGCGAATTGTACGCTTTTTACTCTGACTGTACAGACGAAATTTAGGATAAATTTCTTGCAACACATAATTTTTCGCTATCGTAATGTTGAGAGTCTGCAAATTGCTGTCCTATCTTTAAACATCGTTATGAAAGCACTTTTTACATCGGAAACAAAGTGTGAGTGAGCTCTTTGTTTTTATGCATAAATCAAACCAAAAAGCTAAAATCCTAAGGGAGTGATGTTCTAAGCTGGAACAAAGCTTGCAACTTCATTGGAAAGCAGGCACCTTTTTATTAAAAGGTTGTTTAATAAACGAGTCGGTCGCGAAAAGGCTAAAACGGGAGGCGTTTATGTCGCTATCAGTCGTACAAAGAGTATTGCTAGGTTTTGTGTTGTTGCTGTTGTTGCTCTTTGTAGTGGCGGGAGCTGGGGTTGGCGGCCTAAATTCGGTGCAAACTCGCATTGATACCGTCACAGGGGAAATTGCGAATATCTCAGATCAAAGTGCTGAAGTTAGTGGTGCCTTGGCTCAGAGTAGCAGTGCGGTACTGCAATACCTTGTGGCTTCAAGTGATAGCGGTTTAGAAAGCGCTAACGCTCAGTATCAACAAGAGCAAGCGCATTTTGGCCGAGTTGCGCAATTGCTTAAGCAAAATGTGGTGGATTACCCTGATATCTTCGCAACGGTTCAAACGATTGAAGAGCAGTCAATTGCTTTCTTTGAACTCGCTGAGCAAGCCATCGGCGATCATAACCGGATGGTTGAACTCAACCAGATTATGCCGGATAAAAAACTAGACCTAAAAGATGCTTTGACGTTTGCTATCGATGATTTGGATGCCATCACTAATTATCCAGACTCAGATGAGCAAGCGTTCGCCGCTGGTTTGGCGAAAACACAGATGGAGAGCTTGCTGTTATTGGTGGGTGACTATTTTGACTCAACGGGCTTGAAGTCTTTATCCGGCATTCGAAAAGAAATGGGGAAAGCATTTGCCCCTGTCGATAAGGTAATAGGCAAACTAGGAGATGAAAGCATGTCTGAGGCGATCGCTGAGATACGTGCTGCGGTTGAGGCTGATGATGGCGTGATTTCAAATTATTATGAATTCCGAACCATTCAGTTGGATTCTGAAGTGGCTGCGGCGGCTCTTTCAGAAGGTCTTGCCGCGATGCAAACTCAGCAGAATGAATTGATTACTCGTGTTCGTGAATTACGTGAGCAGGCGAAAAATAATGCTTTGGATGCATCCAATAGCGCTAAGTACATTTCTTATCTGGTGGTTGCCGTCTCTGTGCTTTTGGCGGTAATTATTGCCTACTGGGTTAGCTTGAGTATTCGTAAGCCGCTAGCGAACATCATGTCTGTCCTGAATAAAATTGCCGAAAAAGATTTCAGCCAGAAGGTGTCCGTGTCGAGTAAAGATGAGTTCGGACAACTTTCACAATGGGTGAACGCCTTAGTAGAGCAGCTAAATGCTGTTATTAAGCAAATAGACAGCGCCTCAACTCAGGTTGTGTCATCTGCGGAGCAAGTCTACCAGTCAACATCAAACACTCAGTCGGTAATGCAATCGCAGAATGATAAGACCACTGAGGTGGCTGCAGCCATGGATCAAATGTCGGCAACAGTGCGAGAAGTTTCGCACCATGCTGAGGTGACACTTGAGAAGGTGCAACAGGTTGATCAAAGCGCAGCCAGCAGTTCTGAGCGTATGTCGGCGAATATCACGCAGGTCGAGCAGTTGGTTGCCCAATTGGAGTCCTCCGCTCAAGTTGTGCAGCAGGTGGATCAGTACTCGCAGAATATTGGAAGTATCTTAGAAGTGATTCAGGATATTGCTGAGCAAACAAATTTACTGGCTCTGAATGCGGCAATCGAAGCTGCGAGAGCGGGGGAGCAGGGAAGAGGTTTTGCGGTAGTGGCTGATGAAGTTCGAACGCTGGCTAACAGAACCCATACCTCAACTGAAGAAATTCAACGTGTTATTAGTGAGCTTCAAAGCGGCGTTAAAGCAACGGTTTCCTCCATGGATCAAAGTTGTCAGTTTGCTCAAAACAGCATGCATGAGGCGCAAAGTGTGGGGTCGGTACTGCAAGATTTAAGGCAGTTTGTGGTCGAAATTCGAGAGTTAAGCGTGCAGATTGCTACGTCAGCGGAGCAGCAGGCTGGCGTGGCACAGGATATCAATCAGAGTATTCATGAAATATCGAACCGTTCTCAAGAGGCGATGGAGGATGCTCATGCCAGTCAAGAAAGCTGCCAGCAAATGAATGAATTGGCGCAGCGACAGCGTAAGTTGGTGGGGCAATTTCGAACGGCCTAAGTCGCAGAGTTTTAAAAATCACGCTATGATGCTTATCCGAGAATCAATTGGAGTACGAGCATGAGTGTGCAAATTGGTGATATGTTGCCATATGGTTCCTTCTTGGTAATGGGGGAAAATGGTCCACAAGAAGTGAATGTCACTGAATTCTTTGCAGATAAAACGGTCATTTTATTTGCTGTGCCAGGTGCTTTTACGCCGACCTGCAGTGCGAGGCACTTACCAGGCTACGTCGAACACTATCAAGCATTCAAAGAGCAGGGTGTTGATGACATTGTCTGCTTGTCTGTAAACGATGTGTTCGTTATGAATGCGTGGGGGCAAGCTCATGGTGCGGGTAACATCGTTATGGCTGCGGACAATTCGGCCGAGCTAACCACGGCTTTAGGCTTAGAATTAGAAATAGCCACGGCACAAATGGGACTTAGAAGTCGCCGTTATGCTATGTTGGTGATCAACGGCGTGATTCAGCAGCTCTGGTTAGAAGAGCCTGGAGAGTTTGGAATCAGCTCAGCTGAACATGTGTTAGAGCAAGTTTCATAGCTAAGAAAGAATAAGAGAAGGTCGCCATTATGGCGGCCTTTTTTGTGCTTGTGACGGCT
>Ga0066192_1000072_pt1 | contig 15814 bp, 13 predicted proteins | sample WorMetvacBELIZE1_FD_58707 | JGI IMG/M metagenome (GOLD analysis project Ga0066192, IMG submission 58707) | Marine gutless worms symbiont microbial communities from Max Planck institute for Marine Microbiology, Germany - Olavius vacuus BELIZE.1... | ecosystem: Host-associated > Annelida >... | reverse complement strand
GTCGCTTCAACGTTGGTGTTAAAGATGGTCTCTTCAAGGTTGCGACGCCCAACAAACGCACCTGTGTTGATATCCACCGTGGTCATTGCTTCGGTCTGATCGATAATCAGGTAGCCACCGGATTTAAGTTCAACCTTACGATCAAGCGAACGCTGAATCTCGTTTTCGGTGTCATACATATCGAAGATAGGCTTATCGCCTTCGTACAGCTCAAGCTTGTTGGTCAGCTCTGGTACATATTCGGACGTGAACTCTTTAAGGTTTTCAAACTCTTGGCGTGAATCGACCTGAATCTTGCTCAACTCTGTTCCAACAAAGTCACGCAGGATACGCTGGCTAAGGCACAACTCACCGTACAGACGTGTGCGCGCTTTGTGTTTACCACGGCGCTCAAGCACTTTGAGCCAGAGACGCTTTAGGAACGCCGCATCTTGCTCAAGTTCATGGGCATCGGCACCTTCAGCGGCTGTACGAATAATAAAACCGCCATGCTCATCGCAGTAGCGAGAAACCACCTTTTTAAGACGATTACGTTCTGACTCGCTATCGATACGTTGAGAAACGCCGACGTGGCTAGCACCAGGCATAAACACAAGGTAACGAGAAGGCAGCGTGATATCCGTAGTTAGGCGGGCGCCTTTTGTGCCGAGTGGATCTTTAACCACTTGCACGACAATGTCTTGTCCTTGACGAACAAGCTCTGAAATATCACGCACTTGAAACTGCTTTTTCTCATTCTCTGCCACACACTCAGTATGGGGAACGATGTCTGAAGCGTGCAAAAACGCTGCTTTTTCTAGACCGATATCGACAAATGCTGCCTGCATACCTGGTAGAACGCGGCTGACACGTCCTTTGTAGATATTGCCTACAATGCCTCGACGAGCATCTCTTTCAATATGGATCTCTTGAAGAGCTCCCCCCTCAATCATGGCCACGCGAGTTTCACTCGGGGTCACGTTCAGCAACAATTCAGCACTCATGGTGCACCTCAGATTAGTAAATTATAAGAATTCTTGCAGTAGCTGGTCCGTTTCAAATAAAGGTAAGCCGACAACGGCGTAATAACTACCTTCGATTCGAGTAACAAAGCGTCCACCCAAACCTTGGATCCCATAGCTACCGGCTTTATCGCATGGCTCCCCTGTTTGCCAGTATTGTTCTATTTCTTGTTCACTGAGGGGCTTGAACCATACGTCGGTAATCACAATTTCTGTTTTTTGTTTATCTGCAGAAACCACAGACACGGCTGTCATCACTTGGTGTCGCTTATCAGACAGCTGGGTGAGCATTCGCTTACAATCGGCCAAATCACTCGGCTTTTCTAGCACCTGCCCTTGGCTTACGACCACGGTATCCGAGCCTAAAACCACTATATTATCTGAACCCAAAGCAACAGTATTATCTGCCCCCAAAGAAGCAGTGTCGTCTGAATTAGGCTCTCGCTTTGCTATCAAGTTCAATGCCGCTTGAGCTTTATCAAGCGACAGCCGTTGAACATACGCTTTGGCATCTTCATCCGGCTGCTGACGCTCTTCAATATCGGAAACGAGAACAGAAAACTCGTAACCTAACTGCGTGAGTAGTTCCTTACGTCTCGGTGAGCCCGAAGCCAAAACTAATGATGGGGTATCCATATCCCTTACCTCACATGCCAATGGCGACGCACTCGGCGCATCAACAAGAACATCCAAGGCCAAAGTATACAGTTAATCAATGCACTCCATAGCGATAATGGATTAAAAACAACGTCTTGAATCAAATATTCACCAAAGAAGATCAATACTTCAAACAAAACGGTTAATGCCGCCATGATCATCGCCTGTTGCCAGAGTGCCATGTTGCGAATAACAAGGAAGTTCATCGCAATAATGTACATCACTATCGACAGCATCATACCGCGAATGCCGAGCGTTGAGCCGATCAACAAGTCCCACAGAAGACCAAGAATCAGAGCACTGCCCACGTTGACGCGGTGTGGCAACGCCAATACCCAATAACAGGTCACCAGAAGCAACCAAGATGGACGAAACAGGTCTAGGCTGCCCGGCCACGGAATGGTTTGAAGTATCAGGGCAATCAGAAGCGAGCAAGCGATCACTAACTTACTTTTTAATACGCTATTGGCCATTGTCACCCTCTAACATGGTTTGTTCTATATTAGTCTGATCTGCTTGCATACGCTTGTTTTCATCAGGCCAAATCAGCAGTAGGTAGCGCAGTTTATCAAACTCAACCACAGGCTCAGCTTTGATTACTGCAAACTCACGTTTCGGGTCGTAGTCGACCGATGATACATAAGCCACTGGGTAACCTTCTGGGTACACACCACCCAAGCCAGATGTCACTAGCATGTCTTCTCGCTGGATATCGGTACTGGTTGGAATGTGCTGCAGTTCAATCTCATCAATTTTTCCGTTACCCGACGCAATCACTCGAATGTCATTTCGAATCACCTGAACCGGAATCGCGTTATTCGCATCAGTAAGAAGCAAAACACGGCTATTGTGCGCAGCAACAAAGGTCACCTGACCCACAATACCTTTTTCATTGATCACTGGTTGGCCTTCATAAACACCATCGATCTGGCCTTTATCAATCACCACTTGATGTCGGTATGGAGAGGTATCAACCGCCATCACTTCAGTCACCACCTTCTTCTCGTCACGAATAAAAGGCGAACCTAAAAGCTTACGTAGGCGTTTGTTCTCTTCTTGATACTGCTCGAGCAGAATAAGCTCGCTTTTAAGACGAAGTACTTCACGCTTCAAACCGTGACTCGATTCGATCAAGCCCTTACGGGTATTAAAACGATCATAAACACCATCAAACATGGTTCGAGGTAAGTTAGCAGCGTACTGGATTGGCGCTACCATGCTGTTCAATAGATAGCGAACATTTGAGAAAGCATCTAAACGACTATCAGCCAGCATAAGGCTGGCTGATATAACTACAGCAAAAAATAGGCGCAATTGTAGAGAGGGACCTCTACCAAAAATTGGCTTCATTCTATTTTGGTCCTAGGGCTACATTTGATCCTTTAGACAAAGTCCTAGGCTCTCAGCTGGCAATACGAGGCGAAAGAGCCTAAAACTCGATGATTACTCTTCGCTGAACAGATCGCCACCGTGCATGTCGATCATCTCTAGAGCTTTACCGCCACCAAGAGCAACACACGTTAGTGGTTCTTCAGCAACCACTACAGGAATACCTGTTTCTTCTGTCAGTAGACGATCGAGATCTTTAAGTAGTGCACCACCACCTGTCAGAACCATACCGTTTTCTGAGATATCTGAAGCAAGCTCTGGTGGGCACTGCTCTAGTGCAACCATCACTGCTGATACGATGCCTGATAGCGGCTCTTGTAGCGCTTCAAGGATCTCGTTTGAGTTTAGGCTAAAGCTGCGTGGCACACCTTCTGCAAGGTTACGACCGCGAACTTCGATCTCTTCTACTTCATCGCCAGGGTATGCTGAACCGATCTCGTGTTTGATCTTCTCTGCTGTCGCTTCACCGATCAAGCTGCCGTAGTTACGACGAACGTAGTTGATGATCGCTTCATCAAAACGGTCACCACCGATACGAACAGACGACGAGTAAACCACGCCATTTAGAGAGATAACCGCAACTTCAGTTGTACCACCACCGATATCAACCACCATTGAACCCGTTGGCTCAGAAACACGTAGGCCAGCACCGATAGCTGCAGCCATTGGCTCATCGATTAGGTAAACCTCACGAGCACCAGCACCTAGTGCGGATTCACGGATTGCACGACGCTCAACTTGGGTAGAGCCACAAGGAACACATACAAGTACGCGCGGGCTTGGCTTAAGAACGCTGTTGTCATGCACTTGTTTGATGAAGTGCTGCAACATTTTCTCTGTTACGTAGAAGTCTGCAATTACGCCATCTTTCATTGGGCGAATCGCTGAAATGTTACCAGGCGTACGACCTAGCATCTGTTTTGCTGCGTGACCTACAGCAGCAACACTCTTTGCAGAACCCACACGATCTTGGCGAATAGCTACAACTGAAGGCTCATCAAGAACGATGCCTTGGCCTTTTACATAAATAAGGGTATTGGCAGTACCTAAGTCAATCGATAGGTCGTTTGAAAACATGCCACGAAGTTTTTTAAACATATTCTTCGCTCATCCTGCAAGAATTAGAAGACAAAAATTGCACTAAATGTACCAATGCCTTGCTGTAACGGCAAGGCATTGAAGTATAAACATGGGCTGAAACCCGCATTTTCTTACAGATTCCTAACTTAGCGCGTGAAAATTATATTATCGCTGACCTGTAAGACCACTCTCCCCTCGGTAGATCACGCGATCGTTACCGCGGTAGATACCGAATGTGACCACTGTGGAAGGGTCTTCATCACCTAGTTGTCGCCAGTTATAGCGTAGCCAAGGTTGGCCTTCATGACTGCCGGAACATGAAATATCATTTTCACCCGATTTCTTCGATGGATTACCATCGTCCATTCTCAACCACAAACGAGCTTGTTCACGAGGAACAGTGCCATTGATATTAGCGCCTTGATCTGCAGAAATAGTACTTTCTCCCTCTTCTACATTTCCACTACCATTCAATGAAGCATTGGTCGTTGTCTCTTCGTCACTATGCCAGATCACTTGTTTACAGTAGTTAGCGCCATTAAAGGTGCTGCGTTCATCCCTATCATTCACCACGAAATCACTGCCATTCCAGAATTCGGCTCGAAGCGGAATGGTTAGTGTCGCTCCCGAATTACCACCAATATCGTCCAGTGCCATTCGACCGTAGCGAGCCGGAGGTTGGACTGGGAAAGCTGCAGAGTTTGTCACAGGGTCTGTATCAGTGAATGAAACTGGATCTGTGCCAGTTATCGTCAAACCAAAATTGGTTACGGTGGCATTTCCATCTGATGTATTAAACGGACGATCTTTACGACTTACATTGCTACTCATATGACGCTCAAGCATAGCGTTGTCGTCATCCAGTAACCAATTCACACGACTCTTATCCCATGTTCCTAATGTTGTATCTAACAAGAAGTCATTATCTACATTACTGTCGTTCAAAACCCCAAATTTAGCTTGAAGAGTCGAACTAAAGAAGCGGTAATTATTAAGCGCTTTAGCGGTATCACTTTGGCCCGCAGCCATCGGATAAACTCTATGTATCGCAGAATCATAAGGCTGACTTAGGTAAGCAATATTATCTTGGTCTGCAACAATCCACTCATTCGTGTCTTGCACAAAATATTTAGGATAAAAACGGCCAATAAGCACTGTATGGCTATCCAAGTTTTGGCCTAGATACGTAATAGGGTGTTCATCAGAACTGGTTACAAAGTTAATTGAACCAACCTCATCCCAGTTATACTCCAGAGTTTTTATTCCGTTCTGAGCTCTAGAAAAGTTAGTCGTTTCTTCACCTGTTAAATTACCTAAACTAGCTTGCTCGGCATTAGGGTAAACAAGATCCCGAGATACAACTAAACTCCCATCATCAGTTGCGTAGTTCAAGGTTATTGGCAAAACACACGCATCTGCGCCGATGGATACGCCAAATTGAACAGGCTTATACGTGACAGAAAAAGTTTCTCCAGAAGCCATAAAACCTTGTGACCCATCTGTGGTAGAAGGGTTGATATTTGTCGGAGTAGACTTCTCTTTAACATCACAGATAGCTATTTTCCAAGGCCTCGAATAAACAGAAAAGATACCTTTTAAGTCATAGGTACCACTATCCGGGCATCCTTCAAAGCCATCGCAATCAAAAGTATCTGACAATTGAAGGTCAAAAATACCAGATTCTGTAATAGTTAAAGGCGAGTCTGAAACACCGTTTGTATACGTAGGGGCATACGCCAATTGACCTTTGATACCCTTGCTAGGGGAATTCAATTCATACGAAACGACAACAACATCTTCTGACTCTACGTTGTAATTTTTAGCCACTGTAACTTTATCGTTAGAATCACACGCTAACACTCTTGTATCGGCAGATGTCGCCTGTCCCGCTATAACGTCTAAACGATTAGTCGCTGAATCACCGTCAAATAAAGAAAATCTAAATGGCACAAACTTAAATTGACTTTCCACACTCTGATTAACATCATCAACTAAAGTCGCAGTAAGTTTATACGAATCGTCGAAGTCAATATTTGCGGTGTCTTTCGCCGTGATTTTTAGGGTCAACTCACCATCTATATTTGATGAATAGTTTGGATAACTCCCCGACCCGGTAATTACGGAAACATTAAAGTAGTTAGGATGAGGAGTAATGGCAACTGTGACACTTAGGCTTTCAGCAACGCCATTATTTGATGTGTTAATTGTAAACTGTGGAGAATCATCACCGCACATCAAAGCTAAATCAGTTGCTGGCGACATCTCAATTTCGTAATCATCAGCAGGTACAATACAGCTCGTCTCCGCATGTACTAACGCGTTTGATGACATGTTAATATTCTTGGCAGAAACAGCACCATAGACTCTTGCAGTACCGCTCATATCAACCTTTTGTTCACTGTATATCAAGCCAACAAACGTTGTTTTATTACTCGAGCCACTACTGTTTAAACTCACGTGTTTTGAACTATTCTCAAGGACATTGACCCTAAAGTGAGTATCTCCTGCCAATACAGGTTTATCACCGATCCAATTAACGATAGGAACCCCGGCAAAGCTCCCGTTATTGACAGATAGATCTTTTGTAAAGATTGTTACTGTATCTCCACTCTTGACTCTAAGTTCGCCTGTTCCATTGATATCAAGTTTACCAATTTTATATTTACCAGCCTCGATTTCTACGACACCACCATCACCAATTGTAATACTGTCGTATTCATAAACTTTAACACCACCAACTGTTATTGGTAGCGAAGTTACATCGTGGGTAAACGGAATATCTAAAGCATTACCAAGGTTATCAGGGACATCTTCTAAAGCCTCTTTGTTAATCAAAAGGTCATCCAAACCAAGACACTTCTGACCTTCACAAGCAGAGTTTGTACGGTCGAAAGTATTAGCATCTAAAAAGCCAACATAACGCTTACCGTCTTCACGTAAAGCTCCGACGATCTGTGGTGAACCATTTATCTCAAGAGTACCGTTAGAGCCTAGCCAAGTTTGAACTGGGCTTTTGTTATTAAAGCCTTCACAAATACCGAGCTCATTCGGTCGGTCAAACATAAAGAAACCGACATCTTCTTTTACATGACCACGCTCACTGTCACGATCCATATCCTCTTCAACCACAAAGAACACTTTATTGTTTGTCACATCACAACGACGTAACCAACCGCCATTGTTACCATCACGAGAGTTTTTATTTGCTACAAGAATTGGCGGAGCATCAAAACCTGCAAACGAGATATCAGTATATTCAAGGCAACCTTGCTCTATTGGGGAAATAACCTTCTCACTCAACTCTGTTGTTTTGAGCGTAGTGCCATCACCTAACCAAAAGCGCGCCCCTTGAATAAAGCCATAACCCTCACCGGCAACAAATCCCACTGTCTCTTCTTGGGTAAGGTTATTATTTTTGGTTACTTCTGATTTTTCTAGTGATAGAAAGAACTTGTCCGTTTTTACGCTGCGAGCCATCCCCGTAAACCACTTATTGGCGTTTTTCTTGGTTTGAGGTTGAACGAGAACCCCCGGAGTCTTGGAAAAGTTAGAAGGGAGACCGTAATCTGAATAATTTACGGTAACTTTAGCATTGGTGTTATCTCGAGATGCGGCAACTTTGGTACTTACCGTACCAGCAACAATTTTAGCTTGGTTGCCTAATGTAATAACGCCTTCTTCTATGACAAAGTAATCAATATTTAGATGGCTGTATTTATCGCTACTATCCAACATTGGACCATCAAGATATGTAATACCCTTATTCTTTCTTTTGGAGCTTGGCGCAATCTCTTGAATAATCGTAGCGGTTTCCCAATCCGTGCTTATTACTGAAGCTGTAGATGGTAATTCTGTGGTTCCTTCTGCCAATACAGACAGATCCGAATCAACTGTTGGCATAATAAAAACGAGTGGCTTGGGTTTTGCTCTATCATACGTATTCTCAAACGTAATTGTGCACTTCACTTTTTGTCTATCAGACGCATCATTGGGCTGAGGCTCGATAACCTCACAGCGGCTAGCATCATCGTTTGCAGCTGTCAAAGTACCAAACTCAAATTGAGGATTTCGATTTACTGGTGGAGGCTCTGGAGTAGAGTAGGAACAAACCTCTGCAATATTGGCAGGGCAGTTCGATGGCGCATAGTTACAATTAGGGTCATCAACACCACAATAAAGGTTCTCATTATTAAAGTCCGTTGATGATGCTTTTATTTCACCACATACCGAGGAGCTTTTAACCGTAGCTTTACCATGAGAGTTTATAGCCCCATTTCGAGCATAGATGCTGTTTTGGCTCTCAGCCTTAACCTCTCCGCCAGTTGTGGTAACTACACCACAAACTTGCGTATTTTTTAAAATGACATCACTTGACGCTCTAATGTTGCCAAAGACTTCATTTGGATTGGTCTCAAATTTAACCTGCCCTCCTGAACTCGTGACATCACCATACACTTTAGTTTTCTTTAGAATGACATCACTTAACGCTTTTACATTACCGTAGAATAAGTTGGTACCTGACTCAGATTTAACTTGCCCTCCCGTGCTTTCAACGTTGCCATACACCGTAGCGCTTTTAAATATCGCATCAGAGTGCGACTCTATATCAATTGGAGTCGTTACAGTTCCTGATTGGTTAGAGTTTTCAAACTTCACACTACCCGACGTCAATTTTAACAATGGTCGTTGGTTTGCAGGTATTAACTCCGTGCGACTAAAAATAATCGTATCATTATTATTTAAAATGACATCGCTAGAACAAGTGTATGTAATGCCATTTAAGCTTCCATTGTTACAAAGTCTTGTATTTGGATCTGATATATCGTAAACCGTCGCTGCCACTGAAATCTGGGCGAAGGACACTAACATCAAAGATAGTAATAACTGCTTCATCACCGAACTACTCCCTCACCCAAACTTCTTGAATACGCTGCACTTGATTAACACCAGAGCCACAGGTTGTTGTTGATTCAATTTTGAAAAATCCGACGCCATCTAGTACCCCAATCTCATCACAGGTAAGTGAATCCACATTACAGATCGTCGACATACCGTGGCTCACCTGATTGGCATTTAAGTTAGTGCAAATCGTTCTTACACTTGACGATACTGCTGGAGAAACGGTGAGCGGATACACTTGAGTCAATGCCCATTCATTAGCGGAATGTGCCAGCAACCATGCTTGTGTACCGAGCTGCTTGCGAGTCAAAGTATCGTGGTTGCTCCATTGAACTTGTACAAGTGATGTTGCAAGAAACCCCATCACCGCAATCACAAATACGGCGATAACTAAAACACTGCCTTGCTGGTTCGATTTTCTATGGCGCATTGAGTACCTGCACATCTTGTTGGTAAACGCTGATCTCACTATTCTGCTCAAGTACAAGATCAATATGAATCACTCCACCTCGCTGGAGACTAGGTTCTTCGTAACGAAAGCTACTCTCAGCATAATTGATACTATCTGCCACTCTCACGCCATTGCGCTCCACCACGCCTTGATTTTCAATGGTGTTATTGACTAAGCAATAACTAACTGAATCGCTGCTGTCATATATGTAATGACGTAGCGCGACCGATTGACTGCTCAAATTAACCGAAGTCGCAGTAAATACATTATTTGTAGAAACTAACCCTGACACTGGTATTCGCTTTGTCAAACCTGCTCCCAAATCAGCATAAGTGGTTGGGTTTATGATCAAAAAGTCATCGTCGTCGAGGGTGGGAGTATCTTGCCCGATAATGAAATCTAAGTTGTTGCTGTTCTCATCATAATGATAAAAGCCAGAATACTTGATGGCGTAAAACGTCAAACACTTCTGAGCAAACACCGAGGCAGGTGTAATACTTGTATCAAAACTGTTGGGCACTGCGTGACTGATCTCACGAGACATCTTCTCAACCACAAACTGCCCTTTAACTTGAACTTTTTGACGATCAATGGTCTCAGCGTAGCCTTTCATTCCGTATTCAACAAAACCAGCAATCGCTAACCCAATCACACCCACCACCACGATGGTCACTATCATCTCAATCAGGGTAAAACCACGAACTTTCATTAATAGTTCCCCTTGTAAGCTGAAAGAGTGTATTGGTTGTTGCCACCAAATATATTGAGCTCAACTCGTTTAAGAGTACCGATGGCGTTGTCGTTCGAACCATCCATGTTTTGATCATAAAACACAGATATTTCCACACGGAAATTAGAGTAGCTTCCTGCAATATTTTCATCGAGGATATTTGCCAATTCATAGGTTGGCGTAGACTGACAAGCCGATTGAGTTGAGGCTGTGTACCAACACCCAATATAGTCATCAACATCGTTGAAAGAGGCAGGCATCGACTCTGTACCGTCAATACCTAAGTCACCCGGATCCGTACATGGCGTCGCACCTGCATCGCCACAGCGAACTGAGCCACCATCAAAGTCACTATGCTCATCAAAACCTCGCGCCAAAATTTGATTCATTAAGCTTTGGCCTAATGCAACAGAGCGATTTTGGTATTGTGGGTCAGCGGAACTTGCTACTTGAGGCGCGAGAAAACTAGTGATTGTCACCATAGCGATTCCTAGGACGACAATTACCACAATACTTTCAATAAGAGTAAAACCACGTACGCGAATCATAAACAAGCTCCTTCGCTTACATAGCCCTGTGAATTAATGCAGATACGAGCGCTATTGCTCGTGGTGGTAGAATTAATCGTAATATTAACCCCAGCACTAATAGATGGGTTACCCAACAGGTCAAAATCAACAACTGTATTGGCAGGAGAAAAGGAAATACCTTCTTCACGAACGTGATCACTGCGAGCTTCTGCTTGCTGTCTTTGAGTTGAATTAGCGAGATTGAGATTGCAAGCTGTAACCGAGCCTAAGCAATCACTATTTATCGCCAATCGAAAACTATCGTTGGCTGCAGACACATTGGATTGCATGCGATTAACTTGAATCTGACGAATAACAGAAATGCTCTGCTCTTGGGCTGAAAATATAGAAAAGTTAGAGGTGCCAGAAAAGCGCGTTGCTGCAAAAGTAGCAACAATGCCAAGGATGATGATGACGATGATCAGCTCTACAAGAGTAAAGCCCGTACTGGGGAGACTTTTCTTCATCACAAACCTCTCACTACGGTGTGACTTCGAGTATACAAGATATTGATATGTATAACGGTATCACTACCAATTGTTTTAACATTAATGTGTAGTGGATAGAAAAAAGGCCAGCAGGAGCTGGCCTTAATTACATAAATTATGTGCTATTGTAGGTTTGTACAAACGCCAGAACTTACCACTGCATTAGCAGTAGCTTCAGCTACAGACGTCGCCTCTTGGTATACAACACAGCTAGTTGTGTAACCAACAATACCAAACACTGCATCATCACCCGAATCACCTAAGTACTCAAAATCTTCACCAGCACCTACGCCTTGAACAATTGCGCCGATCGCTGCAGATGTGCCAGCTGGGTAACCAAACACTGTTGCAACTGGTGAACCATCAATTTGAACAGAAGAAGCTGCGCTTGTTTCGGTACCATTAATAGCAGACTTACCGTAAACAATGCCAGATGCACCTTGGATAGCGCCTGCTAGACCTTCAAGAGTCGCGTTCTTCGCATCATCTTGCAGGTTTAGGAAACGTGGTGCTGCAGTTACAGCAAGAATACCTAGGATAACAATCACTACCACTAATTCGATTAGGGTGAAACCGCCTTGTCTTTTCATAGTTAAGCTCTCTCTATGTTAATTTACGCAGACTTACTGCAAAGTTACGGTCACACGACCAGTTTTGACTTCATAAACAAACTGATGGCCTGTGTTACCTTCTAGTTGAACGTAGGTACAGGTTTCATCCGTTGTATTTGCTTGAGCTGAGTACTTGTAGTTACTGTCATTAGCAACGACATCCACATCCCCTACTTTTGGCGGGTTTTGCAGAAGATTGTCCATCAGCTCAGCACAGATCTCATTCGTTAAGCTTTGTGGAAATGAGGTTGAATTCTCATTAATCGCCCAAGGGTATCCATCACGAAAATCGGTATCGACATTGTTACTATCTTTCGATCTCGTTAACCAAAAATCAACACCATCATAATTTACAGTATTGTATGTTTCAACCCCAATTGTCGCTGTTGGGCGAGCTTCTGCTTCCCATTGCGCGCGAGCCGACAAAACGGCTGTGGCAAAACCACCAGCAACGCCTTCAATGCTCGATTTTTTCGCTTCATCTGTCACATCTAGAAACCTAGGAAGGGCAGCAACCGCTAATAAACCGACAACAACAATCACGATAACTAGTTCGACAAGGGAGAAACCCTTTTGATTTTTAAGCATTTTCTACCTTCTCATCTAATTACTAATGCGCATTATACATATGCACGCCTATAAAACCATAGAAAAACCGTCAATATTTTCACTAAGCCAAAATATTGGCCTTGACGCTAAAACGTTCACCTTTGAGCAAGATCTCAATTTGATGTTTTTCTGTATATTGATAGCGACAACGATATCGAACGCTATCACTCAAATCCTCAACCTTAGGGTTTCCTAAGCCTAATACGCTGCCATTCGGGTATAACTGGTCTAACCAATAATTACAGTTTACATCGGTCTGTTCAATAGGTATTAACCATCCCGTTCGGCTATAACGTAATGGCTCTCCATCGTCATTTACCTGCTTATGGCCATTAAGTAGATACTGCTGCTTATATAGGTTTGCACGCTCTAAAATACGCTTGCTCGCCACAATCAATGCTGTGTTCGTTGCCTCTGCCTCTACCGAGCGCCACATTGATAATAGCCCTGCTATGATAGACAGAATAACCACACTCCAGACTACAAAACGTGAGCGTCGTAGGTTATTTATCATCCACTAACCTTTGATTGCATCGAGCATGCCCCACATAGGTAAGAAGATACCTAGAGCCAGTACCAACACCATCCCTGCCACAACCACCAACAAGATCGGTTCAATGCGGGCAGTCAGTGTTTTGAGGTCATAATCAACCTCGCGGTCATAAAAGTCAGACACTTCAAGAAGCAACTCATCAATGCGACCCGTTTCTTCACCCACCGAGATCATTTGTATCACCAAAGGTGTGAAAATTTCGCTATTAATGGCCGTAGAGGAGACGGTACTACCTGCTTCAATGGCTGACTTCATCTCTTGAACGCGCAATTCCAAAAAGCGGTTGTCGAGCGCCTCAGCTGAAAGCGCTAAAGATTGGTTCAACGGTACTCCCGCTTTAAGCATCAATGCAAAGGTACGAGAAAATCGTGACAGCAGTGCGCGATTTACCACACCGCCAATGACTGGCATCTTGAGGCGAAATCTATCCCACTTTTCCAAGCCGTTGTCGGTTTTAACCCAAGCTTTAAATGCGAATATCAAGCCAACTATCGCACCAACCATAAACATCCAATAGTTCACAAAGAAGTCCGACATACCGATCAGAATGCGTGTCGGTAGAGGCAAATCTACACCGAAGCGCGAGAACATACTCGTGAATTGTGGGATCACCTTAATGTTGAGGATAAACATGGCGATCAAAATAAAGCTGATCACAAACGTCGGATAACGCATCGCGGTTTTAATGCGCTTGCGAGTCTCGACCTCTTGTTCGTAGTAGCCCGCGAGCTGAAGCAAGGCTTGATCGAGTCGACCAGTGTTTTCACCTACGCCGATCATAGAGACGAACAACGGACTAAAGACTTTAGGGTGCATCTGCATTGAGGCAGAGAGGCCACGGCCATTGGTCAGTTCAGTACTCACCTCTTCAAGTGCAGCTTTGAGCTGCTTATTCTCACAGTTCTGAGTCAGACCTTTCATTGATCGCAGCAGCGGTACACCGGCCTTCGTCAGGCTATATAGTTGACGACAGAACAGCACCAGCACTTCTAGCGGAACATTGGGTGAAAATAGGCTGGAGACGTCCATCTCCAGTACCGACTCACCACTTTTGCCAAGCTTGATAGAGGTAGGAATAATTCCCTTACCCATCAAACTCTCTGCAGCAAGCTCTTCACTATTGGCTTCTAATTGCCCGGAAACCTGACGCCCGTCGGAACCGCGACCAACATAACGATAAGTTGGCATACTCTATACCTCTACAACAGAATCGGGTCAGTAGAGCCCGAAGCATCACCTTCACCAAGGTGCATGATCTCATCGAGGCTAACGACACCCTTCAGCGCCAGTTCCATTGCTGACGCCAACAGAGGCTTATAGTTTTCAGACTGTCTAGCGGTCTGAGCAAAACCTACAGCATCGTTGGCACGCAGCGCATCCATCATGTCTTGTTCAAGTTCTAGCATCTCGAACACACCAATTCGGCCGCGATAGCCAGTCAGGTTACAGTTTTGACAGCCACGCCCTTTAACAAACGATGCCGATACTTGATTTGGAAAACGCTCGCTCAGCCACTGTTTACGTGATTCGTCGAGTTCATCTTCAACGGTACAATCTGTACAGACTTTACGTACCAATCGCTGTGCGACCACGGCCCTTACAGCACTGGCTACAAGGTACCCGGGAGCACCCATATCCATCATACGCAGTGCGCTGTCTACCGCATCATTGGTGTGAAGCGTACTCAAAACTAAGTGACCGGTCAGTGCGGCACGCAAGCCAATTTCAACCGTTTCATGGTCACGCATCTCACCAATTAGGATGATGTCGGGATCCTGACGTAAGAAGGTTCTTAGGATCGTTGAGAAGTCGAGGTCGATCTTAGGGTTAACCTGAACTTGGTTAATACGCGGTAGACGATATTCCACCGGATCTTCTGCCGTGATGATCTTCTTACCCGGCTCATTGAGCTCGCTAAGCGCACCATACAAGGTGGTGGTTTTACCAGAACCAGTTGGGCCTGTTACCAAGATCATGCCATGGGGACGACGCAGTTGTTTACGCAGACGCACAAGCAGATCGCTCGGAATACCAGAAGACTCAAGCTTACGCAGGCCTGCCGACTGATTGAGCAAACGCATTACTACCGATTCACCGTGCTGTACTGGCATGGTCGACATACGAATATCAACCGATTGACCCTTGGCACGAATATTAAAGCGACCATCTTGTGGCAGACGCTTTTCTGAAATATCTAGGTTCGCCATCAACTTCAAACGCAGTACTAACGCAGAAGCAATGTTGACCTCATTTAGCAGCGTCTCATGCAGCACACCATCAATACGTTGACGTAAACGCAGCACGTTAGCATCCGGCTCGATATGGATATCCGAAGCACCAACCTGAATCGCATCTTCAAACAGTGAGTTGATCAGTTTTACAACCGTCACTTCATCGCTGTCTTCCGCGGCAATATCGAAATCAAAGGCTTCATTGACTTGGTGTTCAGCGTGAAGCTGCTCAGCAAAAGAGGCGATCTCTTTAGTACGGCGGTAATAGCGGTCAAAACCATCGACCAATTGACGCTCAGGCGCGACAACAAACTCAAGAGCATAATCACCCAGCTGTCCAAGCAGTGCTTCTTGAGCAAACAAATCTGCCGGATCACTCATTGCGACACGCAAGGTATCACCCTGACGGCCAATAACGAGCGCACGTAAACGACGTGCATGCACCTCAGGAAGTAGTTGAACCGCCTCAACATCCACAGCCGCTCGGCTTAAATCAATCAGCGGAATGTCGAGCTGCTGAGACAAAAAGCTCAGCATCTGTTGTTC
>Ga0066192_1000071_pt1 | contig 16016 bp, 8 predicted proteins | sample WorMetvacBELIZE1_FD_58707 | JGI IMG/M metagenome (GOLD analysis project Ga0066192, IMG submission 58707) | Marine gutless worms symbiont microbial communities from Max Planck institute for Marine Microbiology, Germany - Olavius vacuus BELIZE.1... | ecosystem: Host-associated > Annelida >... | reverse complement strand
CGTTGTAGGTCAGCGGCCGAGGTAAACCCCGACCAAGCTGGCGAGGCGTAACTGAGCTTGTAATCAGCACTCTGCGACAGTTTGTAATAAACTATGGACAATTCAAACAACTATTGAAGACATTTTCCTTTGTCTGAGACAGCGGCGCACTAGTGACTTTTTCTTTTTTGATGTGCCGTTATAAATTCACTTACTCACTTACTTACTTATGCATATTTTTGCATTTAACGTTTCTGTCTACGCCAATCTTAAAGGGACACCAGGTCAGCAGTGCCCTGTCACAGCTTTGCGAAATTGCGACACGCGGGTGCGGCACTTATTGGTCTTAAGCCGGCAGTAAAAAGCCATCAGTGCACTATCCCAGTGTTACAGTTGAGCTGTAGACCGCGCCTCTTCCACGGCCGGCGGATACCGTCCCAGTTTTACATTGGTACCACAGTATACCGCTTAATGAGTGACAAAGATACACTTGTGTAAACAACCTGCCCATGGTTGTCAAGCAGCAGTGCCCGACGGGAAGTCGAACCCGCGACCACAAGACTGTAATAAGTCCCACGTCCGACAGTCGCATACAGAAACTTGGAAGACTACCTTCGAGTAACCTCACATTAACCGCCATTGACATTGGTATGAATTACCTTGAAAGACTCTTTGCACTGTTGAAGGCGCACCGGGTCCGGGTACTTGGTACATCGTCGCATGGTGAACTTCACGTCGACGTAGAGACGGTTGGCCTGGCGACGCTCAATGTACGGCGTCCGCAGCCAGTTGTCAACAGCCGTCACGGCCACGTTACACACCATGTAGACACGGTACACGTCACCAGCAACCGTCGTGTAACTCGCTTCTCGCCACTTCAAACAGAATCACACATGTCATGTTTAAAAAATTTCATCGATTGACAAGTTTCAAAGCACACTTAAGAGAAATGCTGTATTGTTCAGCCGACGGGACATGATTTGGAGCTTTCGTGACTGCTTAGGCCGTTAGAATAGCGCGATATAAATTCACTTACTTACTTACTTACAAGCACTGCATCACACAACAGCCAACGGTCGATCCAACGGGAAAACCGACTGATAGCCTCCCTTTAAAAATGCTGAAAAATATTTCTGAAAATTCTGATTACAGGATAACGGTAGGTGTTTACGAATGAATATAGATAACAACTGCCCCCTCCCCCTGATCGCTCCTCTGTTGATACTTATCTGGATTCATCACTAAAAGCGGCATGGCTTAGCGGAGTTCATTTTCTGAGTCGGAGCCACACAGTCGGTTGTCATTGTGTTCGCATTATTTACAACAAAACCGTACCGCTAATTGTCGTAGGGCTATACATTAGCTAGAAAATGAATACATTTTATATTAGTTGTAAAGTTTTAATTCGTTATAGTTACTTTAATGCGTGCTGCAAATTTTGTCAACAGAGTTGTATGCAAGTTGGAAAACCAGTTCACAGAGTATCATATAGCTCATGAATGATTCTTGCGTAACAATCAAATCAATCAACAGCTCAAGACTCGAGGTTGTGTTTATGTCGGCAAACCAGCGGATCGACGTGGTAACGTTCGGCTAAATCACATTTAAATATAATCGTATATCTTCATCGTGTTTGTCGACTAATGTTGTGCATGAAAAGGTCATACTGAGTATATACGACGAAGCCTGCACGTGAAAGTTGTCCGACAGATATAGTGATGCTGTCCAGATGAAAGAAAACCAATTTCTATCTCATACGGCAGTTATACCTTTTGTTCTCAGGGGATTATTGATTTGGATTAGTATTTCGTTCTAACAAAATTTCATACTGACGACTAAAAGTTCTCATCCTCTGAGCTGTCGTTAATGTGCGGTGGTCGACAGTCTGGTCTCCTCTGCATCCGACAGATCGGAAGACTTGGCGACAATTAGCACTAAGGAAGGCGAGGTGGCGACGACGACGACGACGACGTTGGCAGCAGTGTATCGATCGAGGATGAGAACCCGAGCAGACAGACTGGCGCCGACCTGTCCAGTCGACCAGTCTCACCCCGGCAACCCTGTCTGTCCGTCAACCGACTGTCCACTATGTCCGTCTCCGAACAGTCAACCACGCAGTCGACTCCTAAATCCTCTGCCGCCGCCTCCGCCGCTCAACTTCTCGGCCGGCCGCCGACCCGGTTCGATTCACGGCTCCCGGATTATAAGTCCGTCGGCGTCGTCAGGACGGCTCTGGTGGCGACCAGCCGTGCCGACTGTCACGTCTGTGCCCGCGATACCCGTACCCGAGCCGTCCTTCTTACATGTTAGCCGCCGCCTACCGAGCGGTAATAGTACTCGCCGGACGAATAACCGTTATCGGCGTGGTTGACGGCAAGAAGTCCGCCCGACGCGGCAACCACGCGTGACCTCGTCGTCCCGCAACGAAATTGAATTTTTCTACTCAATTCGCGTCGACACGTCCGCACATCGATATCAGTCAGTGACCGTAATGCATGCAACGAGTTGATGCTGAACAAGCTGAGGCTGACTCGCTGCATGGTTTGTCGACGACGCAGGAAAGAGCAGCGCAACGTTTCTGAAATTCCACTTGAATGACCATTCGATTCACCAACTGGAGCCCCTATATCAGTAACATAGAGTCCTTCTACTGCATCGGCCTCGAAACAACACGTTAATTGTGACTAGATCCAGATATCGCCACCGTCCTTTAGTGCGTCATAAAGGCAGCACGTAAGATCACACTTACAAATAAAAAAATACAAATACATGTAGCCTCTCCTACTAGACTAAATTACATACAGCCTTAACGAAAGTTTACCAGAGTCACCTTGCGGTGCTGATCTCATGTTCTTCTATTTACAATGCTCTCTACCGATCAACGTAATGTTGTGCATTTTTTTCACATATCCGAAATCCAAACAGACTACAGCAAGCTAAACACAGGAAGAAAGAACGAGTAAGCTTAACTGTGGGAGTACATTGCAGCTTACGTTACATCTATTCACCCTAAAAGCCATAATGCCGGCTGTAAACTGTAGCGGCGATGATCACAAAGAGACAAGTAAATAATGGACGCAAGAATGATTGCGACGTATTGTTCTGAGAAGACTGAATGATATCGCTCGCGACATGCGTGTATTCCGTCGGGTTTACTCCGTTGTCCGGCGTTTCGGCAAACACCATCAAAATGACAATGGCGAGTGAGCGATCGGCGCCGCCGGATAACAGTAAAAAGCTTTTTATCGCCGCCCGCCGCGTAGCTGGCCGGAATAAATGCGTCGACGAGCGGCGCAGGACGTCGTCCCTATACTGCAGACGAGGCCGGCGTCGGCAGCGCACAAGAAACGAGCGACGTACGGGCCGGTGTGTCCATCCGTTCGCGTCGCTCGCTCGACCAAGTGGCCTCCATTCAATGCATGCTAATGAAGCCGGGGACCGTGCAAGTCGACAGGCTCGGCGTCACGATTGCAGGATACGGGAGTTCCGGGGCAGGCAGGCGCAGCGGTCGGTGAACAACGCGACCACATACATCGACCAGCTCGACGACGACCAGCAGCTGTTTTGCGTCGTCATGCCGCAGCCCATAAGACGCATTTCCATCCACATTGTGTGCTCGCGCCGCAGCTGCTTGAATAATTGATCGTTCGTCCACGTTTCACCGTCGTATTTCTCCTTACAACGTGTAAAGCCTTCGTGCAGTAACTTTAGCAGCTTTTTACCGGCACATGATGACCATAGCCCTACCTTAGCTCAACCAAGCCCTTTCGTGTAGTCATTATTTCTATTTTATATAAACCGTGAAAATCCCTTTTTACATATGCAGTCCACTACTGCAACCTCTAAAATTAGCCTACTGATATTTCCACAACGACAGAGACAATAAGTCAAATAGAGGCCTTGGTAAACCGACCGACTGTTAGTAAGAAACGCGTTTAAACTTTTTGTCTGTAAAGAGTATCGCTAAAATGGTACAAAACCATGGGTTTATAAACGAGATATTCACAACGAATAACACCGTTTTCATTCGTGTCTGACCACCGCAGATCTGCAGCTGGTGATTCAGCTACGCTACGTCACTACGTGGCCAAATGACGGAAGTAAGACGGTTTATTTGACAACGACGGCGCCAGCAGCAACAAAACGAGCGTTGATTAGCACCGTCAATCGTCCGGCGACGACAGTAAGCACCAGAACAGCAGTCGTTCAGCCCAGCTCGAGCGGCCACATCGCCGGATACAAAACTCGCGCTGTAAGCCCACGGCCATGAAGGCGTTACCCACGGAAACAACTGTAGTAGCTGTACAAGATGATTTTGATGGCACATAGAGCGACAGCGATCTGGCAATTTGTGACCACATTAATGCAACTCCTAGTACAGCAGCTTTCACATAAAATATGACAGCATATTATGACGTATTAGCAGCGATGATCAAGACAGTGAAACAGCAGCAACACAGTGCTGTTTGAAGCCATGATACACCTGACCATTAACTTTAATAATTTTAGTTTTCTATAAAAGTCGTCTATCCATGTACGGTTTTAATGATGTATTCATATTAAATCCGATGACTAGGTGGGTTATAAAACTATTAAATGCACACACTAGCTTACATACGTTTTAGTCGGCGATCTGCTCCGTTGGTGGTTAGGTCCAACACACGGGCAGTGGTGACATCTACCGGTTTACAATGAAACTGTTGTTTGTCATTTCGTTCACACGCGCGTCAGAACGCCGCACTGTGCGTTCATGTTATTGAAACTAGCCGTGTTGTAGCTGCCAGAACAGAACTTGACACCTATTTGTTTTTGGTCCGTGTATAAATTATCTTACTTACTTACTTACTTACATACTTGTCTCACCATTTCTGGGCTTAGTCGGTCATAGCCTCTTCAACCGAGAGTGTCATGGACTGATCCCAGCACGTGGTAACTGCCTGGCGTTCCAGATCCTCATTGCAGGGACTTGTGGTGCATCACTGCATCACAGTGAGAACAAAGAGAGAAGCTCAGTCGTCTGCCGGGCATTAAACTCGACGCACCAATACGTCTACGGCTTCTGTCTACGCTCTGAAGTTCTGAGGCTGACAGATGACAGTACATGTGCAGTGACTTGTCTCTCTGGGTGGTCCTGGTTTCAGCTTCCGTTACTGGCTTGAAGCAGCACTGTTCCAGACGCGTTCAGCGTCTCGCAAGGTCATCAGCAGGTAGCGTAACAGCCTACACACGGCCGGCGCCCGGTGGCACCTTGGCTCACTATCCATCCATCGCCCTGTCTCACCGACAGCGCCGGCACCGGCAGCTGGCTTCCGGCGATCACTGGCGACCGAAAAATAAACATCACTTAGCAGCCGATGTTCCTGGCGTCAGCACACACAACGGCGCGCGTCACAGTCAGGTCGCGTGACTCACGGCGTAACGTAAAGCATTCTCGGCGACCGCGCTGCGCCGCGCCGCGCTGCGCTACACCGCGCCGCGTGCGTCACGAACAACGCTCCGCCGCTGCCCCCGTTGCTGCGTTAAATTACTGCTGAATTTCCATTAAAAATAAACAACTCTGGTCCACAGCAGGCGCACGACACGTAAAACAGTGATAATTCCGCCGGCGGCAGGTTACCGTCGAGCGGCTGAGAGAATGAGCGCGGCAAAGATCACACGGCTAGAAGGCAAATGCGCTGATGGGGCAGTTGTTTTACACCGTCTCCTCGTTAAGGTGTTCTGTCACTCTCAAAACCAGAGCTGCATACAGTTCGGTGTAAAACAGCAGAGTCGAACGAGCATGAATTTCAGTATAAAGATCTGAAATGTATCGCGCTCAATAAAAATGTAGTCCAGTTTATTAGCGAAATGCGCGTAAAAAGTGGAATCGACTGAATCAGTCTTTGTCATTGTCATAATGACAGACAAGACATAAACAGTCGACGCAGTAAGATGCGCTGGCAGTGGCAGCTGTTGTAGCCGCATCCAGCACTGCCGCACCGCGCTGCCAGCATGCGTGGGGTACATTGTGGCGCATAGTCGCAACGCAAACATATGTCGTCGTGAAGTGTTCCAACAACGCCACACAATCGCTGTCCGCGTGGATCCACGTATCCACGTACTATGCGTGATTTTACCAAATACACTAGAAGAGATATATCAAAACTGATGACACACTCTCGGTCACGGCTGCGCAAGTTTAAACGAGCAGCTTCTTTTTGGCAGATTGGCAAGAACAAAGTCGTGGACAGCTCTATACCGGCGACACGCACTCTGAAGAAGACACTGCTATATTGTACTATTAACTATTCGTCAAAAATCGTCGCTGAATTTATGACGCGACGCTCCGGCATTAACAGCCGACAAAGAGCATGCAGCTAACAAAACTCTATGAAGAAACGTATAGCATTTGTATTTCACTATCTTACTACGACATTGTTTAGGTCGCTGTCTATGCAATACACCGCGGGCTTATAGTCTCCAATTTCTTATCGTCGAAGAAAGCAGCGAGTGTCTTATTATCGTAATAGGACTATTTACGGCTGCGCAATGTAGTGTAATAGAGTCCGCAGCTTGTGATCTGTAGTCGCTTTTGATCCGCTTTGAAAGCGCCTTGTTTGCTTACTTGCGTCGTGGCCTGGCGGAGGCGTATTACCCGTGTGCGCAGAGCCTCGACCACGATTTGCTTCCTCTACGCGAACAACATTACCTCCTTGAACGGCGTCACAACACAACTACCAACTTCCAGACCATGCTTCATCCCTCAAAGACAAGCACTTCTTCATTAGAATGTTATATAAAGATCTAGGCTGTAGTCGATGTTGTTAGCAGTGACACTCTCTTTCTATTTTTCACACTGTATCAACAGCGTTTTGTCTGTTGAACTATTAAACTATGTACAGGTACTACTACTGCAGCTGCTACTAATACTAATGCTACTACTAGATTGCACAAATATCATACCTACAGGCTATAGAAATTAAACCATTTCATAATTATGATAGTGTTGTATTTGATTGAATCATTCTGCGCAACATCATATAATTAACATAATATTAGAAAAAATTGCGAACTCTTAGTCTGTAAATCTGATTACGACACATCGTGGTTACTGGTTGTTTGCTTATTTGAGCCTTAGAAATATTTCTTTTACTTACTTACTCACTTACATACCTTCTCTCTGAACTCTGCTTCCCGTTTCCTTGCTTTTGCTTCAGTCATTTCAATAAGCAATCCATTTCTCAGAGCTATTTGTTTGCTGCGTGCAGGACTGTCCAATTCGTATTACTGTAGCTTGAGTTGACGCCTTAAAGTGCAACGTTTTTCAATATGTGGCATCTTTATCAAAAACTGTTTGCCAGTTGTCGCATGATTTGTCACATCAAAGCGACAGCTGCACAGCAAGTCAGCGACAACCACGCCGCCAACCGACGGTACCAAGACGAATTTAATTAAAGATTGCTTGTGTCGATGGAATGCTGCCACAGCACAGCGCAGCACGGCGGACCAGCGGATGTCGCCGTACGAGTGGCCACGCAGAACGGCCGCGGCGGCGAAAAGTGCGGCAGATGTATGTTGCCGGGAGTCAGAGTGCACCGCGCTGCACCGAGTGAGATATGTGTATCTGATTGAACGACCGGTGTCGTCCGGTGCAGATCAACTCACTGCATTACAGTGACTCTTGACCTCCATGCGCCACTCCGGTAATTACATTGACAACAATGGACTACAGATATTTCATATCGCAATTCTCTCCTCTGACCGCAGCGTCTGAAGACGTGATACATGTTATTGTTCATGACTGTTATAAACGGTGCACCGATATAATAAAAGCTGGCACTCTATAAAGACAATGAATTATCTTTTAAACTGTTTCTGCAGCACATCGCATTGTCATTTGTCTTACTTCGTTCCATAATAATCAACGACGTTCTGCGATGCTCTGCAGTGCGACAAGGTCAGTTCTAGTATCAGTTATAGACATTCGTGCGTCATGCTTGCACAGCATAATAACCATCCAATGCCTGTTTGTCAGGTTCATTGTCGCTGTCATTACTCGTGGCTGATTGATTAGCAGTCCGGCGACACCGAGATGATCCGATGTGCAGCGCCTGGCAACGAAGCCAATCCCACCAGCATCAGCATCAGCAGCAGCATCATCCGCCGCATCAGTCGGCCGCCGCCAGCACGCCGGTCGTTAATACTGCACCGCGCGAAACAATAGCCATTCACCGGCCCTGCAGGCGTTGTGCTTAGCGCGCGGTCATAACAAATCAGAACCGACGTCAGACAAAGTGAATGAGAGATCAGACTAGACTGCTGTGATTCCCAGTGAATGCGTTCAGACTGAACTATAGACCTTAAAAACGGCTGAAAACAAACAGCCAATTGCTGCTTTATCACTCATTTTCGTCATCACAAATCTTATTAGTACAAATAGTATACAACGCAAACTCGCATATGATATGTCCTTCCGGTCACTGTGGAGAAATGAAAATCGAAGAAACACGAAAATATTGGGTAGTATTCACTGGCGTTATATTAAGCCGAATGTGGGGGTAACCTTCTCCATCTTCCTGTCCCATTCCTATCTCGCCGTATAGAGGCCCCTAATCCAGTTACAGGCCTAGGGAACCGAAACTGGATGTGGTGTATTTTGTCAAATGTACGTGACGTATAGCGAGAACGATTTTATGTGAAATTCGCAAGAAACTATCGACCACATTTGGCGCAAATGTGTTTGTATTTCATTTAATTAAGTTTGTTTCTTTTTATTGCTACCGGTTTTCCTGGTGAATAAAGATATTCAATAAAAATGAGAGGTACGTACCCTCACTACAAACAGTGAGGGCTACTCGTAATTCCGTATCCCTTTAAAACTAATGACGCCTATAGTTATGTTGTTTTCACTTTAAAATCAAAAGATCAAATGAACAGACTTACATTTACATTCGACACGGACAGTTGAACTGTGAAACGCCAAAAGTTTAAAAAGCCGTTTCCTACATCTAGAATGCAGAACAGCGGCAACGTTCGGCCGGCGAGAATCAGTCGGGTGAAAGTCTGCGTGTCACGTATAGGACTGCTAATTAAATGACGCCGGCCTCGCCTGGCGGCTGCGTATTGCGCCAAGCCTCGACCATCAGTGCAGATGAAACAATTGATTTCGCGTTTCTCTTCGTTCGTCGTTCTCATTAATCAACGGCGCGCGGCCCGGCAGGCAGGCAGGTCGGTCTGCTGCTTCTCCTCGCCGCAAACACCGGGCTGCAGTCCGGCAGCCGCGTTCATACATCAACCGACGTCTCGCAAGCATTCATCAACTGTCCAGCGACGTTTTGACAAACGACCTCCTTGCAGTCAAAGCAGTTAGTCGACGCTTTGATCACGTTTTTTTGGTCGCTAAGATGTCTGCAGCGGCGGCAGCAGTAACGGCAGTACATTGATGAAACCGACTTGCGTCTTGGCCGCGTACAGGACGTCGATCCAGCAGCTGTAACAAACGTTCGGGGAAGAAGTGTCCAACATCCGGCGTGTGGCAAGACGCTCAGACTGATGTGCAACTTACCGAGTGTTTTAGCACACTCCGTTCACACGCGCAACTCAACAGACGCATCTCGTCTACGAACATTAACGCCGGACTTACGTTTCCACCTTTCTCTAGTCAAACGCCGGTCTCTTCTTGACCTAATCATAACCCTAAATTGATAATTTTAGATCAGAATGCAGTCTTTACGTTTCAGCAGTGGTAGCCGGGGGATGTCCGAGATGAAATTTCTAGTGCGCTTATTACACTAAGACGATAGGTGCATTACATTGTAAATGTGGATGTACTAAATAGAAGTCTGCGGGCTAAAAACGCTTCGGAAATGTCCGGATCTCGGATGAACTACGACGCGAAGCCGTGAGACGTATTTAGTCAACGTCAACGGCCGGATGTCTCTAGGCGCGCACCTGTCGCGGCTTTCAACAGCGACCAACAAAGACGCTGACTATGGATCGATGCACAGGTGGACGGAACGCAAACTTTCGTTGTTTCGGGCAGCAGCAGAAAGCATACGACAGCAACTGGCTGTAAAGTGGAATCCGGATGCTGAAAACGGGTCGCGACCTTTCATTGGTCGTATTCTTGGAGTGGCGGTGGTTGGTGTAAGTGGGATCCGGCAGCTGTGATTGAAGCAGCTGCAGCAGCGGCGGCAGCGCTTTCTTTCATCGTCAACGGACGGACAAGTACTGCAACAGCTGTCGCTGGTTGGTGTGATGAACGCGTGTATAAACAGCTAATGCGACAACTGCGAAGTGTGAAGGAGTCACTTAATATGCGGATCTTAGATAGCTACTTATACAACGGTCCACGCTTAAATTCGCCGAAGCTGTGAACTCAAATTCAATGATTTCAAACAACTATTGCACCAGTGTTTTCCCTAGCAGATAAACAGCAGGAAAATCTTATGAGTAACTTTATTCATCACCCGTCTTAAAATTAACTAAATATGAATACACGGCGGGGCTATCCAACAGGAAGACTTCAGGAAACCTGGTAGTTAGTAAGGGTTGCAGAACTTGAAATGCCCGTGTGACTGTGACCTTGATCAGCTGTGTAGGGCCACTGCACCCAATCATCTAGGATGACAGTGTTACTATTTGTTGTTAGGTCTTCGACTTAAAACTGTTGCCGGGGCAGCCACAAAGATCGACGCCCCCTTTTTGCCATCTCATTCTGTCCAAATATAGTTTCCACGTTGCACTTCAGTCCATCTGCTTCTTCTGTTCTCTATTAACAATCTCACGTGGTCGATCCGGAATTTCCACGCATCACGCAGAACATGACCAGCTGCGGGCTTTGTCAATAACGCACGATTTCTATTGGCCAATACGTTCAGCGGACACCCTGGTTTCTCCAGAAATTACCACGAGACTTGTCTTCTGTAAGTTAGTATTAAATAACTACTTCCAAAGCTGCTATTAAGACTTACAAAATCGAGAGAGTTGATTTGCCATCAGACAGACTGAGTTTGAGCACCAACCAATGATGATGATCAATAAACAGTACAAAGCAGCAGAACGCTACGATCACTTTGCATAGACAACACAATCGAGACCACTGTATAACGTTCGTGCATCTGCGTAAGCCAGGAAATAAAGCTCATACACCAGACCACAGTGTGAGACGCACGAGACAATCGCCGGACTTAGCCAAAGCAAGTAACGTTTAGCGCTGAGCGCGGCGGTGCCACCGTCCAGTCGTCCATCGTCCAGTAAAGCCATACTAAGCCCCAGGCTCTCTGCAGTCATCGTCGACCTCGTCGTTCGTCGATACATACGTAGCAAGCCGCTGATTACAAAGCGGAAACCGTCGCCGTCAAAGCTTAAATCCCTCAAAGACGCCGACGTCAGCGACGACATTCTACTGAAAGCTCGCTAAGCCGCGACGGCGACGCAGAAGAATGAGAACGCTGAGCATGTCGAAGCGGTCGACGGCAAAACAGAACAATGTCGGTAATTAGTATCCGCTATACAAGCAGCTTACGAAACTCTGCGGTTTCTCGTCGCAATCTTAGCCGAGTCTACTTGCGCGATACAACAGCGGCTTCTATGTCACTTTACTATACGAAAAAAACAACAGAAGTAAACAGCGCTTACATGGCTACACAAAACGCAAATGTAACTTGATGACTATAATAACAGTTAACACACCGTATAACAAACTTCACCAACTTCTTCCTAAGCCTTATCCTTTTTTAATGTTTGTTTACGGACAGACCTACACCTACTACGGATTATGACAACGGTACCTGCATCTTCCGCCAGCAGAAATTGTCTAATTAGTACTGTTGTACGAATGTACGTTTAAATGTACCAAGTTTGTGAACGTTTTGTTCAACAGATAACGACTTCACTACTTGGTCACTGCTAGATAGTAAGTAAGTATGTACAATTTTGTGTTCCCGCAGCAATCCTTACAGCCTAAGCTGTCGGATGAGCCCTGGAAGATACATGTACGTTGTTTCATGGCGGCAAGGGAGGCCAGACTGCATGCCAGGCATGACGTCAGTCACGTGCCTGTGCGAAGGCATGGTGCGCAGTGGTCCCTCGAGCCAACTGGTATACATGCCACATGTCAGCAGTGATCAGAAGCACAAACGTTATCAAGGAACTAAACGGATCAGACACGCAATACTGCCTCAGTCGCATCATCACACAAGCACCATAATCCCAGCGTTGTCGAAGGTCGAAGTCTATCAAAGACACACGCGCATTCGCACACCCTAGAGGAGCGCAGGGACGACTGACCAGCCACGACGGCGCGATCACAGAGTGTCCTCTAAGTAGAATTGTGTGTCATTATCGCTAACGATTCACTGAGAATCATCTCTGATTATCACTGCACATATCGACTTTATAATCGGCAATCGGATAAATAAATCCCATAAATAATAAAAAAAACTTAGGAAAATCTTATCTTACAACACGTCACATACACTGCAGGTAACTAACACATCTACCGACGTGGTACAGTTTCATGTGCTAACTACTAGTTCATTTAGTGCAGTGAATACACTGTATGCTGTGCTGAGTACGTTATTTTTGATGTAAAGTTTTAGTACTTTGAAATCTGACGTTCTGTTAAGTTACTTCAGCAAAAAGAGTTTTCTCTTTGAGTCGCAGTGCCTTCTTTTCAACAGACTCGAATAACACCGCATATACATGGCGTGGAAATGGCTCACAGCGTTTAATCACCGCGTCTGTATTTCTCGTCACGTAATGGCATTAAGTATAGATCGCTCGGTGTCGGCAAGACTTAAGTCCTATTCCGGCCGTCTAGTCTGCATGCGGCAATCCACAACAGGATGTGTGGCGTCATTGTGTCTGAGTCTATGGGCGTCGGCCGGCCGGCCAGCCGATCATAACGTCGCCGTGTCCGTCGAGGACCTAGTCTGTTGAGCGTAGCCGCATTCCGAGCACGTATCGTGCGCTCCAAGCCAAGCCAAGTCAGTCGTGATGGCGTAGCCAGGACTGCGCGCTCCGGACAGTCGATCTCTGGATCATGATACTACGACACGCAGCCATCTATATATTCCGAAGTGTTATTTCCGTGTTCGCATTGAAAACATTTCCGCAGGACCTTAAAAGCCCCTATAAAAGTCCCCCAGGTCCCCTAGATACACCCACTGGCAGCCGTCCCGCTTGTTCGTCGACGCAGTATGCGCCGCATCCTCGCCGTCGCCGGCTTCCTTCATAATTTACCGGCGGCGCGCTCTGCCGCTGGTCGGCATCAATGACCATCCTTTCCTGGAAGCGTCGACGTAACGATCATCATCCACGGCCAGCTCATTACCAGAACGCCGACCGTGACCTCACCATCGCCAATCGGTGCTCGATAAGATGTTTTCGCCCGATCGCCTGACGCTCGCCCGCTTCTTTGTCTTCCAACTCGATGATAACGCGATCGCACCGGACCACACGCGGCGCGGGTATCGGTCGACCGCGGCGTACGGCGCGATAAAATTCAATAAACCAGCAAATTACGCGTTTATGACGACGACAACGCCGCTGACCGGAACGAGCGACCGGCCGGCGTCTGCCGAAACCAGATATGACAGTTGGAAATTGGCGGGCGTGGTTGGTTCGCGTTCATAATACGCCGTAACCGCCACCGCGCATCAATTCAGCGACGCGGAAGGCATCCGGACGGACAGATCGCTGCTGACCACGGTCTGCCCGCTGCCGGGCCGCTCTTCCTTCCCGCGCAACCTCGACCGACCTCGCCGACAAGGCCGCAGCTCGGCGCCACGACGCTGGCGTGCCAGAGTCGATCGTCGTCGTCGGGGAATTGCGCGACCTCGAGTCAACGCGTGCACCGACATATAAATGGAAGATTCGCAAGATTCGCAGCGGCCGCGTCAGGGGCGTCTCCAGCACCCAGAAACTGGGCGATCACTCTGAGGGACCACAACAAATGTAGGAGAGGGGGATTAGCTGAACGTCGCCCGCTCACGGCTTGAATTCACTGCGTGAGATTAATGCCACGCAATGCAGTAGAATAATAAAGAATGGAAGTAGAAAACATGATGTACAATACTCAAAATATACAATTTATTATACTACGAGTATTATTTTACTATTATATTATTACATTTCACAGCACAGGTACTTTACTTAATTACTATAGGCTTTCTATTTGATATCAGCTGTGTGACTGCATTTTGGGGTATTTGGGGCCAACGTAAAGGCCCGCCAAAATTCAGGGGGTTCTGGCTCCCCTCCGTATAGATACGACTGGGTGAAATTGATACAGGCCAGACAGCAGTCAGACAGCAGCCGCACGTGGAGTCACACTGTTCACTCACGCATCGTCTCAGAAGAAATATTCGACAGCATTAATACTCAGACATACGGCGATCACGGAACGCCGAGTCGTTTTGACTGCAGAAATATATCAAGCCCGCATACCGACAATTCGTTGCGTGCCAGTTCTTGTAACATACACCGCACAGTCTAGTAAGCACATGTCACCAGCATTATCACAAACATTTGCTATTGCGCTGTTCAACCGAAGCTCAGCAGTCCTATACGCTTACTAAGGAGCTGTATAATACGTAATTATTAATAGTGTGACGGACACTGCTACTTACAGATTTGCTTCTGCTATTATTTTGTGTTTCATTCTGTTATCATGCACCCAATATTGACGTTGCGTCTTTCTTGTTTACTTATTTTCTTGTTTCGTTGCTATACTTTGTGCGAATAAAGATGTATATATAAATACGAAAGTAAAGTTTACATGCACAAAAAACTAAGCAAACAAATTTGTCTCTAGCTGCCGCCAGAAACTGTTACGTTACGTCTCCAATATAATGCGGCAACGAATTCCAGGTCCCGACTACGACAACTGAAAAAGCCTTCAGCTTTATGAGTAATAGGCTGTATCGGTTTTTGATTACGACTACATTTTATAAAGGAGGCGGTCATTCACTGTAGTCAGGACAACTAGCATGCAGTCAACACTGTAGAAAACCACATCAGCATTCATGCCGCCTTCCCTGTGATTGCCCATTGATTCCTATATACTAGCACCGTGTTGCCCGGTTTACTTTACAATACGGCCTTCCCGCTGAACCGGAGAAACCATGACGCCATTGTCATGGCAGAATCCGACAGCAAGAAGAGCAGATCCCAGTCATGTCGCCAAAACTTGCCAGAATGTCTCGACCGACGACTTTCCAGCCACCGATCTGGTTCACCGTGTTCTCCAGCTGTGCGTGGAAGATCAGTCATACAGCCGAATGCTCGAACATTCTCAGCATAGCAGAGAAACACAACAGTCAGTCCACAAGGCGGAAGATAACGCAAACAACTGACTCCTGTCTGTGAAGCGAATATAACACTCCACTCACGAAATGAAAGCATCGACTGAGTATGTGCGCTGGTCATAGTTTGTCTAGAGAGTGAAGTCGGCGACGCGTCTGCTGTGATATTGAGGTCCGCTATGTCACTGCCAGTCACTGCAGCTGCTAGTCTTCTCACTCGAGCTGCCAGGCGGTTAACTCGTTCAACCGTGACAACTGACAGCTCCACCATCAGCAACGCTGACGTCATCGGCAAAGATGCTCGCGAACGAGTCTAATGCATCGTATCGGCCTCATGTCCAGCCGACCGGGCAACAGCAGGCCGATCGGCGACGGCGCCCGGCAACGACGCGGTTATCACGGCGCTGATCCCGCCGTCGGCCGCCGCTCGCCCGGACAAAGGCGCAGTGTGGCCGCCGTTTAGCGCTGGGCCACGGCCGTGGCTGGGCGCCCTGAACGAAGCAATTATCGTGTGCAAATTCGGACGACGATGCCTGTTATCCCGTCACTCCGGTGTCATCTGACAAACCACCCAGCTATTACACCTTCTGTCAGTCTAGATAACAATGCGTGGGTGTCGGTGACAAATTTAAATAATAGCAATCACGCCACGTAAGCCATTTTCAGAACAAAAACACAGAAACTGTTTGCGTAGACTGCGATACACGGGCCTTGTCAGGATTTTCCGAGGAAGGGTGCACGCGGTGATTT
>Ga0066192_1000070_pt1 | contig 16094 bp, 13 predicted proteins | sample WorMetvacBELIZE1_FD_58707 | JGI IMG/M metagenome (GOLD analysis project Ga0066192, IMG submission 58707) | Marine gutless worms symbiont microbial communities from Max Planck institute for Marine Microbiology, Germany - Olavius vacuus BELIZE.1... | ecosystem: Host-associated > Annelida >... | reverse complement strand
TGAGCTTCGAATACCGAATGTATGCAAATCGAATTCGAATTTTAAAATTGAAGTTCGAAACTTCGAACTTTGTTTCACATCCCTAAAACAGACATTGTCAGAGTTTACAGTCTTGATTTTTGACATACTTTGATGAAATTTTGCACTGGACCCAGGTTAATGGAGTGGCTTATTGAGAGTGATGAGGAGGATGTATGACAAGTTCGTGAATAATGTGTTCTGGTACTGGTTGGCTCAAGTGGATTAAAATCCCAATGCTTAGTATTAGTCTTTTTTGATTTTTAGCCTTTAATCCTTCCATTAACTGAAATCCTCGTATCTCTGTCTAACTAAATGTTAGTAACTTAGTACTAGTGACTGATGTCAGATAACTGATGTTGCTGGTTGGAGTTAAATGTTAATGAATGTTTAAAATGAAAGAAAAATCAAAATCTGCTCAGTTGCCCAGTATTGCTTTGTAATGTAGTTAGAAAAATGCTTCTTGCTGTGAGTATTTTGATTGACTCAACAAATGCCTTGTGTTGCCCTTCTCGCAGCCACTCCCTTCTCTCTGGCGTAGGCATTGTGGTTAAGAACCCCTCTCCTTGTGTGTGCTATTATCCAAAATTGTGGATTTCATAGTTCAACAGATGTGCAAATGATGTGCCATTGTTTTATTAGCATATCGGTGATTTGTCCATGTTTGGTCCATTACAAGTGTAGCCATGTTGTGTTTGTATTGTGCAGATTGAGAAGGAGTTGAATTCCATCTGTGGTGATGTCCTGAGCGTTCTTGAGCAGCATTTGATACCAGCAGCATCAAGTGGGGAATCAAAAGTCTTCTATTACAAGATGTAAGTTAACTTCTAATGTCAAAGTTTAACTCATTTGCAATTTTTGAATGGAATTTTACACAACTGTTAAACAGTAAAATATACAATTTAACAGACAAGTAACTTTTACAAGTAAAACTTGTAACGATATTACGACTGACACTGGCACAGAGCAAGTATATCATTAGCATTTTACACAACGTCTAGCATGTTGACACTAGCCCCGTAGAGCCGCGCAATGCCGCAGCAGATCAAAGGCGGCTGTTGAAGCTTGGTGGTTGCCATCCCATAGCTGGCTTGCTGTGATGGCCGAGCGAAGTACTGTTATTTATGACATACGCGTTATATGCCGGCAAAATCGATTATCGTGTTTAGAATTGAATGACACTTATCGAAGCTCGCTTAACATTTCTAACAGTATTACTAACGACAAATATAAATAGAAAATATTAAAACACAGCAGAAGTATTGACATTGTCTGCTATCATAATGACCATTAATGCTGTGTTGTGCTACAACAGGCAGGGTGATTATCATAGATACCTGGCAGAGTTTGCAACCGGAGATACTCGCAAAGGTGCTGCTGAACAGAGTTTGGTTGCTTACAAGGCAGCCACAGATGTGGCCATCAGCGAACTGGCTCCAACTCATCCTATTCGTCTCGGTCTGGCTCTCAACTTCTCGGTCTTTTACTACGAGATCCTCAACGCTCCAGAGAGAGCATGCCAGTTGGCGAAGCAGGCTTTCGACGAGGCGATCTCCGAACTTGACACGCTGAGTGAAGAGTCGTATAAAGATTCAACTCTCATAATGCAGCTGTTAAGGGACAACTTGACACTGTGGACCTCAGACATGCAGGCCGACGGTTTGTTAAATGATTTTCTTCATGTCAGTGCTTAATTTGTCTTTTATGTTACAAGCGTTTAAAATCTTATTAGTTGCATCAGTGCTCATAGTTCTCGAATCTGCAGCATGAAAGTTGATGTTTAATAGGGATGTACTATATCTGGCCAGAACCAGATGTGACTAGATATCCGTGGGTGTATCGGGCTGCAACTGGAACTGGATAGCGCGATGGCTGCTCCATGCTGATAATGTGCATGGAGTTGCGTAACTTGTGTATAAACTGCAGTGTGCTGACGTCAGTAATTTGATTTGTGTTGTTGTTGCACATTGTAATGCATTATAGGCTTGTTTGAATGTCACTTAGTGGTTACAAATGATTTGTAGCTAACCAGATTCTATGACATTTAGGCTGTAATGCTATTATACTGACAGTAAAATATCGGATAGCGATATCCAGTGCCGTTCAACATTTTGGCCGGATCCAGAACTGGATATCCGGTACATCCCAAATGTTTAATATGGCTGCATAAAGTACTCATCATTTGGGCAATCCTGAAGCTTCTTATTGATGTCAATACAGTTTTCAAGATATCTATATACGTAAAGAAATACAGAACTGCGCTATCTACTTGACAGTCGCTGATCGGATCGTTGTGAGACTTTACATGTGAACAGGGTAAGTCACAAGCATGAAAATAGTCGAGGTCCGATGTCGATTGTACTTTGCTAATTAAAGTTATGTGCGAAAATAGTGTAATGTTTACGTTAATCCGAGGCCAGCAGCAGCAGCGGGCCTACGCCTAATGGCCTACGATATCCTGGCCACTGGCATGCGGCGATGTGCCCGCTGCTGCTGTACATTGTTGACATCTAGCGGCGCGAATGGAGCGAGCGCATGTGCCGCTAGTAGTAATATACAGTACACTATTTACACTCCGACAAATTATATGGTACTGTTGGCTGGCACTTGTTTGCCTCTGCTACTAGCAATAGATGTTGAGAGGCATCGTGTTTTTGGGTTGTCTGTCCATCTGTTAATACCTGTTTCATGTGACGCGGTTTCTCTTAGTGGAAGGACTTCAGTGAAACTTGCCACAAATATTCACCATGTGGGCATTGCTGAAAAGATTTTGCAGGTCATAGGTCAAGGTCACAGTGAGACCAACTGCACTTTTGTGACAGAGACATACATTTTTACAGTGTGATGTCAATGCTGACTTGCTTTCATTATATCGTCTGTTTAGAGCACAAAGGTGACATTCCAGTTTTCACAATTTTACAGGAAATGCAAAAGAAACTTTTGAACTGGTCCTGTAAATTACACTACTGTTATTCACATCACTCACTGTTTTGTTATAACTACAAAATACCGGACCATCTGCTAACTGCATCAGCATATGAATTCACCAAGGACTAATAGGAAATAAATGCCAAACACTGGAAATAGCACCTATGTGCATTGCATGTTTGAAGCACAAAGGTGACATGTCCAATGTCCAACATGCACAATGGTGCTATGTCCACTGTTGGTCAACTCCTTCATACTAATATTTAGTCATTTATCCCAGAACCGGTATTCTAATAAAATAAATAAAAATTGTGAAATATAATTCCAGAATTCTGGGAACGAAATTCCGCTAATATACAAAAATACATCCTAAATTAAAAATTTAGCGATAAACGGAAAATTTCATCAGCGAGAGATTATAGCACAGAAGCATAACTTAGAGAGTCACCACTTGGCGATTGAAATGGTAAGCAAAATTAAACAATTTCCACATGATTTTCGATTACTTATAACATAGAAATCATAACCAATAAATATTTTAGGAATTATAAACGCATTAGAAGTGCATATAGCATTTCACTGCAGAAACGCATTATGTCCACTATGTGACATGTCACTTTTGTGCTTTGCAAATCCAGAAACTTGTGGAGCACAAAGGTGCTATCTCCCCATGTCACCTTTGTGCAGCCACTTTTTGCCAAGTCTTGGACAAAACTGGACATGTCACCAAAGTACGTATGTCTGCCGGTTCTCCACTAAACAGCAGAAAATAACTGCAAATTTTCAAATGCTTGGTTAATACTAGTGAATTGGCACCAGAAAGTCCAAATGACCCAAACTGTACAATGTCACCTTTGTGCTGTAAACAGATGATGTCTCTCTTTAGCAGTGGTGTGTGAAGCTTACATCTTGCAAGTTATGTGCATAGTGCATTGCATATTTACTAGCATAAACATTATTGTATGCCGTGTGTTTTTGCTCGATTTCAGAGGCTGGTGGTGACGAAGGCAAGCAGGACCAGCTTCAAGACGTTGATGGAGATAAAGCGCCTGATCAGTGACAGTGCTGCAGTCAGCGTAACTCGCCGACCGCCATTCCACAGATCATATACATTTACTGGCTGTTAGTGTCTGTGTTCGTGCATGTTTTTGTGAAACACTTGCTTGTGCACATTCCAGCCTTTCACAGCAATTACTAGTAGGTCCTTCTCCGGTATAAATATTGCCACACAGTGTGTTAAGTATTCCGGGTTTTTATTAACAGTTGCTGTATTATCATTCATTGCTTGCGAGTAAAAATAATTTGAAAACATCTGGTTCTTTTAATGTGGTCGTACATGTCAGTTGTTAAAATTGTTTGGTGTGGTTGTCACGGTAAAATTACGTTGCAAATTCGCTGTCCGAGTGCCTACTGGACATTCCCAAGCACGTACGTGAGTACACCGTTTTGCATGCACGTTTACCGTGTTGTGTTACTTTCGTCTTGCTAGTGTGGTAGCAAGTGTAGCCGATCACTTTTTATTCAGCTGTGTGTGTTTTTATGTGTGTGTGTGTGTTAGCCTTGTGTAATTTAACAACGAAACACTTCTCCGTGTAATGCGTCATTCACGTGAAACAATTGATAAGTAAGTGCACACCTATATTTGGTTAAATTGTGTGCAGAGATAATCTATGTAATAGTGTTGTTTGCTGCACGGAACAGTAACACCATACAGGGTGGCCAGCCACGCACCTGGAAACATGAAAAAGGCCAGAGATTTGAAAGTGATAAAAGTTGCAAATGTCAGTGAACATGTATTGTGTTACGGTGTGGACAGAAAGAAACAGAAAATGCAGTAGAATGTTAATACATGTGTGATGATTCCTGCAATAACCTAGCGGTCATACTTAACGATGTGTATATAAAAACATGTCCGTTAGAAATGACCTATTTGTAATTGAGAATGCTGTGGGGTCCAAGCTGTGTGGGAAAGTCGCAGGAAATTCGACGAATTCTAGAGAATGGCCACCCTGCTAGTAATGAGCATCCGGTTTCACTAGAACGTACAGTGGTTGTAAATACTGAATCATATTGATGCATTTGACTGTTAAATGTTAAATAATAGTAACAGTGCACCATATAGCAACTAAAAGTTAGCAGGAGTTTGGTGAAACAGAACAGCGTGACAGTTTATGCCATACAAAACCATTTTGGCAATACATGTATATGAGTTTCGGTTGTTGAACTGTCTTGTAATAAAGAACGCAACATGGTGAACAGTTTTGATGTCCGCATTGTGCACTTGCAGCAAATTTCATAGGTACAAAACACTACAGTAATGTTTATGTGGTAGTGGCAATAATTCATTCTTCATTCATATGCTGCATCACTTCGTCAAACCACTGTGCAACACATTGTATAGTTTTGGTGTCTTTTAGAGTTACACAGTGCTATGTGCTATGTCAGCATAAGTGTAAATGGTAAATCTTGCAGTTAAAATATAAACTTAAATTTTTATAAGATACAGGTAATCACTTTGTTGCATTATTTTGCATGTTCAGTGTATAGAAACCAATCTTTGCTGTGTATGTGTGCAATTACACTGCCCAGTATATGCATCAGAAGTGTTTATACTGATACATTTTGTGGCCAGATATCTTAAGACGAGACTAGATGAAGTTGTTTTGGATTTTTGTATTTCATCTTTATTCCTGTACATTTACTTTAAATGTTATTACCCGGTACTACAGCCACACTGAAAAGACAGCATCAGAAGACATTTCAGGCTTTTCATACTGATGCATTGTTTTTGGTTGTATGGCAGTCTTCATTCTCTAATCTTGATGTAATATTAGCCCTTCCCAGATACTGTCTTTAATCAATGTAACTGCCTGTGAATTAACAAAGTACAACAACATTTAGTTGGTATTAACGTACACTTACCCTATGTAATTTATTACACAGAACTGTTCATCATAAGTGGCAGCATAGTACAGCTGGTTATCATCTGCATGAAACTGCTCAATAATGAACTTTTTCTGTCTACAAAACATTATGCATAAAACAGTGCCTTCTGTCTGGTGCAGAGAATTACAGTACACTTACTGGTCCAATACACAATACACGTCAATACTACAGCACTGTATATTGTACTGAATTACTTTAATGATTGCTTTTTGGTAAATATTTCAGTATTCACACATTCACAGTGACACAGTACATTGAGTTTGAAGGTAACAAGGTACATTATTTAATTATTATAGAATTATTAACCTCTAGCATAATATTAACACACTGTAATGATGTACAACAGATGGCTGTTGCTAAACAAACTGAGACAACAGAGAGCAATGTTAAAGTATTCAGACTTGGCAAGAAGAAATCAGCTGAACATGAATACAGTGCAATAAAACATGCATTCAGCTATAACAGAATTTAAAAAAAAACTATTACACAGATGTAAAATAAGAGTCAGCGATGATATGGCTAAGATGAAGTATTTGTCAGCTTGCAGTGGACTTGTTGTGTGGAGGTTGGTTTTCATTGGTCGTACCTAAGACATCTTTCTCCACCTGAGCAATGTCTATGTTCTTTTCTTTCATAGCTTTCTGCATCAATAACCAATATAAGCATTCAGCACAGTGCAGAACATTACTGAAAAAATACTATTGGCAGACTGTTTACTATGATAACACCCATTTATTTTTTTATACAGAAAAATGCAACATTATATCAAACTGGCTGCACAGGAGCGAGATCAGCAAAAGCCAGTGTTACTGACTGGCTTACAGTTAGTAAAGATGCCAGTTTTTTAATAAAAAAAAAGAATACGATACAATATGCAAAGTTTAACTGGCAGCCAACTTATTATATTGGAAGTGCCTCGAGGTCTGATACTTTGACTTTTATTTACAGGAATTTCAGGTACAACAGTCATGTGCACTGGTCATGTGAAGCAAATTTCCTATGGTCATACTCTATTTCACTGCCAGGTGTCCATAATTGGTATAGTGCACGTTCATCAAAATGCATCCCATTTTCGCAGACTTGGTTTATTTTAGTCACCAATTATAAAGGCGGACCTGCCAATTAAGAAATTTCTAAGCAGGTCATTCCTTGGGGAAGTCTTGGTGGCTGCAGCAATGCTCGATGGTCTGTAGAGCCGAAGGTCAAGGCTGAGGTGGAGGTGGGGTTTGTAACGAGGGGCAGTGAACCACCTTCCTCCAGCTAGGTCAATGATTTTTCACTGTTTTGGCCACTTCAGAGGCCTCTCCTTAACAAAAAGTGTCAACTCTGACTCTAGTACTACATTTGTGAAGATGGGTCCCACGTGTGTTCAGCCACCAAGTGGATTTGTACTCTAATGCGGATCTGACCCGCTTCTGGCAGGTCTGATGAAATGAGGGTAAATTTTATATTTATATAAAATATAATATTATTTATATACTGCTGAAACAGTATGCGGTCACCTTTACACAGGACTGGTAGGAGGCAAAAAGATCGGCACAGGACTTGTCATCCGTATGACCCTTCAGAAACTTCTCTTTAAACCACCGATTAAAACACACGTCGTATTGGACTTTAAGTTCCTGGCACTCAGGGCTTATACTGTTCATAATGGACACGTTATAAGTGTCAGTAGATTAGTATAATTTTCGTGTGTTACAGATTACACGGAAAATAAATAAACAACAACCACTGAAACACTTCCGGTATGGCGAAACACCGACATTCTTACGGGCAGAACCTAAAAAAAATTAATACTAATAAAAATTACACATTTTAAACAACAACAACATACAAACGCAAAATTATTATTGGAGATAAATGGAATGGTACAGGGAAAGTATTCTGTCTGTCATTATTAAGCGCTGTTATGTAATGCAGCCGAATTTCTTCTCTCAGCTGGTTTATCCGTCCGGCCACTCCGGTGTTTCATAAAACCTATAATGCGGTTTTCCTGTTTAGTTCCTTTTTGCGTACAATATACTGTGTAAACAAAGATCGTGACAAAAAAGGTTGACCTAAGTGTGTGAACTGTAATTAATCGAAGAGCACATTTCCAAAACTTACTCAGTCCACTTATGGCACTGCAGTGCAGACTGAAAATAGCATCATTTTTTCAGTCTGCAGTGACAAAACTCAGTCCCATAAGTGGACTGAGTCAGTCCCAAAAGTGGACTGAGTGAGTTTTGGAAATGTGCTCTTCAATTGTGACGATTCTTATTTCTTCCGTATACCACTGATGGATGCATCAACATGAATGAATGGGGAAAATTTAACGTAAAATTGCGTCTGTGTATTTACAAAACTTCACAGGTTGAGCCTGACTGGGTTGGCCTCGTGTTCACGTATTGACGATTGGTGGTCATCGCTTCGGCTACAGCTACTTGCTTTCGCGTCATTGTAATGCGAGAGCCTGACTATCGATTCTCCCATCTTGTTATATGGTAGTTAGTTTTCTACTGCGTGACGTCACAGTCTCTTGTGAACCAATGAATGTGTCCGAAGCTACCAGACAGCTATTACGCCATCTTGCCTTTAATCTCTATAGCTTAGGACTGTTTGGGCTTGAGCTGAAACCTGGATTAGGTCTAAACTTCACCGTGCAGCAGGGCTGAGTTAAGTTGGCTGCAACTTAGAACTCAACTCAGGTCAGCTCCAGTCGATTTTAGACGAGTGGCGATGAGTCGTCAACTGTACTGTAGCCTACGGCGACCCAGTCGCTTCACTGGGTAGTAGCGTAATAGCCAGCTTTGATCATTCACACCTATACTGCATATCTAAGTTGCATTGTCTGCTTGGGAAGGATTATTAATCCTGGATGAAGCTTCATACTGTGGGCCGGTGCAGCCGATGTGGTGTTTCTATGGACCCAAACACAATGATGAGCCATGTTAACCGACAGCGCATATTATACTAAAGCATTTAGCGAATTTTAGCATTATTACATCCTCTACATGTTCATGTACTAATAAGTATCTAAAACATCGCCTTCTAACAGCCAGACTTTTCATTCGGACCAATCTTGGACTGGTCTGCTTCAGCCGATGATAAAGAATGCATGCTAATGTGGTTGGCTCTGGCTGGACCACAGAAGAAGAAAGGCTAGTTACTGGTCAGATCAGTCACACCTGACTAGTAAAAAAGAATGCAGCCATTAGGCCCATCTGTCAGTATTTGTACTAAATCCTACTTGGGTGCAAAATGTTACATGGAGTTCACATAAGCATATTCTGTCATACTAACACTTGTGAATTCATTCTTATGAGAACTACAGGAGATTGGAGCCAACTAGAGAAAGATGTTTTTAAGGCAAAGATACCATTATTATTCACGAAAAGACTCAAGTGCCACCAGTAACAGACCATTCTCAGACCTTGTGCCTGCCATAATCATCTTCGAAAATACCTTATTATGTGTGTATTTGTGTATGTTAATAGCATGTCAACAATGATGGCATTGGCACGATGTGAGTCTTGCAATATGCCGCTTGTGAAACCATTCATCAGATGTGCTCAATGTCCTGCTCCATCCATCGAGTTGTGCCTTTGTTGTTTCAGTGCCGGGTTTGAACAGAACAGCCACAAAAGTGACCATTTATATGAAGTTATTGTAAGTTTACTCCTGTTGCATGTAAATGTAGAATTGTAAATGTTTGACTTTGATTGTATAATTATGTATAATTATAGATAAATTAGTGAAGCTGTGTTGAGTTTCTGATACAGTATTCTGTTTTTGGGGTCTCTGTATGAGAAAGACAGAGTGTGTGCATCAGTGATATTATCGTGAACGAGAACAAGAACTAAAACTAAAAAGAATAGAATTAGTTCACGAAAACTAGAGCTAAAACTTTTTTAAAATGTTAACGAGAACAAAATTTTAAAAAAATTTAAAAATTCTTTAAAAACAAAATAAAAACTAGCACGAAAATTACTAGCCAGATGAAAATAGTTTCGAACTAAAACCAAACCATAGCAAAGAAAAACAATCATCCTGTGTGTTCGCTGTCGGTGTGAGAAGTACATGGTGGGACTGTGTTCCTACACAGGCATCAGTGGTCACGAGTTCTGGATGAAGTGGCAGGCTATTTATCCAACTTTACCCACTGGCTCTGGATCTGATATCAGCACCAACATCCTCTGCATATGGAATGCTGACAACAGGAAGGCGAAACTGCCTGAGGAAAATCTTAGAGATGCGGATGTTTTTGAAACTTAACAAACACTTTCTGTCATAAAGCTGAGTTCTGTTTGAAATAAGTGTGCATGTGTGTGCTTTCTTCATAGTTTTGTAGTTTTGTAGTTTAATGTTTTTATATAAAGTATAATGGTAACTGTCGACATGCATGGACAGATAAATCTGGCAAAATAAATTTTCATGTTTTTTTTGTTACTAATAGTTATTATGTGACTAATGTGAGCTTGCTGTTGAAAATGAAAGAAAGTTGTTTATTGTGAGAATGAAAACTGAATAAAAACTGAAAAAAATTTCTTAAGAACTGAATAAGAACTAGAATAGAAATAAATCTGAGAACTAAAATAACACTGATGTGCATGCATGCATCTGTTGTCAATCATCATATTCTAAAGAGTTGTTAGCGCAGTATCTTATAAACTGCTTGCGAAATTTCACCAAATTTACAACTTCAATGCAGCTGGGGACGAAGATGAACTGATCAGATTTTGATATCAAAAGGTCAGAAGTCAAGGTCACAGCAAAGCCAAATGCATTTGTCCATACTGATCAACAGTTTGCCATTGAAGATCATCTAGTTTATACAGTTGCGCCCTGTTATAACGCACACCAATGTAACACGCATTCGGATATAATGCGCATTTGACATGGAACCCCATTTTATGCATGGCAATTGACTGACTCAACGTGAATGAATGCAAAACGCAACATCTGATGCGGCTGCGAAACTGAAGCATTCCCGCAGCCCGTTTGCCGTCTTATCTGCTTTCCTGCCGTCCTCCACACGTCGTCAATGGCTGCGGATGCAGCTGCAGTCGGTGAGACACTTAGGTGTCGGATTGCAGCCATAAAACATTCACATGCGCTAACAGTGGAACGAGTAGATTGCTGTTAGAGCTTGGTCAGCATACGCCGGCAGTTGTAGTTTTGTAGGCCTACGGTTGCTGTTGTCGAAAATCTAGGCCAGATAGCGAGTGTGCATCTTGCGAGAAAACGTATTCAAAACCACAGCGTTGAAAAGCTGCATGTTGTTGACTGTGTTAAATGGCGTGGTGAAAAGCTTACACAAACACAGGTTGATGGGCAGCAACAACTGTTGGCTACAACCTGCTGCAATATTTTATGGACCCTCAAAACCGCGATATATTGCAGCACAACTGTACTAGAAAGCGTGCTTGTAATCAATTTCAAAGTGATCACTGCTCAATGAGAGCAAGTACATGCATATCAGTATTGAACTGTTAAGCTGTTGATTGTGCATTATTTGTTTGTGCAGAAAGACGATTTTGTTTTGTTTGAGCATTCATGGTCTGCTGGCGAAGAAATAAATCTACTCGATGCTATTGCTGAATGCGGCTTTGGTAATTGGTAAAGACAGTCCTGCATGTCTTTTTTAAATATATTTGACATATTGCTGTGTGTACTAAGAGATCACTAAATATTGTGAATTATAGTGCTTGTGACATACATTTTGTAAAACTAAGTCCACTTGTGATTATTTATTGGAATGTTGAATATATTATTTTTTCAATGTGGAAGGTTAAATTCACTGATGGGTAATCAGTCACTCATAAACTAATATGCTAATGAATTATTTTGTAGTTTAATTCTGATTCTAAATAATTTGATAATGTGAAGAACCGATGCTAATTTTAAATCTAGTTAATTAGATTTGAATTTTAATTAACTGGCTCAGAATGAATGTCAGTGATGTTAGCTGTTATACAAGCACCTTCTGTAATGTATTCTACACTTGTGTGTGGACAAGTCTGTAAGGTGAAAGAAATTAGATAACAGTATGGTATGATTAGTTTATCATTTGTTGTTAGATGTCTAATTTCAATTAATTGGCATGTAACAAATTAACAATTCTAATACTAATTAATTACTTTTTAACTAAAGCTAATTCTAATTGGGGGTTTCACTAATTACTAATTGTAGTTAATTACTTGTTAAATTAACAGTTACTCTGTACATGCTGAAATTGTTATATGTAGGTCTGAAGCATCTGAGCGAATGCAATACAAGACTGCCGACGAGTGTGAGAACCATTATAAAGAGTGCTATTTAGTCAAGCCACAGACACCTCTCCCAGGTACTAAAATGTGCTTGTAGTCATAACAATAAGTCTAAAAGTTTCTTTCTTTCAGTTATATCTTTGTGTTGTTGTGTTGCATAATACACATGTGGCCAGTTATGGTTGGATCTATTGCAAATGTGTTACAGTTGTAGTTGTTGTTATTGTATCTAAGTTACCTCCATCAAGGACGTTGTGTTTGTCTCTCTTTCTGTCTTTATATCTCTGTGTTAACAACTTCATGTAAAAACTACTGATCGGATCTTCGTGAAAATTTTACCAGAGATGTATCAAGGAAGAACTGATTAAATTTTGGAAGTTATTTGCCTCTGGATCTGGATCCGTGAATTTTTAGAAGGATTCTTCAACACTGCGGGATAACGCATTTTTTCACAGTTTGGCTCATATCTCTGAAAAAGCTGATCAGGTCTTCATGAAAATTTTGTCATAGATGTATCTTGGACAGAGAAGTCTCCACTAAATTCTAGAAGTCATCTGGATCTGGACTTCAGATCCAGACTCCAGATTCACACTGGATTTGCCTTGGCAGAGGTCTGCACTATTTGTTTGTTATCTATTTGTGCTGCTGTAACTTATTTTAATCATTTATAGTGCTCAATGCAACATATATTTGCATATTACAGATATGCCTTGTGCTGAGTTGAATTACCTGCCATGTCCGCTCCCATTTAAAGGTACGTTTACAACATGCGGCTTTCTGCATACATATTCTGCATGTTCTGTGTTCGTGTTTCATAACTAGAGATGTTTAGATTGACAGTTAATCATGCAGTTGATCATTCACGGTCAATTTTTAGCACAAGCACATCACTGGTGTTGATTATGTTTTTGCTGTGATGGCAAGCCAGTGAAAACCTCAGATTAGTTGTGCTTGAAAGCACAAACTTCTGCCTTGCCTGCAACATGTTCTCTTACATGTGAAACACTTTTGGTCTGTATGTTATACTGCAGTAGATATTTATTTCTTGTACACAAATGACCTAGACACTGAAATAGCAAGTCTTCAAAAGTGGTTGTAACGAATTACTTTAATTCACGTACATTCGCCAGTCACTGTACGGGCAGGCGCCTTTCTACTTGACAGATAATTGCTGCCTCGTGTCCGACAGCACTCGGCACTCTCTGCAATCAGCTGACGTTCTGACTTACATGGTGCCGCGAACACAGCAGTTACAGCAACAGAACTATTGCAGCCGCTGGACCTCACTTGTGGAACTCTCTTCTGGTTCAGCTGCACAATCCAAATATCACCTACAGACTGTTCAGATGACAGCAGAAGGGACACCTTTCTCGGGAAGCATGAACACGTTGCTTTGTGATTTCTGATATGTGGCACTTCAGAAAAACACTTACTTACTTACATGTACTGATAAACGAGTATCTATATGTGCAAAAATGTGCAGTACGAAAACATTCCTGTTGCACAGCAAAGTGCTGTGGAAGTGAAATTTGCTGTTAAATAACACCACTCGGTGTATTCTGGCATTCAGTAAGCCAAGCACCGCCGCGGCCACCAGAAGACTCTTCACAGCAAGTCGAGATGTCGGGTTATTCTGCAGCTCGGTCGGAATTCACCGTCGAACACAACAACTTTGCAGAACTCGACATTCGAGACATCGCACTGACTGATAATGATGGTTCTCTTGATTCCGGTATTGAATAATAAATAACTATCTATTGCTGTGTTTGGTGGCTTATGCCTTCTTTCCATCCTCATGTAACGTAACGTAACGCAAGAATCTGCAACGTATCGTAACATACTGTAGAAGCTGTACGTGTCGATCCGTAACATAACGTACGTAAAGTAACATAGACACAACGTCTGAAAATTTGGAACATACATAAAAATTTTCCATTCATACGGTATCGAGCTTGTAATTGGTCGGAGCTTACAGAGATATGTGAAAAACAAAACCCTGTACTATTTGTTACGGAGCAGCCGTAAGAGCCGTAAGTAGCTTATGTTACGTCAAAATTTTGACGTATCATTTCAGCAAAACGTAAAAATATGTTAATGTTACGTAAAATTTTCACGTATGTTTTTGCAAAACATAAAATGCTTACGTTACGGCACGTTGCGTTACGTTATGTGAGGGTGGTATGCCGGCATTCCACTCCTGTGTAATGAGTTGATAAATACTTACAACTTTGTATTGCACTGCTTGATTTGCAGTATAATTACGTACTGTAAAGTTATTTGTTTCTGTAAAGCCACTTTAGTAATGTTGTCATATGCTGTATGTTTCACATGTGCATGTATGATGGCATTTATGTGTGACATATTACTGATGTATTTTGTTGCTGTTGTTTTTGCTTTAAATGTATTTGAAGAAAAAAATTGTATTTCTGTCACTGAGGAGATTATACTGACCATTTCAGTATTAGCCTAATTTTTAACAACTAGAATTCCTTCTTATTAGCAGCTATGTATATATTGTGTATGGTGTATATATGGTATATATATATATACATATCAGCTGCCTTTGGAGTAATAAACAGTGGTTAACAGATGTTATCAGCTGCTGTAGCCTCTGGACTGGTCACATCGGCTGTGATTTGGTGATTTGGCAGTCTGCCCATTGTTAGGAGATGAGTATTATTGTCATCCAGTTGTGTGGAAATGATCACTGTTTCCTGCACCATCAGTTCTTATGTGTTTTCATTAGTGTAGATGTGTATTTTGTTCACGTTTGTAGAATTGCAGCTCGCCATGTTGCGAATCTATCGGAGCATTCTTAAAGAACGCCAGCGACGAAAACTGTTAGCATTTGCTGCTCGTTTTATATTACAGCTATCAAATGTTTGTGTATGACATTATAGGTTGCAGTGGTATTAATTTTGTAGCATAATGGCCTGTGTTATACAACAGTGGTCCCAACATTGCAGTGGCGTGGAGAGCCACTGACCCATCAGGAAACCTGAGGCTACAGTCAGGATCACGGTTAATGGAGCAGAATGGTATTCAGCATTAATTAACTTTTTGGCCTTCTGTAGTGTTCTATGATAGTAAAATGAAGTGTAATGTAGCCCTATCATAGAGTAACTGTTTTGGTTTAAGCTTCTGCTGTCCAATTCAACTTCAAGAAAAAAAATATTTTATTCAGTTCAGTCTGTGCATGTGAAGTGATTTATTTGATTCAGTTCAGTACCGTACATCACTCAAAAAGACAGTAGGTAGTGCTCAATATTTATTATATGACGACTACAAACATGATATATACTAATACATCCTAGCACATGACCACTTTGGTGACACAACAATATTACGGTAGTCACTAGCAAATGTTAGAAAACTAAGTGAGGAGAATATTGTTGAAGATTTTACTATGTTTTCTGTTAGAAAATCAGTGATTGCTTTTGTGACGAGACTATATCAAAATTGTGATGTTTTTACAAAACAAATACAGATCATGACTGGACAACACTGGTTTATGCAGTTGGCTGTTCTTCAGCTTTTATTCCGGTTCTGCTGCATGAATATGTTCTGCATTTGGTGTACTTCTAAGCATATTTTATTGCAGTTTAAAAATTGAAACTTTGTGTTTTGTGGCACAGCATCGTACGGCAGTTTGGACTCATCGATGTCACAACTCATGCTGGTAAGGCGATGTTTATTAAACAAGATGTTGATTTGTTATTTTGCCTGATGTTCTTGATAAAGTACATAACACCTGTATACAGTGTTCATTTACTGTGTCTTCACTGTAGTCACGGACACCCTGTTGTTACTGTGGATGCTCTGTTCTATCGATATGGTAGAAGAGTATAAATTATTAATGAATAAATATGATGATAATACTTTCACCTAGCTATGAATATTGATACAAGAACAAGAGGACATACTAAGACACTTGTTGTAAAGAGATGTCACTAT
>Ga0066192_1000068_pt1 | contig 16226 bp, 13 predicted proteins | sample WorMetvacBELIZE1_FD_58707 | JGI IMG/M metagenome (GOLD analysis project Ga0066192, IMG submission 58707) | Marine gutless worms symbiont microbial communities from Max Planck institute for Marine Microbiology, Germany - Olavius vacuus BELIZE.1... | ecosystem: Host-associated > Annelida >... | reverse complement strand
GCAACCGACCTCTAGAATACTGCAAAAACTGTTTGTACTAAATTTACCATAGTTATTATCCGATTAAATTTTGTTGGATGGTTACCTGAGTGACCTATGTTTTATTCCCATTCAGGTTTATATGAGTCATTGTTAGCATTAGCAGGGGCATCTGACCAAAATTGCTCAGATTCTATGGAGAGTCGGCTTTTCAGATGAGAACGACACGTCTAATTCCTTTCATGGGGTGCATGCGGAGTTTGCCATTGTTTAAAACTATTCCGACTGTGTTCAGATTGGTTAAGATTCAGTTTAGAACTAGCATTAAAAGTAAACTGCCATGTTTTTATGTAAACCTGCCTCTTTCACTGCCTCAGAAGTTACAACTGTATGGTGGGGCGGCATATTATTGTTATGAAACAAATTGTTGGCTGTGAAGATGGTGCTTTTGTGTTTCCGCCATAACCAAAGGTGTCCGTACCCTTTGGGGGCATGGGCTCCAAAGTTTGCGGTTTGACACCTGTTCTCTGAACACGTCAAGTTTCACTTAATAGCTGTGCAGGTTCCATAAATTGCGTATGGCAGAGTACCTCATAGTATAGTGTGTAAAATTCCCCAACCTTTCGCTAATTAATTGAACATAGGGATATGACAACATTTGGGGTTTGGATTGGGGTACGGAGTTAAGAACCCAAGTCAGTAGAGCTTTGATAGCAAAGTTTTTGTTACATTTTCTTTATTTTTAAAGATAGTGATGTCTTCTTGGCGATACCATTATGATTATTTTGTTGTACCAATAATGGTACCAATAATTAGTACTAACAGATGCATAACTTTACATTTTGTAATAAGATATTGTAGATGATTTTCAAGTTGCCGTTTGCGTTTTTGCAAATTTGAACTTTGGCATGACAATACCCACATTATGTGATATAATGCACCATCTTAGTATTTGAATTTTGAGTCCCTGATTTAATTTGTTTAAATTTTACTTTTTGTTTTGTATTTGTTTAGTCAAGCTTTATTTGTTGAAGAGTAAAACCAGTCCCATGCATTTTCAAGTAATATACCGTCTTGTGCATTAGTGATTTTTCTGAGAGGCTAGTGACAAAAAATAACCTGTATTTTTGGAACTGTACTGTGTTTTTGTTCCTGTTAATATGTCGGTGTTGGATTACTTTGTACAGTTTGTCTTGATGTTTTCATCGAGTCTTTGTGTGTGTTTTGCTTAATTCTAGCAACGTTTCCAGCAATACTAAGGCAGTGTCACAGTCTGAAACACTGGTTATTGGTTCTGGGCCACTTCCGGCAAGGGCTCCACCAGAAAAGAAGATGGCGACAGCGCAGCCACCGAAGGTGGCATCACAACCATCATCCGTGTCGTCAGCCACAGCGGCTGTTGTTTCACAGCCTCAGCCGATCAAGGCTCCGACTCCAGCACCAGTACCGGCACCAGTACCGCCGCCAGCCAAGCCAGTCACGTCTTCGTCATCGTTGCCGAAGCTTACTCAACCAATGCCATTGGCAAGTCGTCCGCCGCTGGCAAACGTTGCCCGAGGCGTTGCTGCAGCGTTTCTCGAACTAGACGACGACGATACTGAAACGACAGCTCGTAAAACTTCGACTAGTATTTCTACCATTGGTACAACCCTGCTATCTTCTATTCCTCAAAACTCGACTATGGCGAAGAAGGTTGAACCAAGCCGATCAACTGCAAGCAAGCCGCCAGAACCTGTTCCACCCCCAGTCACTGCTGCTACAACCTCAGCCAATAAGTTGGCAACGACGAAGAGTGACTTTATGATGGGATTGTCTGGAATGTCCTACTCTGACATTGTATTAGCTGCACAGATGCAGAAAACTGTTGGCGGACTGTCGTATGAGAAAGGTCGGACAGCCGAAGGTAACCGACCATCATATTCATCGAGACGGCCTAGGCAGCCGACGGATTCCAAAGGACGAAAGAAGTTGGAGATTGGAAGAAATGTTATGTGAGTAATGCTGTTATGTGCTTGTGTGTGTATGCTTTGTTACTTTTGTGCTTTTGCTTTCATCCTTATCTTATTGTGATGCTCACATTTCGCACAGCATGCTGTCGTTTGCTGGTTTTCTTTTGTTTGTAAATTGTCTGTTTATCATCAAGTTAACAGTTTCTTCTGTCATCATGTCTGCGTGACCAATCTTGCAGAATATTTGACCATGTCAATAATTGCCAAATGTCACCAGAACGATCTGCTAAGATCTGGGATTGTGGAAGAGCTTTGGAGAAAGTAGGGTAGGCTAACTGTGATATTTGGAAAATTAGATCATTTGTAGACTTGAGCAACAAGAGCGACTACTTACGTGCAGTTGATACAACCCTGCATGTGACTGAGTTAAAAGTATAATTTTTTGTTTAAATAATTGTTATTTACACTAACACCCTTCTGGTTGGGAGTCTTATAATATGACTGTACTTTGTTAACACCATCAACTACACTCAGTACACTGTGTGAGGATGAGGACGAAATTTAGATACAGAGCACTCTCTGTTGCTGAGAATATATTTAGGAGTTTCTAAGATCTACTTACTGTACCGCAACTGTGCTAATTTTTTTACATTCATTTTATTTTCAGTTTGTCTTGACTTATTTTTGTTGACTTCTGTATTACCAGACCACTCTGGTGCCCTGTGGTTTTGGCATGAACTATATTTATGATTCATTGCTTAAGTGATTACATCATCTCTCAGATTACTTTAATAGACTCTTTGACAGTTTTCAGGGGGATTTCTTTTGTGCATTTGCTTAGCATGTTTCATTAAGTTTCATAATTGATCATGGCATCCTTGTAGTGATGTCGCCTTGTTACTGCACCTTATAACTGGGCATGTATTATCATTATCTTATGCTGTAGACTACATTGTCTGCTTGTCGGATTTCAAGCGCGTGAATTGACTGTGTATCGTATTGTGTATATTCGCTATTGTTTGTGTGATTCTGTAGTGGACGACCTTTGTCTAGTTCACGAAGTCGTTCGTCATCAGAACACAGTCAAGCATCGTTGAGTTCGCTGTCGTCGAGCGGAGAATCTGAGCATCTCTACCGTGACATCGCCAGTGACATCAGTTCGGCAAGCTCAGCTGCAGCATTACCAGTTCACACACCCTCCAAGCAGAAGACACGTGAGTTAGGCTGGTCCTCATTTTCCAACTTTCAATTTTTTTCAGATGGTCTGACGTACTCTTACATTGCTTAAAAGCACCATTTTTTTAATGTTTTCATATTTAGTATGATGGTTGTGCCATTTGTGATGTGGCATAGTCTAAAACGTTTTCAAAGCACATTATGTGTACAGTAATAATGGCTTCAATAAACAATTAAACATACAGAAGGGTGGTCTGTCGTGGGACATTAATGTAAATTTCTTGGCATGTTCATCCAAGCAAACAGTCTGCAAGACGTACGTTACCCGATGTTGTGACCAGAATTTTTCCAGTTGAGTCGAAGTGGGTCGCGGCTCCAATGTCGTTTTTCGTTTTCTGTTGAAACGGAATTTGTGCTGTTGGCAGTTTGGCAGTGATGACCGTCGTCGGTGCCCATCCCGGGCCAAAGTTTTAGCTTATCTGGCTGAGCTGATAGGACATCCATCTGTATGCGTAGGTGTGTCTTTTAAGTTGTTAACAGCATGGCACATACCATAACTGCTGCACGTAAAGACTTGCATGCACAGACCTACTGATTTACTCTGATCACAGACCAAAAACTAGATCACTCTGACGTAGTTTACTGTGTTTATGGGACATCAAATGTGTTTGTTTAACACTGCTCTCAGCTGAGCATTACTGCCCATTGGCTGCTTGTTGTTACTGGTAGAGTTAGTGATACTGTTCTACTGTAAAGAATGTCACGTTACCTTATGAAATGCATTAAATTGTAGCTACTGCCACTCCAACAAAGCCTAAAGAGCCGTCTACACCTCAGAGTCCACATGGATCATCCAAAGTGGCTGTGAGCTCACAGCCCAAGTCACATCATGCAGAGAAACCAAAGGGAAAAAGACATTCGAGTGGTCACAAAAGTCAACGGCCGAAGACACACGGCGGAGTTCATGAGCCTCATCGGGAACATTCACACCAGTCGTCTCATCGATCGAACGCTTCAAAAGATGGGTCGCGGGCCGGTATTTCCAAAGACGGGCTGAGAGATGGTCCAAAGGAGATTCCACACGACGTAGCATGGGATCGTGATCGAGAGCCTTTTCCACCATCGACAGGACATGCTGGTGTAAAGTCTCATCGTCACTCGGCCAGTTCCGCGGGACACCGTCCCAGCAGCAAGCACTCGGAGGAATTGCGGTCGAAGCCGGTTGTAAGCCATGCTCCAGTGGCCGCTCAGCACAGGTTGTCCTCAGACTTGCGGCCACTGGCTGGTCATGGTGCGGGTGAGGGAAGGTTGGGTGCTAGCATGAAGGCTGAAGCCAAACTGTCAACCAAGGTAGTGTCATAGTCTCGTTACTAAGCCTACATGGAGAGTTGTAGTTATCGGATCCGTAGCTTACTGTCATGTAACTTTTGGATAAATCGGTGAACTTTATAAAATCTATGCAGAAATGTATGTCAGGCTATGCTATGTCAACCAGATGCTTAACACTTTAATGTCTTTTAAATAAAATTTAATAGCAGTTTTGTCTTTCAGCCATTGAAACCTTTTTACGAGTAAACGATGCCTTTACACTGACATTATAGTGACACAGACATTACATGGTCAAAGTAGTAGTAGAAGTTGTGCATAATTTTAGATGCACTTCACACAGTCTCATTCTTTTCCCTAGAATTTTTTGTGTAAATAAACTGAATATTGACTAAGTTATGCCACTGCAAGCTGAGGGATCCAATAATTATGACTTACTGTGTAGTAAAATGTTTTACTGCAATCTGTCACATTAAGTTCCATACTTGTGTATGATTGTTTATATATTGTGTATGGTATTGTTATGTAATTGTCTGCTGATAATATTGTTTTCCCCAGTAATTTAGAGTGAATAGAACCAATGTCAAACATTTATTCTGAGCAACAGACAAAATTATGTTGTAGTGGATTGACTTAATTTGTTTTGTGACATTGCAAAATAAAATGAAGCTTTGACATTTTTTTCTGCGGAAATCATGAGCTCATTGAATAAACAGAGTTTAACATGCTGGTCGACATACTAGGTTACTTTCGAGATGAATCTTCCAAGATAGATGTTGAACTGTGCATTGCTTGACTAACCATGGTTCTGGGCGGTTTGGCAAGTTCAACTAAATGTTATCTGTTTTTAACAGTTTCTGTTGTGACAGTGGATTTTGTTGCACACATATAACTTGGAAATTACTGGTTAGATTTTGAAGCAGTTTTACAAAGTGATGTTACTTAGCTGCTTCCATAAGTTCAATACAAGTGGTTGACTTTGACCTTTGAGGTTGATGGCTTAGAACAAATCTGTCACATTAAATTGGTACACAGCTTAATTATAATAATGATTTCTATGCATTAGTTACGTAAGTGATTACTGCTTATGTCACTGTTAGGTGGATAAAACTACATTGCAGTCACAGTCATCAGCACTTTCGTCGTCTCACAAGCGGACATCGACGTTTGACGATCTGCCGGCCAGTAAAGTAATGCGTCATGCAGGTAATCTGTTACTGCCGCACTGTGACAAGCATTATTGACTAGCAGTGCACTGCTACTCACTAAATGTTGTCATGCTGTTGCTCCATCAGTGATATGTAGAGCAGATATGGACAGTTAAATGACGGTTATTATCGCCACTGTATCGCGTATAACTACTGTATGTTGCCACTTTTTTAAAGATTGCCATCAAAATGAGAAATATCAACTCTGATCAGACTTAAAGTATGTAATGACACCTCAGATGCGCTCTACAAATTTTCTTACTTACTCAGAATTAGGCTTTGTTTGCAGAATACCGGTACTGTTTGGCAGTAAAAAAGAAAGTATTCACCGGAGCCACATGGGCCCATTGGGCACCGCTGATCTCTGCATCGTTAACCCTCGGTCAGACATCATGGATACAGTTCTAGTGTATAACATAGTATGCCTGTTTTCTCCCTTGGTTTTTGCGGCTACTCACTGCCACTGTTCATGGACATGAGGCAGACCTAGGTGGCAGGTTGCATACTATTGTTTTTTACCTGTCGACAGATGTATTTCGTACTAACTGGGCACATTACTGTTCGGTATCGTGTTACATATTACACACAGCTGTGTGGTGCAAGTGTATGAACATTTGTTGGCAGAATTGAAAGAGCCAGTGAAGATCCCTATACCGAAGTTCGACAGGACACAGAAGGTGGCAATGGCTACGTCGCCATCACACGGGAGTTCACGACCTTACATAACAGCGGTGACGACCACTGCAACGACCCGATTATCAGCCAAGACATCTCTGCCTCTACCACTTCATCCGCTGTCGAAACCGGCGTTGATGCACCCGTCGCTGACGGCGGCCGGAGTCTCGAAACGAAAGAGTACTTCGTCACGGCGTGAGGAACTTCTTATGCAGCTGAAAGCCGTCGAAGATGCTATCGCGAAGAAACGATCAAAGATGCAGTGATGATAAATGACGTAATGTCCTTTACAGTGCGGTGTTCTGTAAGTGACTAGACAGTGGTGCCGTGGCCAGTTTCAACTATCACTGCTCCAGGCACAGAGAGCGAACTACTCGAAACACACTGTACAGAATGGCCACTATTTGCAGCTGCTTAGAATTGACGTACTCTGTTTCATGGCCAGCAGTCCCGATAACTGTTGTCCAGATCGTAACTTGAATTATTTAGATCTGTTTGTTTTTCCGGCTGCCGTGGGAATTCGTCGGCCGCGAATTTGGGTTTATTAGCTGCTACAGTAATAATTGGCAACATCGCGTGATGATTACTGTTGACACTGCTGGTATTATTAAAAATTTAGTAATTAACAATGTTACGAGAACACTGCGGGCGCACTTCACTCAAGTCGCAGTGATTTGTCAGAGAATTCATAGAGGTTATGTGGTTGGTAGCTGCTGTATAGGCAAACTCTTGGCTGCTGTACGTGCGAGAAGTATTGACCTATATTGTAGAACCTACAGTGTAGCAACTTGTTAAATGTTACGCATGTACCAGTTTTATTCAGTAAGTAGCATTGGCTGGCTTAATAAAATAAGGTATCCAACTACTGTAAAACACTTTTTTCGCCGCATCTTAATTTTGCGATTTCTTATGTAGAAAATTCGCTGCATTTTAATTGCGCGATTTTCCGGTTAATTTTATTAAGCAATTTGTTTCCTGTTTCTTTTGGTGCCGCAAACAAATGTTATTATTGAAATTTGTCCAGTATTATTGTTTACGTTATATAATACCGAGAGTATTGCATATATCACGGAAGAGTTGATATTCTATGCAGACAAAATCATGGCGATGGGCAATTTCAAAAAATTTGCGTGTATTTAATTTCGCGATTCTGCTCAAATCGCGAAAATTTGATGCTCGCGAAATATGTCTACTGAGTATTCTCTCCACATTCTTATACGGCCGAATGGAGTATTCATATTTGGCGGACTAGCATAGCAGAAAATTTCACCAAATTCAAATAAGCCCTAACGAATTTATGTGTTGTGTTTTCTCCTGCATGCAGCAGCGTCTGTGTTCATCACTGCATTCGGCTAGCATAGATTACAGATTGTTCTTGATTTACGTTGACAAAAGAAGGCCAGTTATACTTCCGTAGCTACTAGCGACATGTTAATGCAAGGAATGAATGTCATGTATGCATGTCGTGTCTAAAAATTTTTAGTACATTGTATAGTATCGTCGGTTATTCATATTCTGTGTGAATTTGGCCAAACGACATTGAAAAATATTAATATTAGACTGAATACTAAAAATATGTTTCATGTTCACTGTTCGATTGAACCCTGATTCTAAATTGTACGTTTGACACAATTCTTCACAACTGTTGGGTTTTTTGTGCCTTTGTTACTGTGCAGATTTCTCTGGTTACCATGGGAGTGATCTGCTAAGATCTCCTGCAACTGCAGAGACATATAAAAAGTGCAGAATGGTCGTTTAACTGTTGTTGGTCCCACGCAGTGCATAATTGTGTGCATAGTAATAACTTTTATTCTTGCAGATTATTACCAAACTGGCATCTCTGTTCACTGCACATTTTGAACAGAAGAAGTCTAGTAATTTTGGTGACACAGTTAGCTTTGCTTCTGATTGCAGTCGTCAATGTGGCTGTATGCTAGTCAACGCGGCCGGGTATTAAACTTTCCACAAATGTTACAAGTCTCGTTTTACCAGCGCTGCAGGTAGATTTTGTTAGATTTCTAATGAATCTCTGATTCGCCACCACGTCAGATGCAGTTGGTGCAAACGTTGGAAATGTACCAATACCTTGGTGAGTTGGTTGATGGTTGATCCGTTGATGGTTGATCCGACATGGCTGCGATGACTGTAGACCACTGTGAAAACCACTGTTGACTGGGTTAGAGTTGATGCAGTGGTTACTGTGTGGCAGTTTGTTAGCAACGTGGAAAATCTGACAGTTTGAATTTGTTGTTTGAAGTACTTAGTAAACCATTCGTTTTGCACGGCAGAAAACTGCACAGTGCACACTGTACAGTTAGGTATTGTGTCACCTTGTCTTCGTTGACAAAATATCGACAGGTGGTGGTGATATATTGCAGTAGTTTAGCATTGATTGATTATATCCCGTTTCACATTACAACCGTCTAATAACTGCCGTGGTCATTTTAGCTCAGCTGACTAAGCTAACAGTATAACCAGTTAAAAGCTGTCAGTCTGTGTGTTAACCACAGTGGTACAAATCAGAATCTCTGCACATAAACAGTGTGAGTCAAAAAAGTAGTCCCCCCCCTAAACTTTTTGTGGTATTTTCTCTCCTGGTGAACCTGTGTAATTGAAAATTACTTTGGTTATTGGCCAAACGTATTCCCGTGTCTACACCAAGTTTGGTCCATTTATCTGAATATTTGTGAGAAATATATCATTTTTACCCATGTGACCCCTCAAATTTTAAGATTTCAATTCAATTTGTTACGAAATTAATGAATTTTTCGCAAAAACACAAGTCACACCAAATGACATTTAACTTAATATAACAATTAGTATCTGTTATATGAACTGTCACATTACATGTTCAAAATTTACATCATTGGCTGACACACATGCCTGCAGTCAATTGCAATTGTCTTTCACAGCATTGTCAATGGCTTTTTCTGGCAAGGCAGACCGAATCAGCTAAAGTGCATCTGTAAACTTGGTAACTGTTTTTAGCTTTGATTGCAGCTTGTAATAAGACTCTAGTATTTCTCCCAAGGTTGATAATCCAGTGGATTGAGGTCGGATGAATTAGGGACCACTCATTATTGGCGATGATGTCACAGTGATTTGACTTGATGAAACTTGATGGGTACTCCTTGAAAAATTAATGTCATTTTGTTAAATATTAAGATAAATCCACCAAAATTGGTAGATTCGTGTAAGTATAAACTGGCAACATACTGACAATATTTCATGGAAATTTTAGTGTTCTGTTTTACACATAACCACATCTGAACCAGAAATAAAAAAAGTTTGTCGCCAAGATTTATAACTCTTGCAAAATTGTTTTTGCATATGACCACAGTTGAAAAAGTTTAGAAAGAGTTGTAAAACTTTTCAGCTTTCTTTCCATTTCACTTGTGGATACTAGAGACCTGCACAGGGACAAAACTTAGACCCATTCCATGTGTACATGAAAATTTATTAATATAAATTTCCAACAACCGACACTGATGTTTCAGTTCATTGCACCAGAAGTTCTGCACATGAAAGATATAGATGTTGGATTCAGTTGTTGGTGCAGATGCACCATGAAAGTCAAGTACAGCTATACATTCCCGCAGAAATCCCATAAAATATTTTCCATCCCTGCGGGAGTCACGCAACATTTCTATCCATCCCCATGGGAACCCCGCAACACTAGCTTCCATCCCTGCGGAAATTCTGTGGTTCTGCCTGATTCCTGTGAAGGTCTCGTGGTGGATACCTGTAAAATAAAACCTATAATTTTTGCAAAACTTATTTCACAGTTTTAACCAGCTCTACAAGACGGTTTCTGGCACTACTGTGTATAGTGCCAACTGGTAGAGGCGTACTGGCGTAGCCAGGGGGTGCATGTGCACCCGTGGGCAAGAACTGGAATTTTTTGGCTTAATTTAGAGGGGTAAGTTGTAAATGCACCCCACTGGAAGAGCGAGGTCTAATTTTTTTACTGGGCGGGGAAGGTTGCGAGCCTTTATATCGAGGACAATGACTAAAAAAGGTCCTCAACTTGGTGCCAGAAACTGGGGTGTGTAATATTAGCTTTATTAAGTGAATCTACTCGGAAATTCGGAAGTAGAGCCAGAGCCACGAGACTTGGTGACATGTGATATGTCATACAGAGACTTAATGTGCATCACAAAGCTGACACAACACCTCAAATACAAAGCTAGTGACAACAATGAAATCAACCAGTGAGCAAAATAACTCCAAAAAATAGTCATAATAAAGCCATGAAACTATTCCAGTGATAATATCTGCGGTGGGAAGGATTTGCGCTCAAACAATAACACATTTACTGAAGCTTATCTACTATAAAAAGTAAACACTCGTATCAATAACAATATTAGTGAAGTGAGCAGTGACATGTAACCAACACCACACAAAACCTTGCACTGAACAACGCACAATTGTGCAGAATGGGAAAGTCAGGTAACCCTCTCATTATCCAGCCCACTTTCCCCACAGAAAATTATGCAGTTTACAAAATTACATGGCAAAATCGTCCGAATTCTGTGGCTTATGACAGCCTCCAGAAACTGGGTAAACGGAGTTGATTTACATCAGACACCCTCTGAAATTCTACTTTTTACTTATTTCTAATACAACCAGCTCTTTCTTTAATAACTCAACCACCCTTTCATCAAACTGAAATTGAAAAACTGAAATTCAACAAGTTGGTTATAAATTATGTAGTATGTGGAAAACTGTTCACCTTCACTCATTACAATTACAATGCAATGCAAATTATGCAACAACACATAAAATACAATTTCTTGCATCAACATTTCATATGTTCTGCATCTAAACAATAAATGTCAATACTGACAATTATTGCCAGAACTATACTAGACTGTTGGGTATGAACAATGTCAAACGTGTATCAAAAAAAGGTAGGATAAAAATAGGAGTTGCATGAGTACAAGACCTTCAACACACTGCTCAATATACTGGAATGATGTGAGATGTAAACGGCGCATTCTAACAAAATATCCAAAAGCTATTAATCGCCACTAACATTTGCTTAACAAACACGACAATAAGAGAATGAAATTAAAAACAGACGAGTCTTTTTTTCTATTTATTCGGCGGAATAAAGTGTAAAAGATTGCTTGTTAACTAAAAATCTTCGTTGAAAAAATATGATATGTACAAAACTGTTCAGCAAATGCTGCTCATTCTTCGGCAACCACACAACTCCATACGTTTGTATTAATGATATCACACAATGGGGAACCACAAAATAGCAAGGTTAATACAATTTATGTTTCTGTCACCAATAATCAGAGTAACATGGAAGCCATGTAATTTGAACCAGTTGAGCATTAAAATCCGATTAAACATCGAAAAGGAATGTTAATTTCTACCGCCAAGCCAACTCGACTAGTTTATTCCCTCCACAAACTCTGCTATTTTTTAAATTTGCCGTAAATCGGGACGAATGGCGTCACGTGGAATTGAAGTGATCCATTCCCGTTCCATTGCCTACTTTTGTCCTTTCCTCATCCGTCTTCTTTTGGGGCTTTGTCATTGCCTATACCCAGGCGACCCACAAACAGAGGCCAACAAACAACAGCAATTCTCGTTAACAGCCTTAAGGTGTAAAAGTCTACGAAAAATATATGTGGACTTGGAATGGTGCGTGACCCAGCAGATAGGTACGCCATTGACAAAGGCCAATTTGTATTCAGGCTTTTTGTATTGGCTTCTTCCCCTTACTCACCCTCCATTTAATTTGACTGTCGGTAAAGGTGCAACTGACTGTCAAATAGGAGGTTTGTACATTAAATGCTGTCAACTCTCGCTGATATGTACCTGTATCGTTCAGTTAGAGACCATTGGGAAGTACTGTGTCGTGAACTACGCGAGTGAGTGAGTAGTTCCTTAACGGCACATCAGCACATAATAGAACTACACCGAAAACCAAACCACTGTTAGTCTCAGCTCTAACCTCTACAGAAAAACCTCATCTAGTTCCGTTAGTAATACAGCTTGCAAATGATAAGCGTTAGTTAGTAACCGGAGATTCTTTGTATAAAAAATTACCGACGGCCGTCCTGTTACTGGAAAACGTAACAGATGTTGTTTTTTTTACACAATGCGGGGAAAACTATATGCGTTCGGTCCCGAAGACCTGGGAAGAACGAAGGAAAGTGAAGAGAACGCGATGCCACTCGTCAGGGTTGTCCAGGTAACATGCATGTCCGGCATTTTTCATCTTAAACACCTTACTGTTTGGCAGCTGACGGAGGGTATCCACTGGCGCTCCACTGTCTTTCTCTCCATACACAATCATCGTTGGTACCTGTGTGTCACAAGGTAACAGCATCATATGTCACACACATACACAAACAACAGTGATATTTCTGTGCTTTTAAATTTAAACTGCAAAAAGAAAACCTTTTGTTAATGGAACTGAAAAATGGACAGGCAGAAGAACAGGACTAGAAACTGGAACAAAAATTACTATGAACAGAGAGGCATAAATATAAGAACTGAATTTAGATGAAATGACTCGCTTCATCCAGACTCGTAACAAATAATCGTACAAATACTGCTATCAGTGGTAAAAGTACAATAAGTATGCAGTCATATTCTATTTTTGCAGATTATAAAAATCCATTTCAGGTTTCTGCATCAAACCCTTCAGATGCGTAAAGGCCAATAATGTGAAATGAGTGCCAGTGACAGATATTTATTGGAACACATGTCGCCATGCTATCAACAATTTTTAAAAAATCATTTCCGACAAAAAGGAACATTTAATTTTGAATAGCACCACCAAAGATGAAGTATGAGTACAATTACCCAAAGCTCAAGTACAGGTACAAACAATACCTAGTACTGCTGGACAGCTTCAAGTATAACTAATTAAATAATTACTACAAGTGTAGCCTTAATCTGGTTCAAGTCACTCGTTCAAAGCAGCCAGACGTGAGTGGTGTCCACCACCATGTGCAGCTTTAGTTACCTTGCAACTGCTATAATCGTCTTGTGAAAATATCGCCGTTCCACCCGGAGCAATTGGCACAAATCCTTTCACGCGTTCAGTGCACGTTGCGGCTTTTGGTCGGAGAAGGAACGGCATAGCAAAGGTTCCACTCATTGACGCACAGATTAGCACAGGACGATCCAGTTTCATCTCCTTGATAAACTGTTCCACAAAATCGCGCCTCTTTCTGAAACGTGCTCTTTTGCTCTTTCCAAACCCTGCCACCAAAACAACAGTTTCAGTAAAAAAAAAGCTATTCAGCATAATGACAACAACAAATCTGGGCACCTCAGAGACTTTCTACTGTTGGCCCTTTCTTCACCATGCTCTTATTTTCATCCACTCAACGTAAGTCATTAATATGGGACATCTCTGTTTTGCACTCCTCGATAGCTGATTTGCTACTGCATGTATGCTGCCGATTTAGCAGTCGGTATGTGATCTCCAGCTTAACAAATTGAAGACAGATCATCCAGATATGAGCCCATCCATTATTTGCTTTACGAATGTTTTCACAAGCACATCTTTCAGTCCCATCATTATCAGCAGAATGTCGAAGGCTTTCACCAGCAAGTGTGGTCAATGGACATGACACCATAATGTAATTAAGGGAGTACTGTCGGATCACATAGGCATATCATATCATATTACCAACATTTGCTATGGGGCCAATCAACCAGAGCTCATTCCGCACCTCACATAACTAATACAATAGTAGCCTAGTTGATAATATAATATAATAATGATAATATAATACTTCTTCCGACAATGTCAGCCTGCGTAACGTACCTGGAAGGTCCACAGCGACGGCACGGTAACCCATCGCCGCAACCAGCTGCAACGTTTTTATCTTCTTCCAAGTTGCAGAAGAGAATCTGGCACCATGCATAAAAAATACGCTGCGAGCACCGGGACCGCCAGATGTCGGCAAAGTTTCTTTGTAATGTACTGACACCGACTACAACCATACAAACAACATAAAATCTTCAAATACTCACAATGAATAGGTTTATTTGCCACAATAGACAGAAAAGAATAACAATAGAAATAATACAATAAAAATACAAACAAGATTACCATAAAATCAATACAGTTCATAGTCGTGATACGATAAGGAACACAGGTTAAATACATGAAATACTGTTACGCACAATTACAAACTGGACAGACTCGCATCACTATATGGCAGCATATGTTTCATATTCATCATAAATCAGTTTAAAATCAGTACTCTTTTCTCCACAAATAATAATATCCACTTATTGCTATTACTGTGCATCAGCCATAGTACTGTTTTCAGTGCATCTGTCCGTCTGTGTGCTGGTCTTTCCAAACAAAACCTGAAAAGCTACTGAACAGAAATTGATGTAATTTGGTAGGAATATACACTGTAATGAACCTAGAAGTAATTAGATTTTGGCAATTAGCTAGTTGCCTAAGTAATGCGTGGCCACTAAGGGCTAACAAAATGGGCAGCGACCAATCAGTGGTCAGTTCGTGGCATTATCATTTGAATACATTCTTTTATTGTACCAGATCTATTTGACAACAATGGGGCATTTGATAATACCACTTTGATTTATTTTATCAATCTGCTCTTAAAATTAGGGTTAGGATTAGGGTTAGACATATGGTTTCACTATTTTCGCTTTATTCATGGAGAATAACAAAAACAAGATCTTATCCTCTGCTAATTTTATGTAAGGTAATATCTTGCTAAAAGAACGCACCCAAACGATCCACAACAAAATGGAATAGAATATGTCATCTTATTTTGTGTTACTTACATAGCTGAAACTCACACTCATGGGTGTGTGGTGGCTGAGAAACTGGAGTCCAACATCACTATGTTACTCTTATTATTATTAACGAGATTTGCAAATATTTCAAAAGCCGTAATTGTGCCACATCTACAGTTAACAAGAACACTTTCAAACATTACTATAAAATACAAATCGACATCTGTGACAGCAGCTCACAGCTGGTAAAGTACCGCAGATAAACTGTTCAAATTGACATTTTTTTTACGTTGTGGCGGAGTAGTAACAGTATGCAGCTATATTAGCAAACAATAGTGCACACAAAAGTGCCTGAAATGCAGCTAGCAATTTATCTTAACACTTATGATCAATGTGTAGTGAACAGCGAAATTCACCAAGAGGTTTGTCGGAGTTGTGACTGTCAAAGGCAAAATTAACTTAATTTTATTGGAATTTGTGCCAACTAACACAGAAAACTTCACACACATATACAGTGTCAAAAAGCTTCTCTTGCTCTTAACAAGCTTTTGCTACGAGTCTTACCTGTTCACGGACGGTGAAATTTGCCGTCTTTTCCAGAACTGTGACGTCGTCCATCTTGCGTAGCACATTGGCTGGAATCTTTCGCAGTTCACTGGCTGGAATGCTACGAGAATCGGACACATTCGAAGATGACGTCTTTGCTTGTTTTGGGGCTTCCTTCTGCTCTTCTTTCTGGACAAATTTCCGCTCTCTCTGGTCTCGAGGTTTTACAACGTCAGCCTCACGGTCACGGAACGAAGACGACATCTTTGACTGTTTCTGGAATTTCACTTTCTGGACAGTGTTCCGCTGTTGAGGGTTTTCAACCTCGGCATCGCTAGACGACAGCAGATAACGATAGGCGAGAAACACAAAGATGCACGTCACGAGCAGTCCGCAAACTAAACACACAACACGACACTGTAACATGACAGATAGCTGCGATCAACATTCTGGTCGGTAACAAACAGGTAAAGGCAAAGGTAAAGGTAAACGCAGATTTGTATATCGCCTTGTCATGAACACACCTCTAAGGCGCTCCGGTATGTCACACTTGTGAAACACGTGACACATAGCGGCCCTGAAGTTTTTGTAAGACTTGCATCGCGATGAAATTCGTTGA
>Ga0066192_1000066_pt1 | contig 16526 bp, 8 predicted proteins | sample WorMetvacBELIZE1_FD_58707 | JGI IMG/M metagenome (GOLD analysis project Ga0066192, IMG submission 58707) | Marine gutless worms symbiont microbial communities from Max Planck institute for Marine Microbiology, Germany - Olavius vacuus BELIZE.1... | ecosystem: Host-associated > Annelida >... | reverse complement strand
CAGAACGGGCAACAAAAATTTGCTCTGCGTTGGCTTCCACTGCTGCATTGTTTAATACAGCGGCTGCTTTGCCGTGAACTACTTTGCCTTCAGCTTTGATGCCTTCAGCCTTAAGTTCTTGAAGAAGAGGTTCGATCACACGTTCTGTGGCGATCTTGATTTCTTCTTGTTTTTGTTTGGTTCGACGAGCATTTTCTTCATGCGTCTGGAATTTGTAGGGAGACCACTCCACCACACATACCAGTAACAAAGAACAGTCATCACCCACGAGAGATGCTTGGCGTTTGGCGAAAGCTAAAGCGCGATGGCTTGCATCACTGCCGTCAACACCAACAACGTAAGTCGCTGTCATAGGGGGTTCCTTATTGTAGTTAGTAAAAAATGTGGAAATAAGGTGCGCAAAGTTAGCATAATTTTTTTGTCGAAGTTACCTTTTTTTCAAAAAAAATGCCGTGTTCCTACAGGTATTAAGAATGTATCCAAAATAAAAAACTGCACTTTGCTCAAAAAGTAGTCGAAGTGACTTTTGATCGAAGGCTCATTTTTATATCGAGGATGGTGTAAGAGTCGGTTGATTACTATCAACCAAAAAAAGAGGAGCTAACGTTGTTGTTAGCTCCTCTTCAGGGAAAAAGCCTCTAACTCAATCAGTTATTGGCTAAGGCTCGATAGAAGACAGCATATCTTTAAAGATCGATTTTGACTCTTCTAATGTGCTAGTAATGGTGTCTGCTGTCACTGGTCGGCTAAAGAAATAGCCTTGCATGATCTCACAGCCCATTTTTTCAAGTTCATCCGCGTGCTCTTGAGTTTCTACCCCTTCTGCGACAAGCTTTAAGTTCAAACCATTAGCCATTTGAATAATGGCGGCGATAATCGTTTGGTCAGTTTTGCTTCGTAGCATGTTTCGTACAAAGCTTTGATCTATTTTTAATACGTCCAACGGGAAACCATTGATGTAGGATAGGCTGGAGTAACCGGTGCCAAAATCATCTAGAGCTATTTTGACGCCCAGTAATCTGATTTCTTCAATAAGCTTACGAGCATAGTCTATGTCTTTAGCAAGGACGCTCTCCGTTAGCTCTAGTTCTAACATATGAGGCGAAATTTTACTGTCTTCAAGTACTCGTTTTAGCATTGACAAGAACTTGCTGTCTTCGAACTGAATAATGGAAACATTGACCGCTAAGATCAATTCATGTCCTGATTCTTTCCAAGCAACGGCTTGTCGGCATGCCTCAGTTAAAACATACTCTCCCAATGGGATGATGAGTCCTGATTCTTCGGACAGAGAAATAAATTCGCCAGGTGGTATTAACTCTCCAGAGGCATTGCGCCAGCGTACCAATGCTTCAACCCCGATCATATTTTTTGAGTGCACATTGACTTTGGGCTGATAGTAAATTTCAAAGCTTTTCCTTCCCGAAGTTGTTTTCAGATAGGACTCAAGTTCCTGTTTTAATTGTAGTTTTTTCTCAAGCCCCTGATTATAAAACTTATATTGGTTTTTACCTGAATCCTTTGCAGAAAATAGGGCTGCTTCAGAGTGTCGGTAAAGCTCATCTAAATCTCGGCTATCTTCAGGGTAAACTGATACGCCAACACTGATCGTAATTTTGAAGTGCTGACCTCTTGCCTCCCATTTAGATTGAAAGATAGCCATGAGCTTTTGAATAAACCTAGTGACTTGGATACTGCTCGAGAGGTTTGAAAGTAAGATTAAAAATTCGTCTCCACCAGGTCTGAATAAGTTACCTTCTAGCTTGAGCTCTTTTTGTAGTTCATAGGCTACTTGTTGCAAGACCATATCACCTACATCATGACCAACTAGCTCATTAACAGACTTAAAGTCATCAAGATCCACCATGACCATAGCCAATTTTTGGTTTGAAGTAGCATGCTGCTTAATAGATTGCAGGGCCCGATCTCGAAGTAGCAAACGGTTTGGTAAATTAGTAAGGGAATCATGTTGTGCCAAATGCGTCATTTTGATTGCCATGGCGCGAGCTTCACTAACATCATGGAAAACAATAATTGCTCCCGTAATTTGCCCATCATGGTTACGGATTGGAGCGGCAGAGTCTTCCACTGCAATGGCCGATTTCATTGACTTACCGAGGGCACAGTTAAGTGCCATGCCGACTATACGCTCTTCTTCTAATGCCACGCGGATCGGGTTGCGCATCGCTTCACCAGAGTCAGCGTCAACTAGGGGCATAACATTTTCAATGGGCTCACCGATGGCTTTGCCTAAACACCAGCCAGTCATATTTTCCGCAATAGGATTTAAAAAAGTCACATTACCATCGGTATCCGTGGCAATGACGGCATCACCAATTGAGTTTAGGGTGATGCGAATGCGTTCCTTTTCATCGATTAATGTCTGCTCTGCCTGTTTGCGGCTGGTAATGTCATTGATCAGCATTAAATAGCCATTTTCAAGAGTACCTTCAGTGTGAGGTACGATTTTTACTTGACCAAAACGCTTAACATCGCCTACGCGGCAGGTGATATCTACAGACTGTTCTTCTCCGTTGGGGGCTAGGTGTATTAGATTTTTTACTTTTTCCCAGGCTATGGGAGGGAGTATCTCAGAGGCATGTTTCCCGATCATGTTCTCGGCTGGTATGCCAAACCATTGCCCTACGGCATCATTACAAAAAATATTGTTATCCTGAGCATCCCAATACGCCACAAAAGCGGGCAATGAATTGACCAGTAGCGCCATTTCATGAGCATGCTTCTGGATGCGGGCTTTCTGTTCAATTAGTGTGAGTTGATTTTTTACCCTTGCACGAGTAATTGAAATATTAATGGGCTTTTGAATATAGTCGACACCGCCTAGCTCTAGAGTTTTTAGCTCATGACCTTGATCGTCATGACCTGTTACAAACAGGATTGGCACTTCTTCTAGGCCAGGAATTGTTTTGATCTTCTTAAACACCTCGTAGCCATTCATATCGGGCATTTCAATGTCAAGTAGTACCAAATCTGGTTTTTTATCTTGAGCAATCAATATTGCGTCAGAGCCATTCGTCGCAAAAAAAACCTCCCCCATGTCCTTGGTAGCCTCATGTAGCAATTTTAGAATGGCTGTTGAGTCATCTACGATTAAGATGGATGGTATTTGGTGGGTGGTACTGAACATACAGCCTTCCTTGAAGCGATAAAAACATGGCGTAATAACAATCATTATAGACTGAAAATGCCCCAAATATTGGTATGAGAAATGTTAATGACAAAACTTCCTGTCATGCTTTCAGTGCTTCGACAAATTTCACACTGTAAATGTAACGTTAAAGTTTCATATTCTTTGCTATATTTCTTTAACTTGTAGTCGATTTTGTAGATTTATCTACCTTGTAATCTCCAAATGAACTTTTTAATTATGAAAGGTATACATGGATGAAGAGCGCCATTCGTTGGGGTGTTATTGGACTGTTGGTTGCGGGCTTTTTCGTTGCAAGCTCGTATTTCCTTTATTGGGTACAACATCAACGCTTGCTTTCAAACCACTCTCTAGAAATGGAAGAAGACTTAATCGAACAAAGACAGATTCTGCTCACTGAAATAGATGAATTAGCCAGTGACTTACGATTTATGCTTTCGGTCCCACCTATTCAAGGGATCATTAGGGCGACTGATAACGGTGGTGTTGACCCTTTTGACCAGAGCCCGCTTGAAACTTGGAAATCGCGCTTAGGTGAAATATTTAAAAGTTATGTTTCGGCACATGAGAGTGCCTATCAGATTCGTTACATTGGCATAGAAAATAACGGTAAAGAGCTTGTCCGAGTTGATAAGTCTGAATCAGGCATTATGAAAGTCGCTGAGACTGGATTACAGTCCAAAGGCTCTCGGGATTATTACAAAGAAATCACATCGCCCACTTTTAGCGGACTATATATCTCGGACATTACTCTCAATAGGGAGCAAGGTGTGATCCAGATCCCTCACACCCCGACCATCAGGTTTGCGATACAAGTCTACTCAGACAGCGGTCAATTGTTCGGTTTTATTATGGTTAATGTTGCAGTAGAGAAAATGTTTCAACGTCTCCTAAATGCAACGGATCCCGATACTCTTCTATACATAACAAATGACACTGGTGCATTTGTTATGCACCCTGACAAGCAAAATGCCTTTGCCTTCGAATTTGGGGAGGGGGGGAGTGTTTGGGACGCTTCGATCCATCAGCGCAATGATAAAGTAACGACCGCAACCCTGTATCAAACTGATGGCAACCTAGAGGGACTTTATGCATCCGAAGTCATCCCTTTAGTTGAAGGCAAAAACAGCATTACCATTCGCTTACTAAAGCCCCTTTCGTCCATAAATAACGAAGCATTATTCAATACTCTCTACTCATTTATAATGTTCTTAGTGGGCATGGGGGTCTTTTCTGTTTTCTTTGTGATTTATCGTGCCAGTGTAAGAAGTCAGAATGAATTAGCGTTAGAAAAGGCTCAAATCAATGCCATTGTTGAAGGCAGTCAAGACGCGATTATTGGTGTGTCAATGGAAGGCCGAATTACGGATTGGAACCCCAGTGCAACAAAGATGTTTGGCTTTACAAAAGAAGAAGTATTAGGAGAGTACACCCACAATGTATTCCTAACCGAATCCACTAAGGAGGAGGAAGACAAGATAAGACAGGACTTATTGCTAGGCAAGCAAGTGAAGTTATTTGAGACACAGCGCCAAACGAAATCAGGACAAGTGCTTTTGGTATCCATCTCAGCGTCACCGATTAGAGATGAGCATGAAAATGTCGTCGGCGTCTCCAAAATCGTTCGTGATATCTCTGAACAGAAACAACTAGAGCATCAATTGGAAGAGTTCAATCACATGCTGGAGCAGCAGATACAGGAACGTACTGAGGAGCTGAAACGTACTTATTCAATGCAGTCGGCTATTTTAGATAATGCTGCCCACGCTGTGATCGCTACTGACCTTGAAGGGGTCATCACACTTTTTAACCCGGCAGCAGAAAGCATGTTGGAATACAAGCAAGATGAGCTAGTCGGAAAACTAACGCCAAAAGTATTTCATTTAGAGTCTGAGGTTGTAGGTCGAGCAAAACTGTTTTCGGAGGAGCTTGAAGAGTCAATTGATCCTGGATTTCAGGTCTTTGTTGCAAAAACCCTTAAGGGTTTGAAAAATGAACATGAATGGACCTATGTCTCAAAGAGTGGCAAGTTTATTTCTGTCTACCTTTCCGTCACAGGCATTTACGACGATAAAGAAAATCTCATCGGCTTTTTAGGGATGGCAACGGATATTTCCGAGCTAGTATCGAATCGGAATCGATTGGAGGCATTAAAGGAGCAGCTCTCCATCGCATCAGATATTGCAGATATTGGTATTTGGAGTTGGGATCCAGGATCTGGTGCAATTACATGGAATGAGAAAATGTTCGAGGTATATGATATGTCACCTGATGATTCAATTGATGCGCAAGCGTGGATTGATATGGTGGCGGAAGAAGACCGAGAACGGGCTAATAAGCATTTCGAACGCTTTGCAGAAGGAAAAGGAGGCTCGGATATAAGTTTTGATGTGATTGCCGCCTCGGGTAAGCGTAAAACCATACAAGCATCGGCGACCATCGAACATAATCCATTGAATAATGCCATAAAGCTTGTGGGCATTAACAAAGACATCAGTGAACAAGTTCGTTATGAGCAAGCCTTAAAAGATGCCAAGGACGCATCTGATCAAGCGAACAAAACAAAGTCCGAATTTGTGGCGAATATGAGTCATGAAATTCGCACGCCGATGAATGCAATTATTGGGTTACTTGAGTTACTTGGAAAGACTAGCTTAGATGAAAAACAGCTCGATTACGTGGCAAAGTCTGATGGGGCTGCTCGCTCGTTGCTTAATATATTGAATGATATTTTGGACTTTTCCAAAGTCGAAGCAGGGAAGCTTGAGATCGACCCCCATCCATTTAGCCTTCATGATTTGGCTGAGAATGTAGCGACGGTGTTGAATGCAAACCTAGGTGATAAACCAATAGAGTTGATTATTGATGTTGACCCTAAGTTGCCATCTTTTATTACTCTAGACTCTTTCCGATTACAGCAAATCATTATCAATCTTGCTGGCAATGCAATTAAGTTTACTCATCAGGGTATGGTGCAAATTAAATTTTCTGCTCGGACGGACAGTGCATTACAGATAGATATCATTGATACCGGTATAGGTATTCCTAAAAATAAACAAGAAAAAATACTCGAAGCTTTTGGTCAGGCAGAAGCTTCGACTGTGAGAGAGTTTGGTGGCACAGGCCTTGGGTTGATCATTACGCAAAAGCTAATTGATCTCATGGGAGGACAGTTTTCATTTGTAAGTGAAGAGGGAGCCGGCTCAACTTTTTCTGCGGTGATTCCTTACAAATCAAGTTTTGACGAAAATGTGTTTACGCCAGAAAGCCAGCAACTCAATGTACTGATTGTTGATGATTTACCAGAGGCGTTAGAAGCGTGTCGGCATATTGTTGAAGGCTTAACTTGGCATGCCGAAACTGCCTCAAATGGTGAAGACGCGATAAACCTTATTAGACATCATGCTGAGCAAGGACATCATTTTGATCTAATCCTTATGGATTGGAGCATGCCCAAAATGAGTGGATGGGAAACCATCGTCAAGATTCGACAGCTGGGATCGGAGTTTTTCTCGGGTAAAATGTTTGTGGTCACAGCTTATGGTAAAGATGCAGAAGTTCAGGGTCATTATGATGGTGAAAAAATTGTAGATGACATCATACAGAAACCGCTCTCAGCCTCTGTACTGGTAGACCGTATCGCTGAGCATAGTCTTTTAAGAGTCAAGGGTAGCATTAACTTTTCGTCGAATATGACTCGATTGCATGGTTACAGACTGTTACTAGTAGAAGACAATAGCATCAATCAACTTGTTGCTCGTGAGATCCTTGAGGCTGAAGGTGCCATGGTAGATGTAGTGGCAAACGGGCGAGAAGCTATCACTGCGGTAGAGCAGTCAGAAGTTCCTTATGCGCTGGTGTTAATGGATATCCAGATGCCAATCATGGATGGTTATGAAGCGACTCGTCAGCTTAGGAAACGGTATGACGCTGACACTTTACCGATTGTTGCTATGACAGCAAATGCCATGGCATCAGACCGACGAGAGGCGCTGGATGTGGGGATGAATGATCACGTTAGTAAGCCATTCAATAGTGCTGATTTGGTGCGGACTATTCTTAAGTATATCTACGGGCAATTTGAGGCACCACAGCTCAATAGCGATTGTGTTGAATCCAACGAACATCATTCTTATCCCGTGGATATGTCGGATGGAGATGAGTTTTTTGTACCACAATTGGCTTTAGCGAGATTAGGTGGCAATCAGACTATTTTTCAGGCTGCTCTTGAGGCGTATCTTGGCGACTCTGTTGAACTGATGGGTGGCTTTGTCTCTGAGCTAGATGAGACAAACATAAAGAGTATGGCGATATTAGCTCATACCTTTAAAGGCGCGAGTGCCACGGTCGGTGCAGATAAATTAGCGAGTGTTTTGAAAGAGTTAGAACTTCAGCTCAAGAATGGCGAGATTGAAAACTATTATACCTTAGTAAAAAAAATGCAGAGCTACTACGAACATTCCATTGTTGCGATTGAGCTATACCTAAAAGAAAAAAATGTATCGACAGTTGCTGAGGGTAGCAAAAACCGTAATGCGCTAACTGACGAAGCGTTAGCAGAGTTAAAAGAGTTGTTGGAGCACTCAAATATGAAAGCTCTCAAGTTATATGATGAACTGGTTCAGCTGAATGACCTTAAGTCGGACCAAAATTTAGAAGGCATGAAACCTCTTATTGATAAGTTATCATTTCAAGAGGCGCTTCAATGGTTAGACAAGTATATGGCTTCTCGTAGAGAAGCGTAGCGAGTTAGTCGTTCATTAGATCGTCAAGAGTGATGCCTGTTTTCGACATGGCTTCCAGAACAGCTTGTGCTTTGCTCTCACGCTCGTCCATTTTATCGATGATTTGTTGTGTTAAATCGAGTAGAGCGTTCTTCTCAAGTGGTGTCAGAAGAGTGCACTGTTTTTGCGTGTCGGCTTGATTTAGCTTTAACGTGTTCAGACGGTCCAAAATAGTGAGCAAGGCATTTTCAATTGGTAGTTTCTTACCCTCAATGTCGTAGCCTGAACTACGGTGTTTTTTTAATGCCTTATTTAACTTTTCAATAACTTGCCGTAAGTCGTGGCGGCGTGCAAAGTTTTCTACACATCGACTAGAAACAGGAAGAATGGTAAGGCAGTAAGATAAATTCTTGATTTGGTTTGGCAGCTCGTTCATCGGAAACTTAAGTTGAGTGGCTGTATTGAATGAATTCTTATTCTAGCGCTATTTGTGTGGGCTTTCTGCTTTTTTTCAAGGTGATATTGTAAGTGTTACGCGCAAGTCTCGTAACAAATTCAGAAATACTCAAATCAATGTTGGTAGATATAAATTATATTTTCATATAAAAAACCTATCGAAGGTATTTAATATGAATATTTCAACTATTCAATAGCTCCCATTATTCTATGGATATGTCAAAACATAGTTCTTTGTAAGGAACATGTTGTACCCAAGTAGCAGTGATTTGAAATTCATCTATGTTTACAGGTGAAGTGTTTCAAAAGCGAAGCCTCAAAAAAGTAGGAGACTAGTTGTGAGCCAGAATAACAATTCAACAGAAAACAAATGTCCAGTTATGCACGGAAGTCATACCGAATCAGGTGATTCCGTTATGGCCTGGTGGCCAAAGTCACTTAATTTAGACATCTTGCATCAGCACGATGTGAAAACAGACCCATTTGGTCGTGAATTTAATTACGCCGAAGAATTTAAAAAGCTTGATCTAGAAGCGGTAAAGCAGGATTTAAAAAACCTTATGACTGATAGTCAGTCGTGGTGGCCTGCTGACTGGGGACACTACGGCGGTTTAATGATCCGAATGGCGTGGCACTCAGCAGGTAGTTACCGTGAAGCCGATGGTCGCGGCGGTTCTAATACAGGTAATCAGCGTTTTGCTCCATTGAACAGTTGGCCTGACAACGCAAACCTTGATAAAGCTCGTCGTTTGCTGTGGCCGATAAAGCGTAAATATGGCAACAAGTTGTCTTGGGCGGATTTGATGATTCTTGCTGGTAACATGGCATATGAATCAATGGGTCTTAAGACATTTGGCTTCGCTGGTGGACGTGAAGACATTTGGCATCCTGAAAAAGATGTTTACTGGGGATCGGAAAAAGAATGGTTAGCGACGTCTGACAATGAAAACAGTCGTTATTCTGGTGAGCGTGATCTTGAAAACCCGCTGGCAGCCGTGATGATGGGTTTAATTTATGTTAACCCAGAAGGTGTTGATGGTAATCCCGACCCACTAAAAACGGCTCAAGATCTTCGAGTAACCTTTTCTCGCATGGCAATGAACGATGAAGAGACTGTTGCACTAACCGCAGGTGGCCATACAGTGGGCAAAACTCATGGTAATGGCGATGCATCAAAACTTGGGGCTGAACCTGAAGCAGCTGAGATTGAAGAGCAGGGCTTAGGGTGGAACAACAAAACTTCTCGAGGTATTGGTCGAGATACAGTAACTAGCGGTATCGAAGGTGCTTGGACCACTAACCCGACACAATGGGATAACGGTTACTTCGAAATGCTGTTGAATCACGAGTGGGAACTGAAGAAAAGCCCAGCAGGTGCTTGGCAATGGGAACCAATCGACATCAAAGAAGAAGATAAGCCTGTTGATGTCGAAGACTCAAGTATCCGTTGTATGCCGATCATGACCGATGCAGATATGGCAATGAAAATGGACCCTGAGTACCGTAAAATCTCGGAGCGTTTCTATAAAGATCCAGCCTACTTCTCTGACGTGTTTGCAAGAGCCTGGTTCAAACTAACACACCGTGATATGGGGCCAAAAAGTCGTTACTTGGGCGCGGATGTGCCGCAGGAAGATTTGATTTGGCAGGACCCTGTTCCGAGTGTGGATTATGATCTAAGTGAAGCTGAGATTAATCAAATTAAATCTAAGATTCTAGCGTCTGGACTAACAACTGCGGAGCTTGTTGCAACAGCTTGGGACAGTGCTCGTACCTTCCGTGGTTCAGATTACCGAGGTGGTGCTAACGGAGCGCGTATTCGTTTAGCACCACAAAAAGATTGGCAAGGCAATGAACCTGAGCGTCTAACTAAAGTGCTTAGTGTTTTAGAGTCAATTCAGGCTCAGTTAGACAAACCAGTAAGTTTGGCAGACTTAATTGTATTGGCTGGCAGCGCGGCAGTTGAAAAAGCAGCGCAAGACGCAGGTGTAAACGTTACTGTGCCTTTTGCACCAGGTCGTGGTGACGCAACGGATGAGCAAACAGATGTGGATTCTTTTGCGGTACTTGAGCCAGTACATGATGGCTTTAGAAACTGGCAAAAAGGCCATTACAAAGTTCAGCCTGAAGAAATGTTGTTGGATCGAGCTCAGTTGATGGGACTTACAGCACCAGAAATGACGGTGTTGGTAGCAGGTATGCGAGTGCTTGGGGCCAACTACGGTGGCAGTAAAGCGGGCGTATTTACAGATCGAGAGGGCCGACTAACCAACGACTTCTTTGTTAACCTAACTGACATGGGCAATACTTGGAAGCCTACTGGCCGTAATAGCTATGATATTTGTGACCGCATTACAGGTGACGTGAAGTGGACGGCATCTCGAGTCGATTTGGTATTCGGTTCAAACTCTGTCTTGAGATCGTACGCTGAGTTTTACGCGCAAGATGACAACCAAGAGAAGTTTGTAAAAGACTTCATAAATGCTTGGGTTAAAGTGATGAATGCAGATCGCTTTGATCTAGCGTAAAAGCTAGAGAGTTAAGTTTTACACCTTAATACAACAGCCCCTAGTGAATCGACTTCACTAGGGGCTGTTTTGATTTCAAAGTGAGTTTATTAAAGGCTGCGCTTGAAGTGATTGACGGCGTTGACGACCTCTTGGGCGCCTACTTGAATATCATTGATCACAACTCCGGCATCACTGGATAGTTTGTGGGCTTCTTCCACTTTTACTAAGCTGCCTTTTATTAAGCTCACCGCTTGCTCAGTAAGCTTTTTGTTTTCAGTCACGACCTCGATGATCTGCTCTGTTGCAGCGCTGGTCCGAGATGCCAGCTGCCTTACTTCATCGGCAACCACAGCAAATCCACGACCTTGTTCCCCTGCACGAGCAGCCTCAATCGCAGCATTTAAGGCCAGTAAGTTGGTTTGGTCTGCAATGCCTCGAATACTTTCAACAAGTTCTGATACTTTTAGCGATTGAGAGTCGAGTTCGGTAATACCATCACTTGCATTTCCCATACGTGAAGAGAGCTCTTGCATGGTTTTGATGGTGTCGTTAATAACCTGAATGCCCTTAGCTGCATGCTCATCAGTTCTTTGAGAAACGTTATAGGCTACTTCGGATGCTTCAGATATAGCATTTTCTCGATTGACTTGATCCGTTACCACAGAGGCGAATTTGGCTACTTTATATAAGTCACCATGCTCATCGTGAATTGGATTATAAGTCGCCTCTAACCAAACCTCATTACCATGACTGTCAATGCGCTTAAAGCGTCCAGAGAAGAATTTCCCAGTTGCGAGTTTTTGCCAAAATTTCTGGTAGTCATCTGACTCGACTTCAGCGGGGTCACAGAAGATCCTGTGATGTTTCCCTAAAATCTGACTTTTCTGATAGCCCATGCCTTTTAAAAAATTGTCATTTGCTTCAAGAATAATACCATCAAGGCTGAATTCGATGACCGCTTGAGATCTATCTAGAGCCATTAACATGTCCTGTTGCTGCCTAGATTGTGAGATAGTGCGAGTGAGCTCAGCGCAGTAGGCATTTAGGTTGCGTCCACCAATACTTGGTACTGGCTGCATGATGACTCGGTACCAACGTTCATCGCCGTTCTTTGATGTAAATTGCATTGCACCGTGCCAATGCTTCCCATCTTTCATCGCATCAAACATATTTTTTGTGTGAGCGCTACTTTTTGCTTTGTCTGAAATGTGGTCGTTTAACTGGCTTAATTCATTTAGGCTATAACCACAAGACTCTAAAAACGCAGGGTTCGCATCGACAAATACACCTTGTCGATCCACTGAAAAGTACAACATTTCCTCAACCAAATCCTTTTGGATGCTGTGAAAAATCGCTAATTCTTTCTCCATCTCTGCAATCTTTGATTGCAACTTCTTGTTCTGGAATAACATTTATCGATCCTCATATCGATTGAGGGGAACAGGTGTCGTGGCGGACAACCATAAAATTGGTGCATTGCTTTTACAATTGAAGAAAACTATTTGTAACACTATTGTTTATTTAAGTAATACTTTTTGTTACTGACAAGTATTTTAAATACATAAAGTTACACTTTGCTTGATATTAATGTGGATTTTCAAGTCAGTTTAAAGCACACCAGCCTTCACGCGTTCCACCGTGATAGCTTCTGGCATGGCCTGAAGCGATGAGCGCTTCTGATAGGGAGGCCCCGTCCACATATACATCCGCAAGTAGACGAAAGTACTTGCCCCTCTGAATATTTCGCAGCTCGATGGTGCTGCCGCTTTGCAAAAATGCCTTGGTGTAATCTCGAGCCGCTTTCGCTTGTTCCTTTTCGCTTAAGCACTTTCCACGGATCTCAGCGGCATCGACGCCATTGACACGAACGGGAATATTTTTTCCGACAATGTCTGGCCAACCAGCGATATCCACGCGAAACGTATCAGCATCGTATACCGAGTTGATGTTATCTACGGTCGCATTGACCTGTGCAAAAACGGGTGTGGTGGCAAGAAGAGCAAGACTAAAAGAAAGATAGCGAAACATAAAAGCCTCAAATGACAAACTTACTCACGGCCTTGTGATGATTCGTTCCATCTATAAGTAAAAATAATAATGCTCTACAACGTCTGTGGAAGCAATAAATCATTAGGTGACTTAATTTACTAATTTGGCCTTGAGTGGCTTTCATTCATTCCACATTGGGCATGTGTTAGAGTACGCGCCGCTATAGGTGACAGAAGCTTAGTTGTAGAGACTAAGCTTCTGAATTAAAAGGGAAGCTGATGCAAGTTCAGCACTGCCCCCGCAACGGTAATTAAAGCAATGCTTGTTCATTAGGCCACTGTGTTTACATGGGAAGGCGATCAAGCTGGATAGTCCACTTTATAAGTCCGGAGACCTGCCTATGGTGAGGCGCCAATGTAGTTGGCGAATGATGAACGATCGTGCGGGCGTGCTCGATCTCTACATAGAAGACATTATGAACACAACTATTTCCTTACCGAAGACCTTCATTGCGTTGGGACTTCTTGCGCATCAATCCAGCTCTATCGCTCAAAGTGACAGCTCTATCGCTCAAAGTGACAGCTCAACCGAACTAAATACGTTAAGTCAGCTGGTTGTGACGGCAACGACAACTGAACAGACTTCGGCTAAATCACTGACGTCTGTTACCGTTATTGATAAAAAGACATTACAGGCTCAGCAGCCCCAAGAATTATCCGAGGTGTTGGCTGGCCAACCTGGTATCGATATTGTGAGCAATGGTGGTTATGGTAAAAGCACGAGTGTACTAACACGTGGTGCCAACAGCACTGGCACGAAACTTCTTATCGATGGTGTGCCTATCCAATCCCATTCCCTCGGAACCCCTTCTTGGCAATACATTCCCATTAGTCAGGTTGAGCGTTTAGAAATTGTCCGGGGTCCAAAATCTTCATTATATGGATCAAGTGCTTCAGGTGGTGTGGTTCAAGTTTTTTTACCTGAAGGCAATGCAGAAACGGCGGCGGATGTTTCGGTTGGCGCAGGCTCGTTTGGTACTAGACAAGTTGACACTTCGGTATCCGGTCAGGAGGGGAGTGCAAGCTATGTTATCTCTGCGGGGACTTTTCGAACTGACGGTACGCCTGTGAAGTCAGAAAACAAAAGTATGCCTTACACGAATGACCACTTTATGGCGCGTTTTAGCTACGAGTTTGATAACGATGCATATATTAAAATGCTCGTCATGCGGGCAGCAGGTGAGTCTGATTATGAGTCCTATGGTAATTTGCGCTCCAACGACTATATGAACCAAGTTATGGCGCTGACAGCTGGCATTGATGTAAGCGAGTCTTGGCAATCGGAACTTCAGCTACGGGAAGCTCGTGATGAATACGACGTACTAGACAGTGACGGTAATGCAACGGGCACGTTTTATAACAGTCGGTCTCAGGCACTACGCTGGAGTAATACAGTTTGGCTTGATAATCATGAGTTTGTTGTAGGGGCCGAGCGTATTGAAGATGACTTTGAAGGGTCTTATTCTAAAGACCGACAGAGCAATAGCATTTTTGCTCAAAGCCTATCGCAATTTGGTCAAGCGAGTGTACAGCTAAATGTTAGGGCCGATCATTACAGCGAGTATGACACGCAGACGACGGGTGGTGTTGCCTTAGGCTATCAATTGGAGGATCACTATACGCTTCGTTTGAGTGGGCGTTCTTCATTCACAGCTCCGACTTTTAATTCAATGAATGCGGAAAATTGGGGGTATACCCTAACCAATGAGATCCGCCCAGAAACGTCCCAAACAATAGAAGCGGGTATCCGTGCGGATTTTGCGAACATGTATTGGGATGCAGCAATTTATCAAGCCGATTATCAGGATTTGATTTCATGGACCTATCCAACGGTTGGCAACATTGATGCAGCCCGAGCACAAGGACTTGAGCTTTCATCAGGAGTAACAGTCGAGCAATGGTCACTTGCTGCCTCTGCGACTTTTATGGAAACAGAAAATCGCAGTTCGGGCAGTGAGTATGGTAAACAGCTTGCAAGACGAGCAAAGCAGAGCGCGCGCATTGAGTTGGATCGTCACTTTGAAAAAGGTTTGCTCGGGGCGACGTTGGTTGGTTACGGTCAACGCTATGATGATGCCGCTAATAGTACCGTCTTGCCAGGCTTTGGCCTGTTGCACTTGCGTGCCCAATACGATCTAGCCGAGCATTGGAAAGCGAGTGTTCAAGTGAAAAATGCTTTGGATAAAAGTTATCAAACCGCTGACGGATACCGTAATCCCGGACGAGGTATTTTCCTTTCAGTTCAGTATTCCGCATTTTAAGGAAAGGATGTAATTCATGTTTAAAGCGACCTCCGCGTTTATTTTTACTGTTTTGTTTTTCTATGTCAGCTCCGTTTGGGGGAGTTGTGTAATAGATGATAGAGAGCGTGAGGTTTGCTCGAATGCCCCTGTGACGCGTATTGCAGCGTTGTCACCGGGGGCAACGGAATTGGCATTTGCTGCGGGTGCTGGTAGCAAGGTAGTTGCAGTGGTGTCGTTCAGTGATTATCCTCCAGCGGCACAAGAAATAGAGTCAGTGGGCAGTCCCAGTCGCTTGGATCTTGAACGCTTACTGGCCCTGAAACCTGATCTGATCCTAGCATGGGGAACCGGTAACCCCAGCGAGCAAATTTCGACATTATTGCGGTTGGGAATGAGAGTGTTCTACGTTGAACCCCATTCATTTTCGAGCATTGCACAAGACATTAGAGACATTGCGCAATTAGCGGGTACAGAAGCCTCTGGTGATGTGGCGGCGAGCGCTTTTCTAAAGGGAATTTCTGACCTTAAAACACAGTATTCTCAAAAACCAAAAATCCGTACATTCTACCAAGTTTGGGATGAACCTCTGATGACCATGAATGGTCAGCATTATATTAATCAGGTTGTTGAATTATGTGGTGGCATTAATGTGTTTTCTAAATCGCCGCGCTTGATCCCGCGTTTAAATAAAGAAGCAGTGCTAATCGAAAACCCTGAGGTTATCGTAGCAGGAGGCATGGGCGAACGAAACGCTCATTGGCTTGAAGGGTGGCGTGCTTTTCCAGAATTAATGGCAACCAAACAAGATAATCTCTTTTTTGTCCCCCCATCATTACTCCAGCGTCCTACACCCCGACTATTAGAGGGTGCAAAGATATTATGTGAAAAGCTCGATTTGGCTAGATCGCGACGAGGTTAATTTGAACATCAAACTGTCTCATAACTCCATATTGCTCCTGATGCTTTTGCTTGCCATTGTGGTCGTAGTGTTTTCTCTCTCTCAAGGAAGTGTTGCCTTAACTGTTTCCGAGGTGGCGTTAGCATTGCAATCAGAAGGCACTTACCTAGCGCAAACGCTGATTTGGGAGCTTCGAGTGCCAAGAGTTATGGCAGCGTTTGCTACAGGTGCTTTGTTGTCCCTCGCGGGAGCATTAATGCAAATTTTATTACGTAATCCATTAGCTGACCCCTATGTTCTTGGTATCTCCGGTGGGGCGTCTGTTATGGTGCTCGGTGCGATACTGCTGGGGTTAAGTGGCGTACTCTTGTCCGGAGCCGCTTTTATCGGAGCGGTCATTTCGACGTTATTGGTATTCGGCTTGTCTCAACGAACAGGGCAAACGACGCCTATCAGACTGCTTTTAACCGGTGTTGTT
>Ga0066192_1000065_pt1 | contig 16663 bp, 16 predicted proteins | sample WorMetvacBELIZE1_FD_58707 | JGI IMG/M metagenome (GOLD analysis project Ga0066192, IMG submission 58707) | Marine gutless worms symbiont microbial communities from Max Planck institute for Marine Microbiology, Germany - Olavius vacuus BELIZE.1... | ecosystem: Host-associated > Annelida >... | reverse complement strand
ACACGGCCTTTGTACATAGTGAACAACCAGTTGAACAGTTTTACACCTGTCGGAATCGCGATGATCATCGTCATGATACCGAAGAAGGCATTAACGTTCGCGCTCGCACCCATGGTAAAGAAGTGGTGCAACCATACGATGAAGCCAAGGATGGAAATCGCGCCAGACGCGTAAACCATTGACTTGTAACCGAATAGGCGCTTGCCTGTGAACGTCGAAACGATCTCAGAGAAGATACCGAACGCTGGTAGAACAAGGATGTATACTTCAGGGTGACCCCAAGCCCAGAACAAGTTGATGTACATCATCGAGTTCCCGCCAAGGTCGTTGGTGAAGAAGTGGAAATCCAAGTAACGGTCAAGCGTTAGCATAGCTAGCGCGGCAGTTAGAATCGGGAAAGATGCTACGATCAATACGTTGGCCCAAGTACAAGTCCAAGTAAAGATAGGCATATCCATCAACTTCATGCCAGGTGCACGCATCTTAAGTACAGTAACCAAGAAGTTAACACCTGTTAGTGTTGTACCGATACCCGATATCTGCAGTGCCCAAATGTAGTAATCAACCCCTACTCCTGGGCTGAATTCAAGACCTGACAACGGTGGGTAAGCTACCCAACCAGTCATAGCGAATTCACCTAGACCTAGAGAGATGTTAACTAGCAATGCGCCCGATACTGCCAACCAGAAAGAAAGGTTGTTTAGGAACGGGAAGGCAACGTCACGTGCACCGATCTGCAATGGCAGGATGATGTTCATCAAACCGATCATAAATGGCATCGCCATAAAGATGATCATGATGACACCGTGTGCCGTAAAGATCTGGTCGTAGTGGTGCGGAGGCAAATAACCTTCCGAGCCATTGGTTGCCACAGCGAGCTGTGTACGCATCATAATCGCATCCGCGAAACCACGGATAAGCATTACGAATGCTAAGATAATGTACATGATACCCAAGCGTTTGTGGTCAACAGATGTCAACCATTCACGCCATAGCCAGCCCCATTTCTTTGCTAGTGTCATGAACACGAACAACGCCGCGCCGCCGACAGCAACAACTGCTAGGGTGCCTAGGACAATTGGGTCATATGGGATCGCGTCCCAAGACAATTTACCTAGAAGATTCATTAGTGAGATGCCTCCTCAGACTCATGGGTAGTGCTTGCGCGCTCACGCTTAGGCAGGATTACGCCTTCAGGTAGCTCGGCACCGTATTCTGGCTTACCGTAGAACTCGATACGGCCCATGTCGCCCATGTATTCCCAGATGATGTCAAAGAACAGACCGTCTTTAACGGTTCCGAAGTACTCAACTGGGTGGTATTCAGTTGGCTCAACAAGTGCTTCATAACGCTCAGTAGTAAGCGCTTCGCCACTTGCTTTCACACCGTCAACCCACTCTTGGAAGTCTTCACGAGTTGGTGTCGCGATCGCTTCGAACTTCATGCCTGTAAAGCCATGACCTGAGTAGTTTGCAGAGATGCCATCAAATGTGCCTGGCTCATCAGCAATCAAGTGAAGTTTCGTTTCCATGCCCGCCATTGAGTAGATTTGACTACCTAATTGAGGGATGAAGAATGAGTTCATTGTGCCTGCTGATGTGATGCGGAAGTTCACAGGAACATTCGCAGGGAATGCCAACTCATTTACCGTCGCGATACCAAGATCTGGGTAAATGAACAACCATTTCCAGTTAAGAGAAACCACCTCGACAGTGATCGCCTCTTCTTCAGATTCGATAGGCTTGTATGGATTCAACGCATGCGTTGATTTGTAAGTAATTACACCAAGAATCGCGATAATGATAATTGGAATAATCCATACAACGGCTTCAATTTTTGTGGAGTGTGACCACTTAGGTTCGTAAGCTTCACCACGGCCTTCACGATATTTCCACGCGAAGTAAAGTGTCATGAAGATCACCGGAACCACGACAAGCAGCATCAAGATAGTCGCTGTAATGATCAGCTCCTTCTCTTGAACACCGATTTGTCCTTTCGGGTCAAGCACACCACCCTGACAACCTGCTAGTACAAGTACTAGTGCTGCCAAAGCGACTTTACTTAAGTTACGAGTTAACAAGAGATTCATCCTCTAACCCTAGATTGACGTAGGCTGACATCGAAACGATGACAGGATTTCAGACCGGCTCAGGCCGGTAACTTTCCCGCGAAGGAGTTAAGTCTGTACTCAAAGAGTACGTGATCAATGATTCACTCGGATGAGTAAAAAATGATCGACCAAACTCTTTAAGCAGAAACTGGGGGTGCGCGACAAGCTAAAACCGCACGTTGGCAGACTTGTCGAATGGCCACCTGACGAGGTGGCTTTATGTTGCGTCGGCTTTTTTCCGGCAACACAAATTGTCCACTGGGCATAAGCAACCAGTAGACAAACACAAAGAGGCTGATAATGCCGAAAAAGGCATACAGGGAGATAAGAGGGAGGTCTTTAAAAACCGTTTGGAAAAAGTCACTTGGGTCGTAAGCGCCGCCTAGCGGGAAGATAATTAAGTTGACCGCTACCACAGCTAAAACAAACGCGTTCAAACGAGCCGCCCACTTCATAGACTGAAGAGGCTGGCGCAGTTCGCCAAGATTGCTCATCATGCTGGTTTGCTTCACATCCACGTTTGGATACCTACTTTTTGACCTGTGACAGATCATAATTGCTCAACATTTGATCAATTATGACATAAATCAGAATTTCGACCGAAAATTGTACACATTAGTTCGCAATCTCTCCACCTTAAATTTCGCATATCTTATGGCAACCTGCTTGGGATTCATAAATAAGCCGTTTTTATTCAATAATTAGTGTTTATAAGCGATCTCTACTTGAGAATCTTTCATGATGAAAATTAAATAAAAGGGATTCTCAACAATAATGTTATATCGTAACATTGAGCCTTAAATAACTGATTTATTTAAGGACTGTCTTTTTTATGCGCTCTCTTAACGCCCGTAAGCTTGGCCTGCTCTCATTAGTAACGTTCACGGCTTTGAATTTGAACGCTGCTCCCACCGAATCAAATACCGTTAAGATCAATGCGGCATTTGAGTTCTCAAGCATAGATCCTTCCCGTAGCGGTTATGTCTTTACGCGTATGCAGGTGCTGGAAACGCTGCTAAACGTTGATGAAAAAGGCGCATTAACGGCTGGTTTAGCAAGCGACTGGGAGATACTAGAGCAAGGTAAACGCTGGCGTTTGACGCTGCGCGACGATGTTGTTTTCCACAACGACACGCTGATGACAGCAGCCAGTGTAGTAGCCGCATTGAATATCGCCAAAGAGAAACCAGGGGCCTGGCAGGGCGTTCCTGTACAAGCCATTAAGGCAGTCAATGATCATCAAATCGACATTGAGCTAACCCAAGCATACCAACCATTGGGAGCGATCTTAGCAAACTATGCGAGCTCGATCTTAGCACCTGAGGCGTATGGACAGGACAATGTTGCGACGCAATTAATTGGTACAGGACCGTTTTCTGTCTACGAAGTTAATGTGCCTCACCGTCTAGTCGTGGAGAAGTTTGACCAATACTGGGGACAAAAAGCGCAAATCGAATACGCTCGTTACTTAACTGGTCACCGCGCGGAAGCCCGTGTTTTGCAAGCCCGCAGCGGGCAAGCAGACATTGTCTTTGGCTTAGATCCTGCCGCTGTGCCGACGCTAAAACGCTTACCTAACCTAGAGATTGTCCGTTCCGATTTGCCTCGTACTTTGGTTGTGAAAGTCAATGCGGGTCAAAAGTTTCTAGACACTGTTGAAGCGCGCCAAGCCCTAAGCTATGCCCTCAACCGCCAGGGAATTGCAATGGCGGTACTGCGCTCTCCAGAATCTGCTACGGCGCAAATCTTACCGCCTTACATGAGTGACTGGTATGTAGCCAACTCAGACATGTCTCAGAACCTTGAGAAGGCAAATGCCTTGCTGGCAGGGTTAGGCTGGCAGAAAAACAGCGATGGCTGGTTAGAAAAAGCAGGCCAGCTGTTTGAAATCGACATGATCACTTACGCTGACCGCCCAGAGCTAACGACCGTTGCGACGGCGATCCAAGACCAATGGAAGCAAGTTGGCGTGAAGTTAAACGTTAATATCACCAATTCCAGCGCCATTCCTGCCGGTCATGCGGATGATTCATTGGATACGGCATTGATCGCCCGTAACTACGGTTCGATTGCGAGTCCTTTAGGTACGTTGATCAAAGATATGGGGCAAGCTAAAGGCGGTGATTGGGGCACGATGAACTGGTCAAATAGCTACGTGCAAAGTACTTTGACAGAGCTATTGAGTGAGACCGATGCGAGTGTTTTCACACAAAAGGCGCAGCGTATTGCTCAGGCAATTTATGATGAAAAACCTCTGATTCCTGTGGCTTACTACGTTCAGCAAACGGCGGTGAATAAGCGTCTTGAAGGGTTCCGCTTCGATCCATATGAGCGCAGCTTCTTCCTAAATGAACTGACTTGGGTGAAATAATGCGCCAACTGTTGTTGAAGCGTTTGCTGCAATTGATTGCCGTATCATGGGGAGTTGGTACGCTGACCTTCATTTTGATGCGCTCGTTACCGGGTGATATGGCGTATCGTATTGCAGCCAGCCGTTATGGTATGGATGCAGTGGACAGTCGAGCCGCTGACATCGTGCGCGAAGAACTGGGCCTTGATCAAGGGGCGTTATCCGCCTACTGGCAGTGGTTTACTGACCTACTGAGCTGGAATCTTGGCAACTCGCTGGTGAGCGGTGCGCCTGTCTCGGAATCCCTTTGGCATATGCTTGGGCACTCCTTGCTGTTGGCTGGGGCGGGCATGGCCATCGCGTTGATCATTGCTATACCTCTGGGGTTGGCAAGTGCTTACTGGGGCGGGTGGCTAGACAGAATATTACTGACTGTATCGACGGTTATGCGTGCTGTCCCCGTGTTTGTGATTGGTTTGCTGGCGGTGATTGTTTTTGCTCTAGAGTGGAATCTGTTTCCTGTGGCGGGTTTTGGTACCCCTGCTCACCTTGTACTGCCGGCACTGACCTTAGCATTAAGCCTCGCTGCCATTTCTAATCGTGTGATTCATACGGAAGCCAAACGTGTGTTTGGTTCTTCGTTTTATGAATTTGCTCGCATGAAGGGGTTGTCGCCTTGGCAGGCTTTCAAGCATCACGGTATCCGTAATATTGCCGTACCCGTGGTTGCGTTCTTAGGCATTCAGTTGATTACCGTTGTAGAAGGTGTGGTGATGATCGAGTCCTTGTTTTCATGGCCTGGTATCGGTCATGGTCTTGCTCACGCTATCTTTGCCCGTGATATTCCCCTGATTCAGGGGGCTGCCTTGATGATGGGCGTGATGTTTGTTGTGTTGAATACCTTGGTTGATATTGCCTGTCATTATCTCGACCCACGTGGAGGACGTATCGCCTAATGCTTGCTCTTTCTACTACGCAAAAATCAGGTCTGGCGTTACTTGTTCTGTTGATCGCCTATGCATTGTGCGCACCTTTGCTGCAAGCGGGGGATGCAACAACGCAAAACTTAAGTCAGATCTTAACGTCACCTAATGCTGATTATTGGCTAGGGACCGATCATTTTGGCCGCAATATGTGGCTACGTTTGGCCGAAGCAATGCAGCTATCGCTGATGATGGCAGCCTTATGCGTGATAACTTCTGCGATTATCGGTGTCACTGCTGGTGTGCTTGCGGCGACGCGAGCACCTTGGTTTGATCGAGTGATGGATGGCATCGTAACCATGATTTTGGCGTTGCCGGGTCTGGTTCTGGTGTTGATCTTCGCTGCGATTGTACCGGGCTCTTTTTGGATGCTGTATGTGGCGATCTCATTGATTCAATGGATTGAATACTTCCGTATCAGTCGCGCGATCACGCAGCGTTTGACGCAATCTCCTGCGGTGCAATCGTCAAAGTTAATGGGGTTTGGAGAATGGTATATTTTCCGGCGTCATTATTTCCCTGCCATCATGCCGCAGTTGTTTACCATTGCGGCTTTTGGCGCCGCCAATGCCATTTTGATGATGGCGTCGTTGGGCTTTGTCTATGTCGGGATTCAACCGCCATTGGCTGAACTGGGATTAATGATCGTCGAGCATTTTCCATACTACAGTGATGCACCTTGGTTGCTGGCACAGCCCTTAGCTGCATTGGCCCTAGTCGTATTAGCGTGTCAATTAATGGGCCGAGGTAAGTCTCTATGAGTTTAATTCATATCGAAAATCTGTCGGTACATGCGGGCTCTGTTGAACTGCTTGCGCCCATTAGTCTCACCGTGCAAAAAGGTGAACGTTTGACCATCCTAGGTCAAACGGGATCAGGCAAAAGTCTGCTCGCACAGGCGATTATGGGGAATTTGCCCGCAAGTTTGCGTACCGAGGGCGACGTGCGACTGTTTGATCAGCGAGTTAATTCTGAGGAGCGTCAAGCGTTCTGGGGTAAACAGATCAGTATGCTGCCCCAGGAGCCTTGGAATTCCCTAGATCCGTTAATGGGCGCCAAACAGCAACTTGCACAAACTTATCATCTGGTGGCTGGCGAGAGTTCTGCTCAAGCCCAGCAAAGTGCGGACTACACATTGGCACTTCAGGGGTTACAAGAAAGTGGCCATAAGCGGGTTGATCAGCTGTCTGGCGGTATGGCTCAGCGTGTTGCCATTGCGTGTGCAATGGCAGGTGGGGCACCGGTTTTATTGGCGGACGAGCCTACGAAAGGTTTGGATGTTTCCCGTCGCGACCAAGTGGTCGACCAATTGATGACGCAATCCGAGCAAGGCGCTCTCATCACCATTACGCATGATGTTGCTGTGGCTCGTCAGATTGGTGGTCGTATGATGGTGATTAAGTCCGGTGAACTACTGGAAGAAGGCAATGCCGAAGACATTCTCAATGCGCCTCAGCACCCTTTTACCAAAGCATTGATCGATGCCGACCCTGTCAATTGGGCGGATGAGATACGCGATATGCGCCACGGTGAACCGTTGATCTCTGTGCAAGATTTAACAATAGGTCACGGTAAACAAGCGCTTTCTAAGCATCTGGACTTTACCTTGCATCAAGGGGAAGTAGTCGGTGTAGTGGGCGACAGTGGTTGTGGTAAGAGCACGTTAGGCGATACGTTACTGGGCGTTCATAAAGCCCTTGGCGGTAAAATAGAACGTCATAGCAATGCGCCGCTGCATCAATGGCAAAAGCTCTATCAAGATCCTACGGCGGCCGTCAGCTCGGCGGTGTCGTTGCGTACTTTGCTTAATGACATGGTGTCACTGCATAACATTGATCGTTCTCGTATTGCACCGCTGATGCAACAGTTAGGACTGAGTGATGATCTGTTAAATCGCAACTCTGAAGGGGTGTCTGGTGGCGAACTGCAGCGATTTTGTATGCTCCGTGCCTTGTTGCTGGATCCAGTGTTTTTGTTTGCTGATGAGCCGACCTCTCGATTAGATCCTATCACTCAAAGGGAAGTCAGCCAGCTGTTAGTGGATGTTGCTAAGCAAAATGGCTGTGCGGTGATGTTAGTCAGCCATGACCCTGCCATGATTCATAAACGCTGTGATCGAGTGATTACTCTTTAAAGAAACAATCCCATAGACTTGCTTGGGTAAGTCTATGGGATCCTGTTTAATCTACCTTTGGCGCGTCGAAATTCTCTGGTTCATCTGTATAAATACACACATTCCAATCGGCCGCTAAACCATCTTCCGCTTGGCAGTACTTTTCGAAGAATGCGGCAATTTCTTTGCGCTGACAATGCGCTTCGAACGCTGCCATATTTGCCCATTGTTCATTAAAGGCAATCGGAAAGCTTTCACCATCAGCAAATGGGCTCTGGATATGGCGTGTCACGCGATATTGAAGACAACCGTCCTCTCGCAGAGTATTTGGCTCAAGGCTCTGTAGAACTTCAAACAACTCTTGCTCTTTACCTTCTTTTGGAAGGAACTGTGCGACACAATAAACCGTACTAGACATAAATATTCCTTATAAAATTATTTAGAGTGATGACCATTCACTCAGCTGAAGCTTACGACGACGCACCGAATAAAACACTGCCATGCCTATACCATAGACCACGCCCCAAACAGCCGCCTTATCCATAGCCGTTTTCATAGTGTCTTGGCTGCCTAGCAAGCCAAAGTACATGACTAAGAAAATGATGATGGCAAAGTACCAAAAAGCAATCACAGCATTTAGGTGAAAGCCTAAGTAGTACGGAGGTGGGACTTTAATGCCCAGCATTCGTAATAAGCTAAACATCGGAGGCTTATAGTTGGATAGCCATACGCCTTGCGCTTGTAGCTCAGCATGGGCTTTCATTAATTTGTCTTCAAATGCCACGTTGTGTTCCTTTCGATTTCTCACCGCTATGATGAACGGGTGTTTTTTATAAGTTGGGTAACAGAGAAGCCTGTGACCCAAGAGGTCCCCGCGAGAACCAGTAACGTACCTATGAGTGTATTCCAGCCCACAGGTTCCCCTAAAAATAAATGCCCCCACAGGATACCAAAGACCGGCACCAAAAAGGTAACCGATAACGCTGAGGCCGCGCCGATGTCGTCAACGAGCCGAAAATACAGAATGTAAGCCAAGCCAGTACAAAAGACCCCAAGGGCCAATACAGGCAAGCCAATGTCCAAGGTCAACGGCTCGCGGGCCGGCATGAGAAGTGCCAACGGAAGTAACAACAGCGAGGCGCCCCACATGCTGCCATGGGCGTTATTAAACGAAGAGACTTTTGGGGCGATTTTGGTGTAGTTCGTAGCAATACCATAACTAAATGCTGCCGAAACACTGCATAACATAGGCAATGCTGCATCCCATCCGACTAAACGCGCTTCTTTGCCAACCAAGACACACACGCCGATGACACCCAGAGCGAGGCCCATCATAAACTTATTGGTTAAACGGTTGCCGCCCCAAACCACTGAGATCAATGCTCCCCAAATAGGGGCCGTTGAATTCAATATCGACAGGGTTGAAGCGTTCAGTGTTTGCGCCGCATAAGCGATTAAGACAAAGGGTAACGCGGTACTGAATAAACCGAGAATCAGGTAATGTTTTGGATGCGCCAGAAAATCTAAACGTTTACGCCACAAAATAGCGATGATAAGTAGCGTCAGTGCAGCCAATACCACTCGCGCTTCGATTAAGAGCGCAGGCCCCATGGGATTCGCAGCAATACGCATAAACAGGAAAGAGCTACCCCATAAAGCAGCTAAGACAAACAAACTAAGCAGGCTTGCCATGCTAAAACTCCCTATAAAATGACGGATTAATGCCCGTTCGCGTTGGAAAACAGATTAATCACAATAACCCCTAGGATGATCAGCCCCATACCCAGCAGAGCCGGCGTGTCCAGCTTTTGGCCAAACATAAACCAGCCGATCACCGCCGTTAGAACAATCCCCAGTCCAGCCCAAATGGCATAGGCGATGCCTACCGACATGACCTTTAACGTAAGAGACAAGAAATAAAACGCCAGTCCATAGCCGACTACGACCAGTACACTTGGCCCAAGCTTAGTAAAACCCTCGCTCGCCTTAAGTGCCGAAGTGGCAATTACTTCGGACAAAATCGCCACCAGTAAAATAATCCATGTTTTCATCGCGGTGTCTCGTATCTAGATATAATAAATTTGGATAGCAGTTATCAAAAATTAGAGGTTCATGAATGTCTTGGCTTTCGTATCATGTAGGCATCAACACGGCTGGTGTCAGCCTGTTCCCTATTTGACAAGGAGCCACATCATGGCACAACTCTTTACCCCATTTACACTAAAAAGTATCACCCTGAAAAATCGTGTAGCGATTCCTCCCATGTGCCAGTACAGCGCGGAGGAAGGCTTGGCGAATGATTGGCACCAAGTGCATTACACTGGATTGGCTCGCGGCGGTGCGGGGTTGGTGATCGTGGAGGCCACGGCGGTGTCACCAGAAGGTCGCATTTCTCCAAACTGTCTGGGTATTTGGAATGATGAGCAGGCTGAAGCACTGGCGAAGGTAGCGCAGAGTATTAAGGCCAACGGCAGCGTACCGGGCATCCAAATTGCCCACGCAGGTCGTAAGGCCAGCGCTAACCGTCCATGGGATGGGGATGATCACATTGCCGAAGACGATCCTCGAGGTTGGCAAACCATTGCACCGTCTGCGATCGCTTTTGGTAAGCATTTGAGCAAAGAGCCTCAAGCCATGACGAAGGCAGATATTGAGCGTGTCACTCAAGATTTCGTTGACGGCGCAAAACGCGCACTTGAAGCGGGCTATGAATGGCTTGAGCTGCACTTTGCCCATGGTTACCTTGCACAGTCGTTCTTCTCGTCTCATTCTAACCAGCGTACCGATGAATACGGTGGTGACAAAGAAGGTCGTGGTAAGTTCTTGTTGGATACCTTAAAAGCGGTACGCCAAGTGTGGCCTGAGCACTTGCCTTTAACGGCTCGATTCGGTGTGTTGGAATACGATGGTCGCGACGAAGAAACACTGCAAGAAAGCATCTGGCTGGTTCAGCAAATGAAAGAGCAAGGCTTGGATATGCTCAGTGTGAGTGTCGGCTTTACCATTGCTGAAACCAATATCCCTTGGGGCCCTGCGATGTTGGCACAAGTGTCTGAGCGCGTGCGCCGTGAGACTGGCTTACCTGTGTCGTCCGCATGGGGTTTTGAACAGCCAAACGATGCCGAGCGCGCTATTGTCGAAGGTCAGATGGACCAAGTGTTGATTGGCCGTGCGTATTTATCGAACCCGCATTACACCTATGAATTGGCTAAAGCCCTGAAGGTTGAAAAGCCTTCTTGGACCTTGCCTGCGCCTTACGCACATTGGTTAGAGCGTTACTAAGGTCTCGTGATTGCAAACGCATGTGAGGTTTCGCCTCATGTTACACTTCACCGATGTAGGCTTAAGGTCTGCATCGGTTTTTTATTAGGTGCTTGCTATGAATATTTTGCGTCGCGATCTCAATCTGCTGTTGCTGTTCCATGTGCTGTATCAAGAGCGTAATGCTTCCCGAGCAGCAAAGTTACTGTCCATCAGCCAACCTGCGTTAAGTCATAAGTTGAATAAGCTACGTGATGAGTGGGGAGATCCGTTATTTATCAAAGCACCGCGAGGCTTAACTCCCACTCCCAAAGCCCACGATCTTGCTCGTCAGTTAGGTGAGTTGATACCGGATTTAGAGTCCTTTTACAGCACGCAAATTGAGCCGGACTTTCAGCATCGTGATGATCGCATCATTATCTACACCCATGACTATTTTGAGATGTGTTATCTCGCGCATCTGTTGGATAACGTCAAGCAAAGTGCGCCAAACGTCCGCTTTGTGATCCGTAATACCCGTGGCGAGTTGCCCCGCAATGAATTGGAAAATGGCCAATGTGATTTAGCTATCGCCGGATTCTATACGGACCTGCCGGATACAATGCGTCAGCAGTTTATTGGTGAAAAACCATATCGTGTCTTGTCATCTGTGGATAACCCTCATATCGAGGATAGCTTAGATCTGGAGGCTTATTTAAAGTGCGAGCATGTGGTGATATCTGTCACAGGGGATTTAGTCAGTGATATTGATCTGCACCTAGAACAACAGGGCTTGAAGCGCAATGTGGTGGCGGGCTTGTCGAGTCATCTATCGCCGATGCATTTAATACAATATCGTCCAGAAATGATCTCAACGTGCTTCGATCATGTGGCGAATAGCGCCGCAGCGCAAAATCCTAAATTGCGTGTTCACGAACCCCCGATCGAGATTCCCAATGTGCGCCTGTTCCAAGTCTGGCATGAGCGTACCCACGCCGATCCACTGCGACGCTGGATTCGTCAGCTGATCGCGCAAGTCTCGCAAACCTGCCCTTATGAAGCATTGCTTTGATGAGCATGGCGGCCGCTTTGCGGATAAATTGACCTCAATTTTATCCCTGCCTCTTTAATATATTTGATTATTCATATATCCTTAATTTCATATATATGATTTTAAAGATATGGTGAGTAATCGATATGACCTCAGTACCAGAAATAGACATTAGCCCTATCCAATTTTACAAATGTCTAGCGGACGACACGCGCCTCAAAAGTATGCTGCTAATCCAACTGCAAGGAGAGCTGTGTGTTTGTGAATTAATGGAAGCCATCGACGAAAGTCAGCCGAAAGTATCTCGTCATCTGGCACAACTTAGAGGCTGTGGTCTGCTGACGGACCGTCGTCAAGGGCAGTGGGTGTTTTACAGCATCAACGAAGCCTTGCCGGACTGGGCAAAACTGGTCCTGCAAGTCACTGTGGCCGAAAACCTAGAGACCATCGCCGCAGGTTTGGCTCGATTAGAGAGTATGGGGGATCGCCCTGAACGCACAAATGCGTGCTGTGAGTAAGGGGCGACTAACATGGGCATCTTTGAACGTTACTTGAGTGTCTGGGTCGCTTTAGCCATTGTCACAGGAATTGTTCTTGGTCTGTGGCTGCCGAATATGTTTGCTATGGTGGCGAGCTTTGAGTATGCGCACGTTAATCTGATCATCGCGGTACTGATCTGGCTGATGATTTATCCCATGATGGTACAAGTCGACTTTGCAGCCATCAAAGACGTGGGTAAAAAGCCGAAAGGCTTAGTTCTGACGTTAGTGGTGAATTGGCTGGTCAAACCGTTCACCATGGCGTTGCTAGGCTGGCTATTCTTTAAGGGACTCTTTGCGGAATGGGTCGACCCTCAGACCGCGTCTGAATACATCGCGGGCATGATTTTATTGGGTGTTGCGCCTTGCACGGCGATGGTCTTTGTCTGGAGCCAGCTCACCAAAGGTGACCCTAACTACACCTTAGTCCAAGTCTCGGTGAATGATGTCATTATGATTTTCGCTTTTGCACCGATCGCGGGATTCTTATTAGGGGTCACAGACATCACTGTCCCTTGGAGTACATTAGCGCTGTCTGTGGTGCTGTATGTGGTGTTGCCCTTAATCGCTGGGGCATTCACTCGTCGTACTTTGAATCGAGGGGAGAACCCACAACGTTTGCAACAATGGCTGGCTAGGCTGAAGCCTTGGTCCATCATTGGCTTATTAACTACCGTAGTACTGTTGTTTGGCTTTCAGGCAGAGACCATTCTCGCGAAGCCTCAAGCCATTGTATTGATTGCCATCCCGCTACTAATTCAAAGCTACGTGATTTTCGCCATTACGTACTGGGTAGCTCGAAAGATACGCTTGTCTCATAGCGTAGCGGCTCCGGCTTGCATGATTGGTACGTCTAATTTCTTTGAGCTGGCGGTTGCGGTAGCGATCTCTTTGTTTGGTTTGCATTCAGGGGCTGCCTTGGCGACCGTTGTCGGGGTCTTGGTCGAAGTGCCTGTGATGCTGAGCTTAGTGTGGTTCGCCAACCGCACACGCCACTGGTTTACTCACTAATTTTTTACGCGATATACGCGAGGTAATGATGACAATTAAAGTAGGCATTAATGGATTTGGTCGTATGGGACGTTTGTCGTTCCGTGCAGCATTTGATTGGGATGATGTGGAATTCGTACAGATCAACGACCCAGCAGGCGATGCGGCAACGCTCGCACATCTGATCACGTTTGACTCTGTTCACGGCCGTTGGCACCACGAAGCCACTGCAGAAGGCAACGAGATGATCATCAATGGTCAACGTATTCCTTGCACGCAGAACAAAGCCATTGGTGAGACTGACTGGTCAGGCTGTGATGTGGTGATTGAAGCCAGCGGCAAGATGAAAACCAAAGCCTTGCTACAAGCTTACCTAGACCAAGGCGTTAAGCGCGTGGTGGTGACCGCTCCAGTGAAAGAAGATGGCGTGCTAAACGTAGTGATGGGCGTTAACCAAGAGCTTTACGATCCAGCGCTTTACCCAATCGTTACCGCAGCGTCTTGTACCACGAACTGTCTTGCACCTGTGGTAAAAGTGATTCATGAAAAATTGGGCATTGAACACGGTTCCATGACCACGATTCACGACATCACTAATACACAGACTATCTTGGATGCACCGCATAAAGACTTACGTCGTGCGCGTGCTTGTGGTGCCAGCCTGATCCCAACGACAACCGGCTCAGCGACCGCGATCACCCATATTTTCCCAGAGTTAAAAGGCAAGCTAAACGGCCATGCGGTTCGTGTGCCATTAGCAAATGCTTCTTTAACTGACTGTGTGTTTGAAGTCAGCCGCCCAACGACCGAAGCGGAAGTAAATGGCTTCCTAAAAGAAGCAGCAGAGGGCGAGCTAAAAGACATCCTTGGCTATGAAGAGCGTCCATTGGTATCGGTGGATTACAAAACTGACCCACGCTCTAGCATCATCGATGCGCTTTCGACCATGGTCATCAATGGTACACAAGTGAAGTTGTACGCTTGGTATGACAACGAATGGGGTTACGCCAACCGTACTGCTGAGCTAATGCGTATGGTCGGTCGTTTGGATCAGGCCTAGCTCTTTGACCAATTTAGATAAATCCAGCCTACGACCCGGCTCAGACAGTGCGTCCCTGCACTGGATGAGCCTTTCCATCATCCTGATGGCCGATCTTAAGGCTTAGAATTTATCTTACTGATGCACGTGCAAAGCTTAGCTTGAAGATGACAAGCACTTAGCCCATGGATGGGCGACCCGGCCGTCACGCACAGGGGTGTGCGTCGGTCGGTGCTGTCATCATCAAGCGAGGCGTTAACTACTTACTTTGCTCATAAACGGAATCAAGATCTCATGGGAGCACTAGCCAATCTTTCGCCAGCGATCCGCCAATATATGGTGGTGACGGGTAATTACTGGGCGTTTACCTTAACCGACGGCGCGTTGCGGATGTTGGTGGTACTGTATTTCCACGGTTTAGGCTACAGCCCGCTGCAAATCGCCATGCTGTTCTTGTTCTACGAGATCTTTGGCGTGGTCACCAATCTTGTTGGCGGCTGGCTGGGCGCGCGTCTTGGCCTTAACCGCACCATGAATATTGGGCTGTTTCTGCAAGTGGTGGCGCTGAGTATGTTGTTGGTGCCCGCGAGTTTCTTAACCGTGCCTTGGGTGATGGGCGCACAAGCGTTATCGGGCATTGCCAAAGACTTAAATAAGATGAGCGCCAAAAGCTCAATTAAGCTTCTCGTACCTAGCGATGCTCAAGGTCAACTATATAAATGGGTGGCTCTACTCACCGGCTCTAAAAATGCCTTAAAAGGTGTGGGCTTCTTTTTGGGCGGTGCGTTATTGAGCCTATTTGGCTTTAAAGGCTCGATTCTGGGGATGGCGGTAGCACTTGCGCTGGTGTGGGCTGCCAGCATGTTAGCGCTGAAAAAGGATCTCGGAAAAGCGAAGAATAAGCCAAAATTTGGTGACATCTTCTCGAAAAGTGCCGCGGTAAACTACCTTTCTGCTGCTCGTCTGTTTTTGTTCGGTGCCCGAGATGTCTGGTTTGTGGTGGCCTTACCAGTATTCCTTGCCAGCACCTTTGGCTGGGATCATTGGTACGTGGGCGGATTCCTCGCGGCTTGGGTGATTGCATACGGTTTTGTCCAAGGTTTCGCACCACGCTTTACCGGTAAAGCCTCTGGCAAAGTACCTGATGGTCGCCAAGCCCTTGGTTGGGCGCTAGCCCTCGGCGTGATTCCCGTTGCCATTGCTCTGGCCCTAACCTTTGATTGGCAGATTGAATTCGCCGTGATCGCAGGCTTATTTGCTTTCGGTGCTATATTCGCCATCAACTCCTCCCTACACAGTTATCTTATCGTCAGCTACGCAGGCAAAGATGGTGTGTCTCTTGATGTAGGCTTTTACTATATGGCCAACGCCATGGGCCGCCTAATCGGCACGCTATTATCCGGCTGGCTATATCAGGACTACGGCTTAGCCGTTTGCTTGTGGGTATCGGCAGGGTTTATTGGTTTAACTGCGTTGATCTCGGTGAGGTTGCCGAGGAATAGTGAGGCTTAACGGAAGCTCGTTGTATAGAGCGGACATCAGAGTAAACACATAAATAGAGGGATCTATGGATATAGTATCTCATTCGGCTACAAGAAAGAGGCAATGATTGTTGGGACTGCAGAGTTTGCAATGGTTTTTTTCGTGGAGAAGGCTGTGTATCTAAGCTGCGAAAAAGATCTAGCTATGGCATGTAAAAATAAACTGCAGCCTATCCATTGCCTTACTATAAACCTCACTGCGATCACGTTTGCCAACTGCCAAGACGGTAACAATCACCACATCATCTTCGACTATAGATGCATTAAACTGAAACACCATGAAAGAAAGTGGCTTTGGTCTGCGAAAGCCTAGTTAGGGGCTGAGATCTTGATCCCTGCTGTCATTCGACACGATTTTAAAAGTGTTAAAAGCCCTTGGATTAGAGCTAAAAATTGTGGGCTAGCCAAACTTTGTCCCTGATAGAGTCAGTTCGTACAGGGACAAGGATAAAGTAGGGGGTTTATAACACTGTCTCTTCTGGAAGGGTAACAAAGATCGAGTGGCGGATTTCGTTATTCAAGGCTTTAGAGCAATGACCTTCGCCTTCGGTGTCTTCAAGCAGTAGCACGTCACCGCCTTTGAATTGACGGGTTTCACCGCTCGACACTTTAAACTCACAACTGCCTTTGATGATAAACAGCAGTTGACGCTGTGGCGCTGGGTGCCATTTGAAATCGTAGTCTGCTGGTGTTTCGCGAAAGATCAT